>OLYC01002608.1_pt1 | contig 10335 bp, 10 predicted proteins | sample 1674271 | NCBI WGS metagenome assembly OLYC01 (sample SAMEA103958154, study PRJEB25191) | human gut metagenome
TTCTTCACTTCGATATTGAAATTTTCCGGCACAAGATCAGCCCCGTTTTCGTCCAAGGATACGACAACGCCTCTGAGAATGTATGCTAATGGATAAAAAAGCTATTGACTTTGCGCGTAAACGGCGCAAGTCAACAGCCTAATTCTTAGTGTTCAGTAGCTTTTCACTTTTCACGGCTCGATAAGTTTGAGCCTTTCTTTTTCTTTTTCTTTTTGGCGAACCTATCAATAAGCCTGTCTAACCCCATATTGAGGAAGCAGTCCGCAATATCAATAAATACGCCGACAATACAATCAACCATAGAACTTTCCTCCTAACCTCAATCGTTCAGTTAAATTATAGCATAAAACTATGAGATACTCAACTATTTAGCCAATTTCGGCCGAATGAAAATCACCAATGACAATTTTATGAAATCCTTTATACAGAGAGAGCAGCCAGCATCAGTGAAAAGAGGCGTCATGAAAAACCAAACTTGGCAGCTATAAACCCTGCGGAAGGTATTCAAAAGTATCCTTTTCTAATCATCCTCTATATCCATAATATATTTTTCTGTACTGAGTCGATATAGCTGAGAATAATACCCATTTTGTTTAAGTAATTCTTCATGAGATCCATCCTCTATCAAGGTGCCATCACAAAAACATAAAACACGATCTATTTTAGTAGATGTGGTTGTGAATGTGTTTTTGTCGGTGTGGGTGCAGACGAGGAAAGCGTGCCGGCCCTTTAGGAAGCGTTTGGCAAATTCGTAGCCGATGCGGTTGGCCTCCTCCGGCGTAACCTCTCTCGGCTTAAAGGACTGCCGTACCTGATAGGCGATGACGTCGCTTTCCTGCACCCGTCCGGTCAGCTCCCGGTACTCCCGCTTGGACAGGGCAAATTCGGAAACGGCTGTCTCCGGCTCGCAGGCGAACGCGGAGATCAGCGCACCGCCCTCAGTCTTATCCGGGTTCATGCCGTACTCCGTCCGGTCGGCAAGGCACTGCGCCAGCGTCTTGCCCTTGTTTAAGTGCATGGGTATGATTCGTGTGGTCGCCATATTCCCTTGTGTCCGGTGCACCGGATGCATATGCAGAAGGAGCGAGGAACGCAATCATAATCAGCGCCGCAAGAAAGCATTGGAGGGTCTTGTATCTCATCAGTCTTTCCATAGGGTCATTACTCTATCGTCAGTCTGAAATCACAGCAGTCTCCGCCCTGTCCGAGCGTCTTTGTCCGTCCCCATTTGAGCTTTGGATGCATATGCCCGTAGGCCTCGTCATCCGCGCGGCAAAAGCCGGCCACAATCTCCGGGCAGCCGTATTTCACACAGGTATCCTGATAGGGGCAGGCCAGCATGTCGAAGCACATTTCCGCTTGCTCCGTTCGTATCCAATTAGCCCTAAAACCGCAGTCCTCTCCAAAGGAGCTTTTTGTCATTTTGGCAAAGAACCTCGGCACCAGCTTATACAGACCCGGTATTCTCATTGCCCCTCGAATTTTTGCACCAGCGCCCGCTGCCCGCTTTTCATAATATCTATTCAGAAAAGCCGCCGCTTCCTCGCGGGAGATTCCATTTCCCGTCATGGCGTCAAAGGCGGCGATGGCAGGATAGATGCGTTTCCGCGTATGCATATACATCTTTTTCGGCTCGTCGGCGTTTTCATCCACGATTTCCGCATAACGTCTCCATGCATCTTCTATGATCGCGTCTGTCTTTTCCACGCCATACTGTTTTTCCATTGCAGATACCGCTCCGGTCAAGTATCTTTTGTCTAACCTTCTATCCATGTGCTTTCCCGCCTTTCAGCGTCCAGCCGATTGCCTGGCTGCGCATTCCCACAAAGCGCCTGTACAGGCCGTCTTCGCGCATCAGCTCCTTATGGTTTCCGCATTGAATGATCCTGCCGTTCTCCAGCACGATGATTTGATCTGCCGTGCGCACAGTGGACAGACGGTGGGCAATCATCAGGATCGTTTTGCCTTTTGTCAGCTCCCGGATGGCCTTTTGCAGCTCCTGCTCGTTTTCGGGATCCACGCTGGCTGTGGCTTCATCCAAAATGACGATGGGTGCGTCCTTCAGAATTGCCCTTGCAATGGAGATTCGCTGCTTTTCCCCGCCGGAGAGGCTGGAACCGCCTTCGCCGATCTTTGTCTGATAGCCATCGGGCAGCGTCATGATAAAGTCATGGCAGCAGGCTTTCTTTGCGACCGCTATGATTTCATCCTCGCTCGCGTCCGGCCTGCCAAACCGGATATTGTGCTCGATGGTATCCTCAAAGAGATACACATTCTGAAATACGATGGCGAAATTCTTTAGAAGGCTGCCGCTGGTATATTCCCGCACATCCCGGCCGCCGAGCGTGATCTGTCCTTCCTTCACATCCCAGAAACGGGCAATCAGACCGACCAGCGTGGTTTTTCCGGCGCCGGAGGGACCAACAATGGCGCAGGAGCTTCCCTGGGGTACGCTTAAGCTGATTTGATGTAATACCTCCTTTTCCCCGTATCCAAAGGACATATTCTTCACTTCGATATTGAAATTTTCCGGCACAAGATCAGCCCCGTTTTCGTCCAGGGATGGAATGTCCATGATGTTATCCAGCCGGTCCAGGGAAGCCTCCACCGCGCGGGCAATGGAGGACATACTGCCCGCCACCTCCACGGCGGCATAGATCATGAAGCTGGACACGAGAAGCAGCAGGCACTTCTCCGGCGTGATGCTTCCTCCTGCCAAAAGATAGGGCGCAAAAACCAGAATAGCCGCCCGTGCGAGCTTGAACACCGTCTGATAGAGCGCCGTCATTTTGGAAAACGCCTTTTCAAGCACGATATTTGCCTCTTTGCTTTCCTCGATTGCGGCGTCAACTGCTTTTCCGGTGCGCTCCGCCAGCCCAAACGCCTTGACTACGCCCATGCCCTGCACATATTCCAAAACGGCAGTGACCAGGCCAGCCTGGGCTGCCTGACGGCGGGGCGCGTGTTTCCTGCCGACCTTGCCGATAAGCGAATAAACAATGAGCGCCACAGCAAGTCCGGCCAAAGAGATCAGCCCGATCCGCCACTCATAGATCATAAGCCAAACGCCAATCACGATGGCGTGGATAAACCCGCCCGCCACATTTTCCATGATGGTAACGGACAACTGCTCCAGATCACCAAGGGTGGTTGTCACCGCCGCAGTGATATCCCCGAGCCTGTTTTCATTGAAATAGCCCATAGGCGCCCTTTTCAGGCGTTCGCCGATCTCCATGCGCTTTTCCGACCCGAACGCGAAGCTGCCAAGAGTTCTGGCATTGGCTGAGAGATTGACAAATACAATTCGCCCTACAATGGAAACAATCATGATGCCAAGCGAAATCCATATTGTGCTTTCAGGCATAACATTGCCGGAAAGCTGCTTCAGGATTCCTGTGAGCACCATTAGAATAGCCATGATTGGGATCATCTCAAAGAACGAGCTGACAAGGTATGCAAGGAAAGAGCAGATAAGACGCTTTTTCTGTAAGCCCGAGAACAACAAAAGTCTTTGAAACAACCTTATCATCACGCCACCTCCTCTGCGGTATCCTTGCCCTGCATATGGGCTTTCCATAATTCCTTGTATAGATTGCTTGTTTCAAGAAGCTCCTCATGAGTTCCTTCCGCAGCGACATTTCCTTTATCCACGACAAGGATCTTGTCTGCTTTTGTAATGGTAGACAGCCGATGCGCAATGACAATTAAAGTTTTTCCTGCTACAAGCCCTGCGATGGATGCTTGAATAACGGCCTCATTTTCAGGATCGGTAAATGCCGTGGCTTCATCCAGCACCACGATCGGGCTGTTCTTTAGGATTGCCCTTGCAATGGCGATACGCTGCCTTTCTCCGCCGGAGAGATGGCTTCCCGCATCGCCCGCCAGCGTATCATAGCCCTCCGGCAGAGCGGCGATGAAATCGTGACAGCTCGCTTTTTTTGCCGCTGCCTCGATCTCTGCGTCTGTGGCCTCCGGTTTTCCGATGCGAATGTTTTCCCGGATAGACAGATGGAACAGGAAGTTATCCTGTGATACATATGAGACAAGCTCCATTATCTGAGGGAGAGGAATGTTCCGCACGTCCACGCCGCCAATACGGACGCAGCCGCTCTCCGCCTCCCAGAAGGAGGCGATGAGCCGCGCAATGGTAGATTTACCGGAGCCGGAGGGACCCACAATGGCCGTCATACCGTTTTTTGCGCAGTCAAAGGAAATTCCATGCAAAACCTCCGTCTCTTTGTATCGGAAGGTAACATGATCAAAGGATACGTCGGCGTCTGCAAGGACAGCTCTCTCGGTCGGCCGCACAAGCTCCGGCTCATCCAGAAGATTCCCTACCTCTTTTACGGTGGAATCCACCATGGCCAGGCTGTCGGTGTACTGCAATGCCTGAATCAGTGGTTTTACGAGTCCAAGGGCGAGAATGATGCAGGTAATCAGCGTACCCGCCTCGACCCTTCCGTTTATAAAGAGCCAGCTCCCCAAGGGCAGCACGCCCACAAGCGTTGCCGTCAGGATGGAAAGCCCCATCACATAGTAGCCGTTGGTCTGCTTGAACCAGGTCACTTTGGCTGTCTCGTTTTCCGCCACGGCGTCGGCATATTTTTTATATGAGCGTTCACCCTGATTGAACGTCTTCACCACTTCGATGCCGCCGATGTATTCCACCGTTGCGGCATCCATGTTTTTCCCGGCGGCAAGTACTCTGGCATATCTCTTCTCGTAATCCTTCATCATCCCCATATAGCAGAAGGCACCCACCGGAATCGTCACAAGAGAGATCAGCGCGAGTCTCCAATCAAGGCTAAAGAGGTAAACGAGCATTAGAATTGGGATTAGGATGTTGGCAGTGAGCTCCGGTACCATATGCGCCAGCGGAAGCTCCAGCTTTTCCACGGTGTCCACGATGATCGTTTTGAATTTCCCGGACGGCGTATCAAGGATCGTTCCCATGGGGACACGGGAGAGCTTCTCTGTTATCGCCATGCGGATATTCCGCAGAATGATAAAGGCAGACTCATGGCTTTTCATTGTAGAAAAAGTTCCGAACCACACCTGCCCGAGATAGCCCGCAAAAGCAATCAATGCCAGAAACGCCAACTTGCTGAAAGCATAGTCTTCGTGGCAGATCATAATGATCCCGCGGGACACCGCGATATAGGGGATCATGCCGCAAAGTGCCCCCAAAACCGCAAGTACAACGGAGCCGATCAGTTTCCCTTTGCACGGCTTCGCAAAATCCATCAGAATCGTCATCGCCGAGTTTTCTTTTCCCGCCATCATTCCTCACCTCGTAAAAGTCTTACAATCTTTTCTTTCTGTCCACCGGAAAGATCCTCCACGATTTCTCCGTCCCGGATGAACAGTATTCTTGTGCAAATCCGCATCATAAACTCAATATCATGTGTGATGATCAAAAGCACCTTGCCTTGCGTCGCAAGGCTTCGTGTCAAGATGCCAACCTCTTCCATGCTTTTCAGATCCAGTCCGCTGGTAGGTTCATCGAACACCAGCAGCTCCTTGCCGCAGATATCGCTTACCACAACCGCAAGGCGCTGCATCTGCCCGCCGGAAAGAGACAAGGGATGCCGTTCCTTATACGCCAGCAGATCCATCTTTTCTAATGTGCGGTCAATCTCGTCTTTGTTCGGAGCTTTTATGCCAAGCGCGCATTCCGCCGCCACGCTGTCGGTAAAGAGCTGGTGCCCCACATCCTGCATGACCATGTATGCCTTTTTCCGTCTCAACCGCCGGCTCATCGGTTTTCCAGACCACAAAACAGTGCCGGAGCTGTTCTTTTGCAATCCGCAGAGCATTCTGGCGAGGGTCGATTTCCCGGCGCCGTTGACGCCCGCAATGGCGATGATTTCTCCGCGGCTTGCCTGAAAAGAGATATCATTCAATACATTCCGGCCGCCGAGACGGACGCTGATTTTCTGAACGGAAAGCAATCCATCGGCAGCGATTGTTTTCACACCGCCCGAGTCGGATACCGACAGATCCCTGACACGCAGTCCCATTCTGCGAATATCTGCTTCAGGCAGCGCCTTGAACGCTGCAGCCTCCATGTCCGATGCAATCCGGCCATCCTGCATATAAACGACGCGATCCACAATGTCCATCAGATACCAGATGCGGTGCTCTGCGATTAGAATGGTCTTTCCTGATATTTTCGCCCGTTGGATCAAATCAGCCAATTCTCCGATGGCCTTCATGTCGAGATTCGATGATGGCTCGTCAAACACAAGAACATCGGGAGCCGAAGCATACACGCTGGAAAACGCGATCTTCTGCTTCTCTCCGCCGGACAGTTCAAAGATATTTCGGCCCCGGAGCTCACTAAGATGCAGCTCCTCCGTAAGTTCATCTAATCGAGAGCGCAGAGTCTCTCGCGGAATGCCCCGATTTTCAAGCCCAAACACGATCTCGCTGTCTGTATCCGTATTGAAAAACTGCGTTCGAGGATTCTGAAAAACCGTCCCTACCGCATCCGATAGCGCAGCAATCTCTGTCTCCCGGGTATCCATACCGTTTACGTTCACCTGCCCCGAAAGACTGCCGTGGAAGAAATGGGGAATCAGTCCGTTTGCGAGCCGTGTAACTGTTGTTTTTCCACATCCGGACGGCCCGCAAAGCAGCACGCATTCGCCGGACCTGATAATAAGGTTCAAATCAAGGACTCCGCCGTTCCCGCTTTCAGCGTATGTAAAAGAGACATTTTGAAACGATATCATAATCAAAACACCCCTTTCATGCCTGCGTATACCATGCCGGCAACGAGCGCCGCGTAAGCAATTACCACCAGCAAATCAGCAAACGAAAACGCGATTTCCTCTATACAGCTTCTTTCACCTGTGTGCTCAATGCCTCTTGTAATCGCTGCCTGCGTAATCTCGTCCGAAATCCTGGAAGCAGAAACAAGCAGGGGAACATAGACATGCTCCATCGTCTGTATAGGATGGCTAATCAGCCCAGCCGCGGACGCTGATATCCCTCGCAGCGCCATGGCATCCCGTATGGAGGCCCACTCTTCTCTCATGGTCGGGAAATAACGGAGCGTAATGGCAAGAGCGATCGTGAGTCCTTTCGACAATCGGAGCTTTGTGATCGCCGCAAGAAATTTACTTACGCTTGTCGTTGCAATCAGAAAGCTGCCCAGCATAAAACAGGGAAGAAGCTTGCGGATATACACTGCAAACATATAGACGATTCCGCCGAAAGTCACGGGCAGCCTCGGTACGATAAAAAGCTGGATCAGCAGAAGCGTGAGAAAAAAAGCTGCGTATTTCAGCGTCCTTTTCAGATTGCCGGAAACGCTCAGAAGTACAAGCGGAATCCCCGCAAGCACACACTCCACCGCGATGCTTTTATTCATAAAAACGGAAACGCTTGTGACCGCGAGAATCAGAAGTTTCGTCCGTGGGTCGAGTCTCATTTATACGACCCCTGCTTTTTCAAAGTGTTTTTTCATAAGCTTCTTTCCAATCAGTCCGCCGATGATCGCGCAGACGATCGTCCCGATAATCATTGCGGGGATCGCCCACCAGGTAGCCCCAATCGAATGAATCACTCCTTCAAAGGAGGAGAAGTCGCCTTTATTCTTCATAAAAGCATCAAACTGTGCGGGCATGACAACCATTGGAATATATGCCCCCATCGGCGCAAGCGCCATGACGCAGTAGGCAAGCAGGTTTTTCTTAAAGGATCTGAAATCAGCAGAAGCGCAGATAAAATCCGCGATCAAGCCGAAAACCAGGAAGAATACGGACATCATCCAGAACATTCCCGTAACAAACAGCAAAATCGCCGCGATTACACCGAGAATGGAGAGAGCTCCCTTCTTCGGTATTTTTGCCACATAGAGCATGAAAACTGTCCCCGTAAAGAGCGCCACGATCATTGGCATAAAGGGGAAAGTGACCGGCGTCATCTGCGCAGCACCGCCAATCACAAACGCCACCACAGCATAGATGAGCGAAAAGATACCAACCGATATAAAGTCCCTTGTTTCCAGCTTCTTCGAATCTGCTTTTAGCATAATAAACGACCTCCAATTTTATATTGTTCAGTTAGAGTACGCTAACTCGCGGTAAAAAATTAAAGTGCTTGTGTGATTGTGCATTATTCCAGCCGGAGCAAGCCTTTCCAGCCAGAGTTGAAAAACCTTGCAAGCTCCTCAATATACCGCATAGCTTCTTCTTTGGGCATATCATGGGCAATCGTCTCACATACCGCCGTAAAATAGGCGCTGGTAATCATGTGGTGAAGCTGCTTTGTCATTTTTCCAGAGAGCTTTCCTCCTTTGCGGAGAAGTGCATAGTATTCCTCTGAGCACTCTACCTCCAGTTCCACAAGCTCCTCCAAAAAATTTGCATAGCGCGTACCTTCCGCCCGGCAGAGGATCAGCTTGAAGGCATCAAAATGGGCGTACATATATTCCACAAAGACGCGCAAATACTCATTGGACAGCTTCAGGCTGTCCTTTGTCTTTTCCTCGGAGACAAGATCGAAATGGGCGGACTGTGCGGCTTTGAACTGCTCCAGCAGTCCCTTTGCTGCCTCGCCCACAAGATCTTCAAAAAGCGCGGCCTTATCCGGGTAATAGCCGTAGAAGGCGCCCTTCGTGAAGCCCGCCTCTGCGACGATTTTATTCAAAGATGCGTCCTTAAATCCTTTTTCCAGGAATTCTTTTTTCCCAACTTCGAGGATCTTCATTTGAGTCTCTGTACGTTCCATTGGTGCCTCCTGATATACCGACAGTATATACTGCTGGTATATTATAGCCGCACTGAAGGAATCTGTCAAGGGGGTTCGCGTGTGTTCCATTCAGCTCATTCCACGTATCGCCCGATCATAGAACGGCGCATGGATACCCCAAATCTTCTTTTTCATACACTTCCGATCACCGCTTTAGCGACCAGTGACCCCCTCCATCAATTCCCTTGGGGAAATGTTTCTGATCTGCTCCGGCGGGATGCGCGCCGGATATCTGCCCTTTTCCAGAATATCGGTCAGGTACTGATTATCCAGGATCATATCGTCCCGAATGAGCTGCCAATTCGCTTTTTTCCTGTAAAGAATCTTGAAAATCAGAAAATTCACCACCGGCCCTATGACCGGCGCCTGCACGCCAAAGCTCTCTGTATGGCGAAAGCGGCAACCCGTATCGGTCCGCTCTCCCTCAAATGAGATGACGGCAGTTTTTTTATCGCTCTCGAAGGCAAAGGAAAAATGATCCCTGTCCCTTTCCGCCCGAATGATCGTGCCGGTGACGTCATAATCCATGCCCATGACGATTTCATGAAAGCGCACTTTATCTCTGGCTTGAATGCCGCCGCTGAGCAGTTCGCATTCCAAATGCAGCGGACTCCACTTGACGAACTCCTCCTCAAAATGGTCCACCCACCACTCCAGCTTTTCAAAAGGGGCGGCGATCTCTGTTGTTTCGGTCAATGTTACCATATGCTTTTCTCCTTCATCGTGCTTTTTCTCCTTCATCCGCGTCTTTTCCCTGTTTGTGTCCATATATGTCCCGTGCCGGCACGCCGTAAAGCCTATGCTGCACAGGGAGCCCGTAATCATCCACGCCACAAAGCGATAGATGTCGCGCCAATCCCCGCCCGGCAAGCGCCGAAGCCGTTTATCGGGGCTTCCCCTCCTTTTCTTTGTTCAACCTCCAGGTTTCTGCCGTCTCGCTTTTAGTTAGCGCATTCTAACTAATTGGCAGAAGAAACGGCAGACTATTTTATGAGTAGTCTGCCTTGAATCCGCCTTGGTCAGACACCGGCCTTGGCTATCCCAGCGCCACATCCAGTGTCATCATGACGCTAAAGCCCACGGCAAAGAAAATCGTGCCGATGTTGGAGTGCTTTCCCTGTGACATTTCGGGAATCAGCTCCTCCACCACCACATAGAGCATGGCGCCCGCCGCAAAGCTCAGCAGATACGGCAGCGCCGGGATCACAAGCTGCGCCGCGAGAAGCGTCAGCACCGCGCCGATAGGCTCGACAACGCCGGAAAGCACGCCGCCGAGAAACGCTCGGCCCTTGCGTTCCCCCTCCGCCCGGAGCGGCATGGAGATAATCGCACCCTCGGGAAAATTCTGAATGGCAATGCCGAGGGACAGCGCCAATGCGCTTGCCGCAGTAATTTGCGTATTTCCTGAAAGAAAGCCTGCATACACCACGCCGACTGCCATTCCCTCCGGAATGTTATGCAAGGTCACCGCCAGCATCATCATGGTGGTGCGCCCGAGTTTGCTTTTCGGACCCTCGGCCTGGTCACTTCCCACATGAAGATGGGGAATCAAACGGTCAAGCAGGAGCAAAAACAGCA
>OLYC01002610.1_pt1 | contig 10331 bp, 10 predicted proteins | sample 1674271 | NCBI WGS metagenome assembly OLYC01 (sample SAMEA103958154, study PRJEB25191) | human gut metagenome
TGCAAGCAAACGGGCTCTGTGTGCGCAGGTAAAAGCTTTTTTACATATAATCATTATAACTATAACAATATGCGGCTATAAGTTAGGTGTAATTGACAAAGCATATAAGCATACCTTATAATTATTGTGTCGTATTTTGGCCGGGTGACGTGCCGGAAAAAAAGGAGATAAAAATGGCCCTGTTATTCGATACCCATGTACAAAAAATGAAGTACAACGTGCTTAGGGAGGTTGCAAAACTTGCCTACCGCGATGAGCTGACCCCGCAGAGAATAATGGAAATTGCCCCGCGAATAATTCCGGAAGGCAAGCCCATGTTCCGCTGCTGCATATATAAAGAGCGCGCCATTATAAACGAGCGCGTAAGCATGGCCCTTGGCGGGGATGAGGACGGCACGGTAGTAGGCGTGCTGCCCATTGCGTGCGACGAATGCCCCGTTGACGGCATTCAGGTATCCAATGCCTGCCGCGGCTGCCTTGCTCACCGCTGCAAGGATAACTGCCCCAAGGACGCCATAAGCATAATTGACCACAAGGCTGTTATAGACAAAGAAAAATGCATAGAATGCGGCAAGTGCATGGCTGTTTGCCCTTATTCGGCAATAGTTAAGCACACGCGCCCCTGCGTAAATGCCTGCAAGCCGCAGGCCATACACATTGATCAGAACACCGAGAAGGCTGTTATAGACAAGGAAAAGTGCATTTCCTGCGGCGCGTGCGTGTATCAATGCCCCTTCGGCGCAATAACCGATAAGTCCGACATAACAAAGGTAATATCCCTTATCCGCGATTCCAATTTGAACAGGGATTATCATGTTTATGCCGTGGTGGCCCCCAGCATGGCCAGCCAGTATCCCAACGCCGTGCCGGAGCAGGTGGTTGCCGGCATAAAGGCGCTGGGCTTCCATGCGGTGGTTGAAGCCGCGTGGGGCGCGGATATGGTGGCGTGGCTTGAAGCGCAGGAGCTTGTTGAAAAAGGGTTCCTCACGTCCTCCTGCTGCCCGGCGTTCGTAAATTATATAAACCGCCATTTCCCCTCGCTCAAGGAGCATGTGTCCCACAATCTTTCCCCCATGGCGCAGATGGCAAAATGGCTGCACGAAACGGACGAAAACTGCCACGTTGTGTTCATTGGGCCCTGCATAGCCAAAAAGGCCGAAACCAAGTATACCGACGCGGGCAAGTACGTTGACTATACCATAACGTTTGAAGAGATGCAGGCCATGTTCTCCGCCCGCGGAATAGACGTGACCACGATGCACAAGGCGGAGCTTGACAATGCATCGTTCTACGGGCGCATATTCGCCCGCTGCGGCGGACTGGCGGAGGCCGTGACCGAGGCGCTCAAGGAGCAGGGCGTGAGCGAGGAGCAGTTCAAGCTCAACGCGGTATCCTGCAACGGCATTGCGGAATGCAAAACCGCCCTTTTCAAAAAGCAGAAGGGCATACTGAAGGAGAACTTTATTGAGGGCATGGCGTGCGTAAACGGCTGCATAGGCGGCCCGGCGTGCCTCAGCCACAGTTCCAAAAACTTCGCGCAGGTTGACGCATACGGCAAATCCTCAATGGAAAATACCATCGCGGATGCCATAAGGGTTATGCAGATACTCAACCCCGCCCTTGACGTGAAGGGCGACGGCGAGGTTGAAAAGGAAATAGAAGAAATAGAACATACAAAATAAATAAGCCGGAGGAACAGCGATGATAACCGTATCCGTATGCATTGGCAGCGCATGCCATAAAAGAGGCTCCTACGCCATACTGAACCGCTTTAAGCAGCTTGTGCGGCAGCACGGCGCAGAGGACAGGGTGAACGTTGCGCCCGTGTTCTGCTTGGGCGAATGCGCAAACGGCGTATCCGTAAAGATAGACGATCAGCTTGTGCTTGGCATGTGCGAAGATAACGTGGACGCAACATGGGAGCAGCTTGTGCTGCCGCGCATAGGATAAGCGGGTAACACGGCAATGGGTATACTTCAGTTTGAAAGCGTAAACTGCAAGGATTGCTGCAAATGCATAGGCGTATGTCCCGTTAAGGCGATAGAGGTCAAAAACCACCGCGCCATGATAGTTGAGCGGGACTGCATACTGTGCGGAAACTGCACGATAGCCTGCCCGCAGCATACCAAGCACGGCACTGATGAATCCGCCTCTGTAAAGGAGCTTATACGCTCCGGCAGGAAGGTGATTGCAAGCGTTGCGCCTTCCTACGCGGCGTATTTTGACGGCTGCGGCTTTGAAGCGCTGCGCACCGCGCTGAAGGCATTAGGCTTTTATGATGCGCGGGAAACAGCCGAGGGCGCATATATAGTAAAAAGCGAATACGAAAAGCTTATTGCTAACGGCATAAAAAAGCCGGTGATATCATCATGCTGCACAACGCTGAACCTTTATATACAGAAGCATTATCCGGACGCGATAGAGCTGCTGGCCCCCGTGCTTACGCCCATGCAGGCGCATGCGAGGGTGATACACCGCGACGAACCGGGCGCGGCGGTGGTTTTCATAGGTCCCTGCATATCCAAAAAGGCCGAGTGCGAGCAGGAAGAGAGCGAACTCGAATACGCAATAACGTTCGATGAATTGGACGACTGGCTTGGCGAAGCGAAGATAACGATTATGCCCGCAGCGGAGAGCGAGCAGCGGCTTTCGCGCTTTTTCCCCGTGTCCGGCGGCATACTGAAAACCATGACGCAGCAGAGCGGCGTGAACTACGTTGCCGTGGACGGGCCGGAAGGCTGCATGGCTGCCGTTAAGGACGCTATGGCGGGCAAGCTTGACGGCTGCTTTATAGAGATGAGCTTTTGCCAGGGCTCCTGCGTAGGCGGGCCGGTTTTCCGCAACGTTAACCGCTCCGCCGCGGCAAGCTACGTTAAAGTGGCGCACGATGCCGCGGGAGAGGCGGACTTTGACATTGCGCCCGCGCCGGACATGGAGGCGCACTTTAAGAACAGCCGCACATATTATATGCAGCCCACCGAAAAGCAGATAGCCGCCGTGTTCAAAAAAATGGGCAAGGAAGGGCCGGAGGATGAGCTGAACTGCGGCATGTGCGGCTACGCATCCTGCCGCGATAAGGCCATTGCCGTAATAATGGGCCGCGCGGAAATAACCATGTGTATGCCGTATATGAAAAAGCGCGCGGAGTCATTCTCGGACAAAATACTCAGTATTACTCCGGACGCTATACTGGCCGTGGACATGGATCTTCGCGTGCAGCAGATAAACAACGCCGCGTGCGAAATGTTCGGCGTGCAGCCAAGCGACATAGTGGGCCAAAGCGTGAGCGCGCTGGTGGATGAGTTCGACTTTGTTGACCTTATTTCAAGCGGGGAAGCCGCAAAGGAAAAGTTCACGTATTTGGCGGAATATAACCTTTATCTCAAGCAGTCGCTTTACTACGACGCTTCAAGCGGCATAGTTATATGCATAATGAAGAACATAACCCGCGAAAAGCAGCGGCAGAATATGGTAATGCGGCACAAAACGCAGGTTGCCGGCATGGCGGACGACATTGTGGATAAGCAGCTTAGGATAGTTCACGAAATAGCGTCTCTCCTTGGCGAATCTGCCGCGGAAACAAAGGTTGCCATATCCAAGCTGAAGGAAGCCGTTATGATGGAGAACGAGGAGCAGTAAATGGTCGATCTGTTCATAGAAAGCGGCCATGCCAGCATAAATAAGCACGATGAAACGCTATGCGGGGATTCGTATTCAATAAAGAAAAACGGGGAGCAGCTCGTTGCCGTGCTGAGCGACGGGCTTGGCAGCGGCGTTAAGGCGAACATACTTTCAACGCTGACCGCGAACATGCTTTCCACAATGATGCTGAACCGCCTGCCCATTGACGAATGCATAGAGACCGTTGCAAGCACGCTGCCCATGTGCCGCGAAAGGAAGCTTGCGTATTCAACGTTCACTCTCGCCTGCTTTACGGATTCCACCGTGCGCCTTGTGCAGTACGATAATCCGGACGCGGTGCTGCTGAGAAATGGCAAAAACTATGCCTACGACACAGGCATACACTTCATAGGCGAAAAGAAGATATGCGAAAGCACCATAAGCCTTATGGAAAACGACATGCTGGTGCTGATGACGGACGGCATAACCAACGCCGGCATAGGCAAGCTTTCGCCGGGCGGCTGGAAGCGCGAGGAGGTAATAGAATTTCTTGAACGCTGGTACACGCCGGACATATCGCCCCAAAACCTGGCCGCAAGGCTGGTGGAGGCGGGGAACGTGCTGTGCATGGATTCAAACGATGACGACATGACCGCGCTTGTGTTCAAGGTGCGCCCGCGCCGCGCCATAAACGTTATGATAGGCCCGCCTGCCGACCCCAAGGACGACGCGCGCGTGCTGAAGCTTTTCTTTGCAAAAGAGGGCAGCCACATATGCTGCGGCGGCTCCACCGCGCACATGATAAGCCGCTACCTTAATAAGCCCATAATCCCCGTGGAGGACAGCGGAACCGATAAGGTGCCGGCCATAGCCACGATAGAGGGCATGGATCTGGTGACGGAGGGCATAATAACGCTTCAGCAGGTGGCGGACCTTGCGGAGCAATATGTTTCCGACAACAGGCTGAGCATAACCATAAACAGCGGAAACGACGGCGTATCGCTGCTGTGCGCATATCTGTTCGAGCAGGCCACGGACATAAACTTCTTCTTCGGCAAGGCGGAAAACACCGCCAATGACGACCTTGACATAGGCATGGACGCGAAGGCGATAGTAATCAACCGCCTTATAAGCAGCCTTAGAGAAATGGGCAAAAACGTGAAAATAAGCCGCTGCTGACGCGGCGATGTAAAAACGGCTCGGGAGGCTTTTCCCGGGCCGTTTTATGCCGTGCTGTAATTTAAGCGGGCTAATTAGAACCGATGGATTGAAGCTATGTTAACAGACCGTTCATGGCAGCGGGAGGAAGAATGAGGCAAAGCGGCGGAGCCCTTTTGCATTCCCGGAATAAGGGCTACTTCAAATAATTCCTTGGGTTATATGCCGTGCCGTTATGGCGCAGCTCGAAATGCAGCTTTGCCTTGGCGGCGTTGCCGCTGCTGCCGGCAAGGGCAATGGTATCGCCCTTGTTCACGGCGTCCCCAAGCGAAACCTTGACTTCGCCAAGATTTGCATAGCGCGTGAGGAAGCCGCCTTCGTGCGCAATTTCAACCACCAGTCCGTATCCACCGCGCTCCATTACGTAAACCACCGTGCCAGCCTCGGCGGCGTAAACCTCGTCCCCCTCGGCCGCGGCAAAGTCCAGCCCAAGGTGCATTATACCCTTCAGCTGGCCGAAGTTTTCGGTTATCTCCCCACTTTTTGTCGGGCGGATGAAGCTTAGTTCGCCTGCATCCGGCCCTTTTGCGCCTTCACGCTTGCCGGGCTCGGCGTGGCTGTCCGCCTTTATGGTGCCTTCGCGTATCAGCGCATCCACTCGCTTGCTTATTTCAAAAGTTTCGCTTTGGCTTTTGCCCTGCTGCACGCCGTTTATGTACTTCGTCGTCACCACGGTGCGGCTTTCGCCGTCAGTGCCGTAATTTGAAACCACGCGCGTGCCTTTTATAAGCGTATCGTCCTTTTCGGTGGCGGTCTCGTGGGCCACTATCTCCGTGTGCCTTTCGCTAAGCGTGGTCTCAACCTCGATGGGCGTATCCTCGCCGGTGAGCAGGGCAAGCATAGCCTCGTAAGTCACGGTTTCCATGGCTGCTGCGTCCGCATTGTCCGCCGCGTCGATAAGCTCCACGTCGTTGGTTATATACGAATCCATGTTGCCCGGCAGGTTTATTTGCAGCTCAAAGCCGGCAACGGCCTCGTCCAGCACCTCTTCGGCCGCCTCTCGGCTGGCAAGCACGCCTATGCATTTGCCGTCCACCATTATTGCCGTGGCAACGTACTGCGCATCGGGCGTGGCGGATGCGGCATGGACAATCGCGCCAACGTTGGGCGTGGGCTCGGCCGTTGGGAGCGCCGTTGGGGTTGGCGTGGGTGCAGCGGTTGGGGCGGGGGTAGGCTCCGCATACGGGTAAATTTCGGGCGCACGCACTATGCACGCCGCCGCAATGCCTATCGCCATCGCCGCCGCCGCGCCAAGGCTTATCCATTTGGCCGGGTTGTGCTTCTTCCGCACCCCGGGAACGTATTCTTCGTCAAAATCATGCATGTTCTTTTCCATATAAAGCATTATACCGCCAAAAAAGTCCCAAGGCGAGTGAAAATTTCGTGAATGCATAGTATAATATAAAAATGATGAACGATTTTGCCGAAACAAGGGCCTTTGCAAAGGTCAATTTGACGCTGGACGTGCTGAAAAAACGCGCGGACGGCTACCATGAGCTTTCAACCGTTATGCAGACGATAGATCTGTATGACGAGCTTTATGCGGACTTTTCGCATGAGGACATTGCCGTTACTGCGGATTTTGACCTGCCGGAGGGCAGCGTTGCCTACCGCGCGGCGCATGAATACGCGCGGCGCACGGGCTGCGGCGGGGCGCATATAAAAATACGCGCGCATATCCCCGAAATGGCCGGCCTTGGCGGCTCCAGTGCGGACGGCGCGGGGGTTTTAAGGCTTATGCAGCGGCGGTATAATGCCATGGGCGAAGCGGAGCTGTATTCGCTTGCGGCGGAGCTTGGCTCCGATGTGCCGTTCCTTCTGCACGGGGCTACGGCCCTTTGCCGCGGGCGTGGCGAAAGGATAGAGCCGCTGCCGGATATCAATCTGTGCTATCTTATAGTAAAGCCCGCGGAGGGCATATCCACGCGGCAGCTGTTTTCCGCACTCACGCCGCCGTATGCTAAGGGCAGAAGCGAGCAGGCAGCGGCGGCAATTCGCGCTGGCGATACGGATGCGCTTGCGGCGGCGGTATCGAACGGGCTTGCAAAGGCGGCCGAAAAGGAGCTTGGCAGCATAGCCGAAATAAAGCGGCGGCTTAAAAGTGCGGGCGCGCTTGCGGCGGAGATGAGCGGCAGCGGCAGCGCGTGCTTCGGCATATTTGAAACACTGGCGCAGGCGCAGCGGGCGGCAGAGACTTTCTGCGATATGGCCTTCTGCCATGCGTGCGCGGGCATTGGTAATGCGGAACAAATGTGATATAATAATTATTTAAGGAATCGGAAGGGAGAAAAGATACATGACCCATATAACCGAGCATAAAAGGATACACCTTATAGGCATAGGCGGCTGCTCCATGAGCGGCCTTGCAAGCATACTTAAAAACCGCGGCTACTACGTTCAGGGTTCGGACAGGGCGGAATCCCCGTTTACCGAAAGATTGAAGGAGCTGGGCGTTCCCGTATTCATAGGGCATGATGCGAAGAACATAGGCGATTGCGACCTTATAATATTCTCCGCCGCTATAAAGAGCGATAACGTGGAGCGGGCGGAGGCCAAGCGCCGCGGCATACCGGAGCTTGAACGCAGCGAGGCGCTGGGCCAGCTTACGGAAGGCTACGAAAGCGTTGTGGGCATAGCCGGCTGCCACGGCAAAACCACCATAACCAGCATGCTTGCGCTCATCTGCGAACAGGGCGGGCCGGACGCAACGGTGCATATAGGCGGCTTTGTGGATTTCCTGAACGGCGGGGTAAGGCTCGGCGCGCACGATATGTTCATAACAGAGGCATGCGAATACGTTGAAAGCTTCCTAACGCTGCGCCCAACAATAGCCCTTATAAACAACATTGACAACGATCACCTTGATTACTACGGCGATATGGAGCACATTATTGCCGCGTTCAAAAAATTTGCCGCGCTGCTGCCCGAAAACGGCCTTTTGATAGGCAATACGGACGATTTCCGCGTGCGCGCGCTGATGGCGGAGCATACGGGGCGCAAGCTTAGCTACGGCATGAAGGATGCGGACTATACCCCCGCTAATATAACCTATGACGACAACGGCTGCCCCGGGTTTGATATCATGTTCCGCGGCGAAAAGCTTATGCATATTCAGCTTAGGATACCGGGTGAACACAGCGTGATGAACGCAATTGCGGCTGCGGCGGTCGCGCGCGAGATTGGCGCGGATGATAAATGCATAGTTTCGGCGCTGAACGCGTTCCGCAATACCCGCCGCCGCTTTGAATACTACGGCGAGCGCAACGGAGTGAAGTATTACCACGATTACGGTCATCATCCTTCGGAAATTGCCGCAACTATGAAGGCCGCAAGCAACGTTAAGCATAATAAGCTTTTTTGCGTTTTCCAGTGCAATTCATATACGCGGGCCAAAACGCTGTTCCTAAACGATGTAACCTGCTTCAATTTGGCTGATGAAACGCTGGTGCCGGATATTTACCCCGGGCGCGAGAAGGACGACGGTTCCGTACATGCGCGGGACATGGTTGCCGCCATAAACGCGGGCGGCGGGCACGCAACGTACCTTGGAACGTTTGAAAACATAAGGGATTATCTTGATTCCCATGCGAACGCGGGCGACCTTGTTGTAACAATAGGCAGCGGAGACGTTTATATTCAAACGAAAAAGCTGCTTTGAGTTAAAATAAAGCAACACAAAGGAGGCATACCTGATGAACAAAGATTATCAACCCATCCCCATGCGTCCGCTTACGATGCGCGGCGTGTTCGGCATAACGTGGGCCGTTACTAAGCGCCACTTCTTCGCGGGCGTTATGTATACGCTCATATGGGTGCTTATAGCCGCGGCGGTATTGGCGCTGTGCGCGGCGCCGGCAGTAATCGGCATAGTTGCGAATAACGCGGGGCAGGAAGGCGGCGTTGCGGCGCTGGTGGCGCTCAGCGTAATACTTATGTTCGTTGCGGCTTTGGCGATATGGCTCGTGCTGGGGCCGATAATGAACGGCGGGCTTTATACGGAAATGTCCATGCGCATATACGGCCAAAGCTCCACCTTTTCTCAGCTTTTTAAGCGCACCGGCTACACGCTTAAGCGGTATTTCACGCTTAATCTTTGCCAATATGTAGGCAGGCTTGTGGCGGGCATTGCCGTTTCGCTTATAAGCAGCGTGCTTACGGGCATAGTTACCGCGGGCGGCATGATGGGCGCAATAATGAGCGCTGCGCGCAAGGGGCTTTTTGACAGCGGCGCGGTGCAGGACATAAGCGAAGTGGCCTCGCTCGGCGCAGGATTCATAGCATTATTGATTATAATATGGCTGATAAACATGGTGCTTGCCATATGCGCCACGGTGCCGCTTGCCTTCACCTATCCCGTTGCGGTGAACGAAGATAAAAAGAACTTCTCCGCGCTCGGCCGCGGGCTTAACCTTGCGTTCAAGCGTTACGGCAGGATACTCGGCGTATCGCTCATAGTGGCGCTTGTGTTCATGCTGATAGCGCTTATAATTTCGGCAATATTCGGCGTTGTGCTGGGGATATGCCTTGCCGCGGGCAGCACGGCGGCGGTGGTGATAAGCGCCGTTGTTATGGCGGTTGCCATGCTGTTCCTTGCGGCGATAGAGGTCAACTATTCCGCCGCGCTTTACACCGTGCTTTACTACGATGCCTATACCCGCGGCAGCGTGAACGACCCCGCGCCCAATGCCTACGTGCACGATGCGCCCGTGCAGGCTCAGCCTTGCGATGCACCCGCGAACGAATATGCACCCGAAGCGCAGAACGAACCCGTAGCTCCTGCGGAAGTGCCGGAGTTCGTTGAAAAGAGCGACTATAACGAAACGAATAACACACAGGAATAAAAGGAGAACCAAGAAATGTACATCGATATAGACATAGACGCCATGAAGGCATATATACTCAATAAGTTCACCGTTGAGGGCGACTTTGAATTCCTTGAGGAGGGCGAGCTTGCCAAGATGGTTGACGACCTTATGGAGCTGGACAACGAATACATGGCCAAGAGCGGCGCGGACGAGGGCGCGGATTATGACGACGACGACGCATACGAGCTGATATTCGCCGGAATGCAGAAGCGCTGGCCAAAATATAAGGAATTTGCAATGCGCCTGAGCGAGGATTATCTTGACTTTGCGGAGGAATATCTTGAATCCGTAGGCGCGATAGAATGGGAGTAAGCAAATGAAAATATTAAACATAACCGAACCCAACAAGTTCTTCAGCGCCGTCAGCGAGTGCCGCGGGCGCGTGGAGCTTGTTACGGGGGAAGGGGACAGGCTTAACCTGAAATCCACGCTGTGCCAATACATTGCGCTGACGCAGATGTTTCAGGACGGGCAGATAGAGGGCGTTGAGCTTTGCCTGTCCGATCCGGCGGATTTCAGCAGGCTGGATCCGTATATAGTGAGGGAATGAGGGAATATAAGAAGCCTCCGCAGCAATAGACGGGTGTCCGTAAAACAGTTAATCCTCCGTATGGCTTAGACCATGCG
>OLYC01002614.1_pt1 | contig 10319 bp, 8 predicted proteins | sample 1674271 | NCBI WGS metagenome assembly OLYC01 (sample SAMEA103958154, study PRJEB25191) | human gut metagenome
ATTCGTCTCATTATGCCAAGGCACACTAGTTCTCATAGCCAAATCGATTGTAAATCTTTCAAATACACCTGTAAGTAAAAGATGGAAGAACACCGTAGCACCTAAACATGCAAACAGAATTACGTAAACAGCAATTAAAATAAAACGGCTATATTCTTTTATATAAAAATATCCTAACAAGCTCTAACCAACTTGCTATACTATAAAGTTTTGCAGCGTCAGTCTTAGTAAACCCGAAAGCGTCGAAATCGTCATTTATCCTCCGTTTTTCGCTCTGTCTGCCATTATCTCTTCCATGTTCTCCTTTGCCCAGTTTATTATGTTTTCCACGAGCGGCAGGAAGGAGAGGGCGCGTGTGGTTAGGCTGTATTCCACACGTGGGGGGATTTCAGGGAAGGCTTTACGACTTATGAAGCCGTCTTCCTTGAGGGTGCGGAGCGTCTGCGTAAGTGACTTCTGCGAAATGTCGGGAATCTGACGTTGCAGTTCCTTAAAACGCATAGGCTCCTTGTGCTGTAGGTTGTACAGCACAAGGAGCGACCATTTGTCGCCTACACGCGCAAGGACATTGCGGATAGGGCAGCCGACAAATAATGCTTCTCTTATGTCTCTTTGGGTTTGTTCTTTTTCTTTGTTCATTATTTGTCTGATGGGATGATGTTGGCATCTTCCATGAAGTCTGTGATAGGCTTTGACTCGTACTGAATGCACATCATCACCATGTCTTTGTCTGAGGTGTTGCGCAATGCACGTACGCCTGCTGGAGATACACGGATGATGGTGCCTTCGCTTACGGCTATCTTCTCGCCGTCGACCTCATACTCGCCTTTGCCCGAGATGATCACATAAAGCTCTTCGTGGGTCTTGTGCGAATGGAAAAAGGGTGCGTCTTCGCCAGCTGCAATACGTTGCAACGATGCTTCTGCACCGGTCATTCTGAGTTCCTTACCAAGGAAAATCTTGCTTTCTACGTTCTGCCAACCATTTAGGTTCTTGATTGCATAATTCTTCATGTCTTTCTGTTGTCTTTAATGTTTTGTTTCTGCAAAATTGCTCTGCAAAGTTAATGACTTACAGCAGATTATACAAGAAGGTACTTATTGTTGCCTCAGTTACCTAAAGGTTAGAATTGGCTATATCAGATACTTACGAATTTTGTTTTAATGTATTTTAAATAAAATCTTAAAATGAGTAACTATTCAGCGGTAGTAAGAATGATCTGATTTAGCCTCATTTCTCTGTATTTTTTTCTTGAGAATCAACTACTTAGATTGTTACTGATGCCGAAGGGCTACTTTTCCACGCAAAGAACCTTGATGGAATGTAAATGTGGCTCTATGCATCGTAACAAAATGTTACTTTCTTTTTAATACTGATGCAAAGATAATGTCCCTCTACCTAACAAGGTATATGGTTTTCATTACAATATGATAATATCTCATCATCAGAGGCAAGGCATTTGTCGCAATACCTCTGTAAACCTCCTTTTACATCTTCTAATACATCAGTCTGAGTCATTATCACTTTTGTTGTCTTCGTGATAAAATCCTTGAAGTCTTGATTTATCCTACAGAGTTTATCTATTGTGTAATAGTCCAACTCATTTTTGCGAGCAGGGAACAGGATTCTAGTATCATCCTGATATGGAGATAATTTTATAACTCCTATTCCAAAAGACCTATTTAATCTCTCCATTTCCTCCATGAGGTCCTCGTTTATCTCAAATGCAACTAGATAACCATAATTTGCCCAGTTACTGTTTGACAAAGCTTGAAAAAAGTACTCTTTCAACTGATGGTCGTTGTCAATGCTACGTTTCAGTTCATAAGAGTATAAGTCCATATATTCTTTGGTCTCAGCTGCCTTTAACAATGACCTTGTTGTCGGTTCTTGAAACTCATTAAATTCGACTCCAACCATGTCAGGGTGAACCCATTTCTGAGCTTGGTCTACACGATTTGAAGATTCATGAAATATGGTCTTCGAAAGTATGTTGCGCTTTGATAAATAGGTTGCAAGTAATTTGTGGAGACTACGTTCTTTATATTGTCCTTTTCTAATCGTCTGCACTTGTGAAACTATGGTAGAAGGGATTTCATCATTCATCAACGAATCCAACTCCTCTGCGTATTTAGTTATGTTGCAACATGTGCCGATGGAACCTGTAGAGTTTTGTAGCTTTTGTGACATTGACCTTCTTGGAATTACTATGTCTTTCCAATCCACAGTTCGTCTGTGTGGTAATTCTTTGTTTGGTTGAAAATAATAGTCACCCGTTATTTCACCTACGTGGTAGCCACCATTTCCATTTGAAGCCAACACAATGTCGCCTTTCTTCAAACCAAAGCATACTGTCCACAAAAAGCCTATGCAGTTCCTTGCAGTTTGGACAGATTTATCAGGATGTATTTCAAGATACTTGTTTATCATCTGTTGTCGCCAAACATCCTCTTGAATGAATGGTGTGTCGTTCAAATCAATATCTTTAAGAAAACTTGCGCCTATATAATTGTGTTCAAGGCAGTCGCTAATATACATGCTGTGTTCACCAAGCATTATACGATTATATTGTTTCATAATGGTTGTTTTAGATGTTGGAATATATTAAATGTAAGGAAATTAAGATGTTGATAATCAATGGTTTAATGCTGTTGGAGCAATTTTAAAACCGTATTATAACGGTATGTTTAAATCGTTCGAAGTGATTGATATTCAGCTTATCTCGTACTTTTATATACTTTTTTATATACGGATAATATCGAATCTCTCTAACTTCGTTTTACTTTCCGATGCAGAAAGGTCACTTTCCCACGCAAAAATGTTTAAAGATATTGCCTAAAACCTCGTCGGTGGTCACTTCGCCTGCGATGTCGTTGAGGTGGTAAATGCATTCGCGGAGGTCTTGGCTAATAAAATCGCCCGAAAGACCTTGGGCAAGACCTTCGCTTACGCGGTCAATTGCCACGAGAGCCGCACTTAGAGCCTCATAATGACGCAGATTGCTCACAATGGTGCCATTAGGAGCTGTGGTTGCTTTGAGCTTTGAGAGCATGCAAACAAGAATTTGATGCAGTTGTTCTAAACCTTCAGCAGATTGGGCACTCATGGAAAGAAGGGTAGGGGATGGGGTGGAAATTTTCTGGTTGAGATAATGAGTGGCTTGCGATAGTGTGGTGCTATCCACTAAATCTTGCTTGTTGAGTAGTATGACCAATTGCTTGCCAACTGCTGCAGGAAGGATGCATTGGGCAAGTGTTTCAAATTGTTCTTTGTAGGCAGTGAGGTCTATAAGCCACAGTACAATGTCGGCTTCACTGATTTTGGCAAAGGTGCGGTCGATGCCCATGCGTTCAACGGTGTCGTCTGTTTCGCGGATACCCGCTGTGTCGATAAAACGTACAAGGGTGCCACCTACGTTGATAGCTTCTTCAATGGTGTCGCGTGTGGTGCCGTGAATGTTGCTCACTAAGGCACGTTCTTCGCCAACCAAAGCATTGAGCAAGGTGGATTTGCCTGCATTGGTTTCGCCCACGATGGCTACAGGTACACCGCGTTTAAGGGCATTGCCTAAACGGAATGATTGGCAAAGTCCTTGTATGTGGTCGTGAATTTTTTGTGCTAAACTGAGTAGTTCGGGGCGTGAGGCAAACTCTAATTCTTCGTGGTCGGAAAAATCGAGTTCTAGTTCGAGCAAGGAGGTTATGTGTAATAATTGGTCACGCAGTTGGCGGAGTTCGCTGCTAAAACCACCTCTCATTTGCTGCATAGCCATGCGATGATTGGCTTCGGTGGTTGAGGCTATGAGGTCGGCTACGGCTTCTGCCTGACTGAGGTCCATCTTACCATTTAAAAAAGCACGTTCGGTATATTCGCCTGCACGAGCTAAACGGCAACCACCTTGCAGAAGTAGTTGCATTACGCGGTTGAGTATGTAGTCTGACCCATGGCATGATATTTCGGTGCTGTCTTCTCCGGTGTAGGAGTGGGGCGCACGAAACAGACTTACTAACACTTCGTCGATAATCTCTTGGTTTTGCGGGTCGATAATATTGCCAAAGGTGAGTGTGCTACTTTTTTTTTCGTGCAAGGGGGCATTCCCTTTGGGCTTGAATATGTGTGATGTGATAGCTATGGCTTTGGGACCAGACACACGGATGATGCCGAGTGCTCCACCCGAGGGGGTTGCTATGGCGCAAATAGTTTCCATTGTTATGTAGTTTTTCTTTTGTGCAAAATTACATTTTTTTTAGGATGTGCGAAGTAAATATTTGTTTGTATTCGTTTAAAATCAGTTTGGATGCGCAGAATAAATCTAATCTAACATAATAAAAGAGGAATGCACCCCATAGAGGATGCATTCCTTACATACAGAAATCTTTAGTTTAAAGTTTTACCCTATAAACATCTTATTTATTTTGCAGCTTTTTTGGCTGCGGGCTTGCGTCCACGTTTTGCAGGAGTTTTGGGAACTTCGGGCTTTTCGTCGGCATTTACTTCTGCCTCGGGAGCTTCCTTCTTCTCAAAACGGGCAAGCATGTTTTGCAATTTAGAGATTTCGAGGTTCTTTCTCTGCAACTCATCACCTTGATTCTTAATGGTGGTGAGCAAAGAGTTGAGTTCTTCGTTGTCGATGTCGAGCGGGTAGCGTTCGTTTACGCGTGTGATGAAGTCGCCAAGGATGTTCATGTAGTTGGTGAAGGCATCGTAGGGCGAATCGTAAATACCTCTGTAACCGCCATAGCTATTGGGCTTGGTGCTCATAAATCGGAGGTTGTTAGAAGCTTGCAGATAGTCGAAGTCTTGCATCAAACGACGGTCACGGCAAATGCGTACACGATCGGCAATAGAGTAAAGTTTATTGAAGGCTTCGCGCTGCATTACATTACCCAACCATGGTGAGAGGTCGCGCTCTTCGTCTACCCATGAAGTGGGGTAGGTAACGGTGAGGTCGCCTGCAGACTTTACGCGCTGGCAAATTTCGGAAGGTGTGCTGAAGGTGATGCCACGCTGCTTGAATTGTGCGGGAAGTGCCTTCATAAATTCCAAGATATTAGACGACAGTGGTTGGAAGATGCCTAGTGCGCAGAGCTCCATGAAGATGTTAATCACTTGCTCCTCTTGTGGGAGTTGTGCAATCCAATCGGCATAGTTGTCGGCGAACAAGGGATATTCGCTCCATGAAGAGTCGTTGAAACGGAACGAGATATCTTCAGAGAGAGAGTAGTCGCGCAACAAGAGTTTGAGTTTAGGATTGCGGCAGCAGTTGTAAACAAAGTGCGGGCTCTTCCATCCTAACACGTGTTTTGCGCCTTCAGCCAACATACCATTAAAGCCCATTGATGCAACGAGTTCGCCAATATCGTCGGAGTAGATAAGGCAAGAGTTGCGGAAGATTTTGGGCTCTTGACCAAAGAGCAACTTCACCTTTTTGCACAAGCGCTGTACTTCGTCGCGGAATGTTTCTTCGTTAACTAATGAAGAGAAACCGTGAGAGTAAGGCTCAGCCAAAAATTCTACGCAACCAGTGTCGTTAAGCTTTTGCAAGAGTTCGATGCACTGTGGGGCGTGGTTTTCGAGTTGTTCGATGGCGCAACCAGAGAGAGAAATTGCACACTTAAACTCACCGGGATTAGCTTCAGCCATTTCGATGAGAGTTTGCAAGGCAGGAACGTATGAGCGTTCGGCAGTCTCGGCAATAGAGCGTGCATTCTCGTAGTCGTCGTAATAGTAGTGGTCTGTACCTATGTCGAAGAAGCGATAGCGCTTCAAGTGAATATTCTGATGTATCTCAAAATATAAACAAACTGTTTTCATGATGTGTAGTATTTGAGTGCTTTACAGCGGAATGTTGCAGTTTTTTTGTTTGAATGGTGTGAAGGAAAATTTTTTAGAACCACCTTCTAGTGGATAAGACTGTTGTAAACGTCGTAGATGCGTTTTCCAACTTTCTCCCATGTGATTTGGTCCACCTCGTTTTTGCCTTCAACTTTCAAATATTCATGAAGCGACTCGTTGGTGCAGATAGAGTACATGGCATCTGCCATAGCATTGATGTCCCAATAGTCGGTCTTAATGCATTTGTCAAGAATCTCGGCACAGCCACTCTGTTTAGAGATGATAGAGGGTACGCCACATTGCATAGCTTCGAGTGGAGAAATACCGAAGGGTTCGCTTACCGAAGGCATAACGTATACATCAGAGTCGGCAAAAGCCTCGTATACTTGTTTGCCACGCATAAAACCAGGGAAGTGGAAACGATCGGCAATGCCCCTATCGGCAGCCATGTTAATCATGTCGTTCATCATATCGCCCGAACCTGCCATGCAGAAGCGGATGTTGTGTGTGCGTTGCAACACAAGTGAGGCTGCTTCAACAAAGTATTCAGGTCCCTTTTGCATGGTGATGCGTCCGAGGAAGGTAACTACCTTTTCTTTGCGGTGTGCGCGTTCCTTTCTTTTTTCCTCAACCATGTCGAGAATTTCTTGTGAAAGCGGATACACGGCATTGTGCATAGTGATGACCTTTGTAGGGTCTTGGTGGTAGTGGTTAATAACCGTTTGACGGGTTAACTCAGACACACACATAATGCAGTCGGCATGGTCCATACCATCTTTTTCGATGCCATAAACGGTGGGGTTAACGTGTCCACGTGAACGGTCGAAGTCTGTGGCATGTACATGGATGACCAAGGGTTTTCCGCTCACATTCTTGGCATGGATGCCTGCAGGGTAGGTAAGCCAATCGTGAGCGTGAATGATGTCGTATTCTTGCTGACGTGCAATAACGCCAGCTACAATCGAGTAGTTGTTAATTTCGTCTTGCAGGTTTTCGGGATAGCGTCCTGAAAATTCAATACATCCCAAGTCGTCTGTAAGACGATAGTTAAAGTCGGCATAGATATGGTCGCGCAACTGGAAGTAGAGTTCGGGCGACATGCGATTGCCCAAACGTTCTTTCACATGGTCGTAGTCAACGTCTCTCCACACAATGGGAGTTTCGCTCAGACCAATGATGTTCATAAAGCTTTTGTCTTCATCGCCCCAAGGCTTGGGAAGGCAAAAGGTGATTTGAACGTCAGGTTGCGCAGACAGACCTTTTGTTATGCCGTAGCTGGCAGTTCCTAATCCACCGAGGATATGGGGAGGGAACTCCCAACCGAACATGAGAACTTTCATAGATATGATAGGTTGGTTAGTCTTGGGGCTGGTGTGCGGGCAAGGTGTGGAGTGCATCTGCATTCCGCAGTAAAGTCCTCAGACACTATTGTTATTATTCCATGGCGTTGTTATACTTCTCAAGGAGGCGTAATGCACGCAAAATGCCACTTACGTTCATGGCAAACGAAATGGCGCCGCGTCCGTGGAAGGGTGGGTTACCGTCGAAGAGTTCGGGGATAGTACCAATGCAATGGTAGAAGAGCTCTTCTTCGAAACCAATGAGTTGACGTTCGATATAGTTAACGCCACTCATGCGATATACGCGCAAATAGGCTTCGAGATAGAAACCTGTGAGCCAAGGCCATGCTGTGCCTTGGTGGTATGCCAAGTCGCGCTGTGTTTGTGGACCTACATACATGGGATTGTAGCCACCACTCTTGGGTGAGAGCGAACGAATACCCTTAGGAGTAACCAATTCTTTGGTGCAGATGTCGAGCACTGCTTTGCGCTCTTTCATGTCGAGCGGAGAGTAGTCGAAGGCAATCGCAAATAATTGGTTGGGGCGTACACTCCAATCCATCATTTGACCATCTACATAGTCGAGCAAGTATCCATACTCGTTAAGGAATACCTCTTTAAACGATCTTGCAAACTTGTCGGCGTCCTTCTTAATTGTGTTTTTAATGTCTTCGTCCTCTTGCTTACCATTTTCTTCGAGCATTTGTTCGAAGAACTTCAAAGCGTTATACCAAAGAGCATTAAATTCAACAATATAGCCAGAGCGAGGCACCACAGGACGTCCGCCATCTTGTGAGTTCATCCATGTAATGGCATGGTCACGTCCATTGGCATAGAGCAAACCATTTTCATGAAGGAAGAGGTTAGGATGCAATCCTTTCCAGATGAATGCCATGATGTCCTTCAGCAACTTACCATATTTTTCGTAGCACGCTTTGCGCGAAGTGTATTTGGCATATTGCTGGATGGTCCAAGTAGCCCAAAGCAAGGTGTCGGGTTGTTCCATTTCGTAAATGTCAACCGACATGGGTTCTTTGTGCATAAAGTTGTAGAGAGCCTTTTCGGCAGTAGCCATATAGGCTTCAAAGCGATCCTTCTCGCCAATGGCCAATGTAAGACCAGGCATAGAGATAAATGTATCGCGTGCACGAGGCTTAAACCAAGGATAGCCAGCAAGGATGTATGACTCGTCGTCTTTAGTTGCTCTGAACTGGTGTGCAGCATTTACCAAGCAATGGTAGAAGCTATCGCGATGGTCGATGTTAGCAATTTCTTTTTCGAGCATTACATCGATTTGCTCAGGCTTGATAGGTGCAATGCCTGCGCTGAATGTAATGGTTTCGCCTTTTTTGATAGGCATTTCAAAGTAACCAGGCACGAGCAAGTCTTCTGTGGCATTATAGCCACGCTCGCGTTCTTTAGGATAGTCCATTCCTCGGTACCAATCGGGGCAGTAGTTCCACTGAGCGGGTTTCGACGTTTGCATGTACAAGTCGGGATATCCCTGATACAAGCACATACGAATGCCGTTCTCCACCTCATCATAGCTACGATTAGCCACATTATTCTCGTGTGTCCATTGACGTACGCTACGGAATGCTAAGAATGGGCGCAAGCGTAAGGTCGTTTCAGAATGAGCATCGAGCAAGGTATAGCGCACGTAAATGCGGTGGATAGAGGTGTCGAAACTAATTTCTTTTTTCAACAAAACACCACCTACGCGATAGGTCCAAGTGGGCACTTGTTCCCATTCAAAGCTAACGATGTATTTGTGTCCTTTAGGACTATAATTTTCACCCTGATACTTATGTAGACCGAGGTTGAATTCAGCACCATGCTGAATAATGGTTTCGTCGAGCGAAGACAACAATACGTGGTTCTCGTCGTCCAATTCGGGAACAGGAATAACGAGTAAACCATCATATTTTCGGATGTTACATCCTACTAAAGTAGTAGAACAGTAGGCACCCGATCTGTTAGTGATAAGCATTTCCTTATAGAGCGAATCTTGCAGATTGGTCATCTGAGCCTTATCGAATCTGAGATAGCACATGGCGATATGTGATTTTAAGGTTTAAATTCGTTTATGTCGGACGGATTTTCCGCTCGAACTGTTTTGCCTTTTGTCAGCATTTGGTTAACTGATTTTGAATCGGCTCTCAAAAGTAGGAAAAAAAAATGGTTCATAAAGTTTTTTTGAAAAAAAAATGCTTTAAACCGTGTTTTTATATGTCAACTCAGCAAAATAGCCTAAAAAACTTGTTACTTTTTAAGATTATTGCTATTTTTGCCACGTAATAGGGACTTGTAAGCAAGTCTGAAAAAATACTTGCCATAGGCAAAAAGTGGTGAGTATGACAAAAATGTGAATAGTGGTTGTTAGTTCAATTTTTAGAACCACATTTATAGCTAAACTATCTAATTGAAATTTTCAAGGCTTGAAGAATGCCATGACAAGATTCGACAAAATTGATAATGTGAATGCAGCATCCCAGTTGGAGGACATTTGGGGTGTTTTGGATGATAAAGAGCGCACCGTTTTGGCAGCTAATTGTTGGGTGGGACGTTTCAGAAAAGGTGAGAGTGTTTATCAAGAAGGCGATCAGCCCGACCACCTACTTTGTTTATTGTCTGGAAAGGTAAAAATTTATCGTAATGGCGTGGGTGGTCGCAGTTTGATTAACCGCGTGCTTCGTCCTATCCAATACTTTGGTTATCGTGCTGCGATGGCTGGTGAGCCTTATGTTACGGCTGCTTCGGCTTTTGAGGAGAGTTTAATTGTGTTTGTGCCTATGCGTACGATTTTTAAACTCATGGAAAAAAATACGCATCTGTGTCAATTCTTTATCCATTTATTGGCGGTAGACTTAGGCAAAGCCGATCAACGCATTGTGAGCATTACGCAAAAACATGTGCGTGGACGTATGGCAGAAACCTTACTCGATTTACTGGATGTGTATGGTTATGATGGCGATGGACAAACGCTCGATTTGCATATTACGCGCGAAGATATGGCGAACTTGTCGAATATGACCACAAGTAATGCCATTCGCACATTGTCGACTTTTGCTAATGAAGGTTTGATAGAAATTGATGGCAAATTTATCAAGTTGCTCGATGTGGATGCAATTCAGCGCATATCGG
>OLYC01002620.1_pt1 | contig 10302 bp, 11 predicted proteins | sample 1674271 | NCBI WGS metagenome assembly OLYC01 (sample SAMEA103958154, study PRJEB25191) | human gut metagenome
CAAAAAACGCCTCGCACGATTTGAGCATTGTTAAGAGGCTTGGCGAGGACTGACGGTGCAAAGATACGAATATTCATTGATAATACAAACTTTTCGGCAAGAAAAATATCGCAAAAGTGGAATTCTTTGACTTATTTATATTTAATAACCCGTTGGCGGAATTAATTAAGTGCAAACTTAATCCTACCGATGGGCTTATTATTAATGAAGTTTACATATTGTAGAATGATAAGTGCACTAATTTTGCCGATTATTCTGGCAAACAAACCATTCGTTGTCTTAGCAAAGTTTCTGATAATCAAGAATTGGTCAGTAAGTTGCGAGAACAGTGTTCTTCTCCACCATCCATTTCAAAAGCAAGTCGCTTGCGTATTTCTTCGCACAAACCTGCGGTCTTCTTGCGGTCATTGAATTGTCTGCGTGATATGAGATTGGGGATTTTGTCCCTATGTTCCTGTAGCTTGTAATCAAACAGCCAATTCTCGCTGTCAATACTTTCTGTTTCGGCGGTTAATGACAAAGCGACCACTTCTTAATCAGAAAATTTAGGAATTGGGCCACGGCGTGGGATATTTCCCAGGCTATTAACAAGATTTTTGGAATTTTTCTTGCATTCAACCAACAGCATTGAAACTATGCCAATAGGTAAAAGCAAAATCTCGGATATGGATTTCTGTTCTTTCGAGAACACGATTGACAAGAATATCGAAACGGACAAGGCATCGGACAAGTTTGACCAACAGCTTCAAGCCTACAAGAATGCTGGCAATAGCTTGACTTCGGCAAAAAGTGGCGTTGAAATGGCTACTGCTTCCATGCATGAAGCAAAAGACAAATTGAGTGAAGTGAAGGAGTTTGGTTGTCGAATGGTAGGGTAAAGACTTTGCTTTGGATATTCTTGCCGTGTTTCCTTTATACGAGCATTTCGATTGTTTATTTTGTCGCATCACATATAGATAAATGAAAAAGCGGATGGATGTTGCAAACACAACTCCATCCGCAATCTTTTGCTTTGAATAGATTCTGTCATTCTAATAGAATAACATGTGCCTGAGAATTATCCATGTCAGGCATCGTTCTTCCAACAGGTGCCCCGATATAAGTCGGATCTGTGATGACATAACGTTTTCCATTCAAAGAAATATAATCTCCAGAAACATTTTCTGTAAAACATACAGCACTCGCCAGATGTCCAGGATAGAATACTAATATTGTCTCTAACCCTAACAAGTCTCGTGTCAAACGAGAAAACAATATAGACCTATCTTCACAGTCACAATATGGATAATATAAGGTTTCTTCTGCAAAGAAAGCCCTGTCGTGTCCCCATACTTTATCATCATATTCGTAAACAAAGGCCGTTTGAACCCAATTCAGTAATTTGTTAGCAGCTTCCAATTGATTCATACCATTGATTTTTTCTTTTAGTGCAGGATAAAGGTCTTTTTTCACATGTTCATCCAATGGCGTATTGGCATACATAGCCCATCTTGTCATAAAGTTGTTGTTAATTTCCGAGGTAGGGTAGGTGTTGTAGAAATCAATCATATTTTCATTTACTTGAACATGTATTTGAACGTCAGGATATCTTTTAGAAGTCAAAGTCCTTAATTTGCTTGCTTTGTATTCAAATTGCTGGTTCTGAGGAATATATAGTGACAAAGGCTTTTCTTTAGGAAGTGAAGCGTCACATATCTCCAGTTGGTCTTTGTTACATTCAAATGGATAAAACTTAAGTCCATCTATATCGAAATATGCAATATCATAGATTCCATGTTCACTTGCATATAATAAATATATGTTTTGCTCATTTCTTCCTAATCTCATTTTATATCCGCTTTGGGCATAAATATAAGAAGTAAGCATTGTCGCTTCATTGGAATTTCCATATATAGCTTTTGAAAATGAAGATAATAAGTTTAGGTATGCCCAATCACATAAGTTCCTGCCAACTCTTATTGCAAGACAGTCTCTTATGGTGTTGTTGAGTACGCCCTCTGCTGACAGTTGTGTCCAGACATTAGATAACTGTTCGTTGCTACAATTTTGGAGAGTCAGATTTAGGTTCTTAATAAGGCGAATCCGGCATTGTGTTCCACAGTAGACAAAGTCAATCGTCCTTTCTTGTGGTTGAGAGTTCTCTTTGATGGGCGCGATAGGAGTAGGTTGTGGATCTGGTGTTGGTGGTACAACAACTTCCTTGATCGGAATTGGATTGCTCTTTATAGTCTTGTCCTTATCTTCTTCGGGAATAGTGACAGGTGGCACAGTCTCGTCCTTGGGCTTTGGAATGGCTGGCAAGGCATTGTATTGCTCCCAAGCTTGCTTTAAGAAAACGGCATATTGTTCGTTGGCTTGCGTCCTGAAGTCATTGTATTTTTGTAGTGCCTGCTTTTTGAAATCATCGTATGTCTTGCGAGGATTATTGTTTTGGGCGAATCCGTTTGTTGAAGCCAATATACCCAAAAACAATATAGGCAAAATTTTGTTCTTTTTCATCGCTTTATCTTATTTAAGTGTGATGTTTCTCCTGTCTTCCAGTTCTGACGAATTATATACAGATGGAGTTTGTGTCTTGTTCTTTTCCTTGAAAGCTTGTTTGGAAACCTCTGCCTTCACATAGTCGGTTAATTCTCCTAAAGATGTATTCCCTGATGTTTCTTGCAGCTTTTTTAACAGATAATAAGTGAACATACCATGTTTTGCCTTGTCGTATGGCAGTGCTGACTCGTCACCTTGACTTGCTGAGAACACAACAAGTTTACCTGTAGGCGTGTCTGGCTTGGCTTTGATAGCAACTCTTCTTGCCTCGGTGTTAGCTGGATAAAACGAGATTTTTCTTTATCACTTCCTTATGCTGATAGCTATTTTTTTATAGGTCATATCTTTGTCTTTTGTCCGATTCCTTGCTAACCACTTCTGAAAGTCTTCGTTAGAAAGTTCTCTTGGCAATGTCTCTTCTCGTTTTCCATCTGTAGCTTTTACAAATGTATTCGGTGAAAAAACAACGTATATCTGATTGAGTTCTTGACTATGTGAACACGTCATGGTATATTCATCCACATACGTTTTCAGATTTTGTGGAGAAAGTTTTTCGGAAAAGAAGACGTATCTTTCGTTTGCATTGATCTTTACATTGCCTTGCTCTTGGCTCTGGTAGGGTAGAAGGCAAAATGCAGTTCCATCGTTGTCAACTAAATACACGGCGATATAGCCACTGATGGGAGATACAAATGACAAAAACAGGTCGTCTCCGCTTTTGAAAGTGTCATCTTCATATTTATCTTCTGTACCATTGCGAAGAACTAATGCCTTGAAGTTGATATCTGCCGAGACAATCTCGCGTATTTTTCCTTTGATGTGTACTTTTATAATCATTTGCCCGTTATCAAAGGAAGGGTTAAAGTCTGGTTCTCCAATAGTTTCTATCCATTCTCCTCTTACTTCACTACCGCCAACAGAGACGAAGTCGATGTCTGACTTTCCGTTGCTATTCTTAACGGTAGTAGCATTGTTTTGGGAAACGACTGTGCCGAACTCATCTGCAATCAATTGAACTTTGACTCGTTCCAAAGCGATTTGTTTGGCTTTTTCCAAGTCAATGTTTTCGGGAACGTAATAGGTGTATTCTCCACTTACTGTTTTTATTTTTTGTGAAAAACAACAAATGGAGAAAATACAACCAGCCAATATGCAGAGATTTTTTTTTACCATCCTAAGATTTTGTCAAGTTTTTTTTGAATGTCTTCACTCTTGCTTTTTAACTCATCTTGTATGGCTCGCTTTGCTGCTGCTTTTGCCATTGCTCCATTATACGCTATACGAACAAGAACTTCCTTGTTCTTATTTGTTTTTACACGGTAGCACTCCATCACTGTTATAGTACGACCTATGCTTTGCGAAATAAGATTCTTGGCTCCCATGATACTTTGCGTCAATGAAGAAGCATCTTCATTTGCAAGTTGTTGGTTGGCAACTGAATTCTCAATCAATGCAGTTACTTCTGTTTGTATCTGACCTGCAAGATTCTGCTTGGCTAATTCCAAAGCCTGCATTTTGGCGGCATCATAGTTCTCGCCAATACTCATTGCTTCTCCCATAAGATACTTGGGGTACATGTCATCATCATACTCCATCTGCATCATGTAAGACTTGTCCAATTGTTTCTCTAAAGGCAAAGCACCAGGCGCCGTTATCCAACCTTCTTTTGTTAGTTTCTTGGCATCTTTTCTTGCAGCTTTAGATGCCTTTTGGTTTAACTCACTCTTGGACGCTTTACGCATCTCTTTTCGTTCTTTACGAACATCTTTTGTAGTCTGAGCTGTCATGTTTGCACTAAGGCAAAGAATGACAAACGTACATACGAACAATTTTTTCATTGTAGGATTTTTTTAATTTATAATTGGTTTTGTACTGTTTCTAAAAATAGATTTATTTCAGTTTCCAATTTTTCCAGCTATTGCCAATGTTGGGAGAAACTAGGATGGAAGGTGATTGTAGCTTGCCATTGGTAACCACGGATTGGCGTCTTACTTGTGTTTGAATATAATCGCCAAGTTCGCCTAATGTAACATTTCCTTTCGTTTCTTGAAGTTTCTTCAAGAGATAGTAAGTGAAGAGACCATGACCTTCCTCTTTGTATGGGTAGGCTGTCTCATCTCCTTGGGCGGCTGTGATGGTAATCATGTTGCCTTTGGGGGAGCTAGCTTTTGTTTTGATAACAACACCACGAGCTGCGGTGAGCATGTTCCCGTCACGATTGGTTCCACTAAAGCAGGCATCTAAAAATATTATGACAGATTTTGACGTTACATTTCCTAAATTGTTGTAAAGGTTGGTAAGAGAATAGCCAGTGCTGGCATCAGAACCATAACCGTCAATTGGGAGCAGGTATGCAGTCTTACTTTGTTCGTCAGGGATGCCGTGACCTGCGTAGTAGAAGATAATTTTTACATCTCCTTTATATACGGATATGATATCTTGAAGCCATTTTATTTCGTGTCGCATCTCGTTGAGTGTCGCATCCGATACTGTATGGATATTCGTCTTTGGTACTCCTAAAGTTTTGTGGCAATATTGTTCAAACGAGTTTCCGTCATTACCTGCAAATGGGACGCTAGCTTCTTTTTTGTAGTTCTCGTTGGCAATGATTAGTACAAACGTGTTTTCATTCTTTTGAGGTGTTGTTGGGATTGTAGTATCAATATCTGATATTCTATGATTATTGCCTTCCGATGTTTCTGTACTTGAAAATGGCGTATTTACGACAGTTGGGGCGACTTGCTGTACTATGGTAATGTTGTTGGTGACATTGGGGTTGTAGCCAGGGACTTTTTGTTTAGTCTCATCTTTTTCGTTAATGCCCAATAAGTACTTCTCTGGGTGTTTCAGTCCCTCGTTGTATAAATCAACGATATTTGGCAGTTTACAGACCCCACCTTTCTTGTTGTAGCGAGAGAGCCACTCCTCACTTTTGATGTAATCCTTTTCACCAGATAAGCCTTTCTGATAAAAAGATGCAAGATGATACATTGCGTCAGGAAGTCCTCTTTCTGCGGTTTTTCGGTATAGTTTAAAGGCTTCTTGGTAGTTCTGCTTTACCCCGATACCATTTTCATAGCATCTTCCCATAAAAAACTGAGCGTTGACATCATTTTCTAGAACAGATTTTTTGAGCTCTTCAATTCCATGAAGAATGTAGCCTTCTCTAATCGATTCAATGGCAGATTGGGTTCGGGAACTCATGGATTGCCCAAATAAGCCGATACTGTTTAAGAATAATAAAAATATAGTAAGCGTTTTGTCCATGTCCTTCATTATTTATGGACTTAACCCCCTGTTGCCAAAAACGTTTGGTAATAGGGGATTAAGTGCATTTTATTTTGCTTGCATTGTCTTGTTGATATCATCAACAAAATTCATTTCTCCCCAATCGGAATTTTCGCCGTCAAACCGATATACGGATTCATAATATTTTCGGTCAAGCGGAGCGTTAGTTCCAGTAAGGGCATTTCTGAGTGTACCTTTCAGGTATGAAGAAAAGCTCTTGTCTGCTTTGGAAGGGCTAGGACATACTAAAGTGAATGTACCCTTCTTGTAATTGCCTTCCCAGTCAGAGAATAAACCTGTTGGCTTTTGGTTGTCTTTCTCAAAAGGCCATTCTGCTTTTATATGAATGATAGCAGGCTTTTGTTCTTTTACTCCAAAGCCTTTCTTGTTTTTGACGTCTTCTGGCATTTCTACATAGTAAGGAGCCAATATAACATCGCTGACCCATGTGGAAAGTTGGCAGTTAGTCCAATCTTCTGTTCTCTTGTTGAAAGCATATGCTATGGAAACGGAGATTGTCTGGATGCTTTCGTCTTCTGTAAGATGGCATGATGCAGTTCCTATGTATTGTTTCTTTTTGGGGTCGGCAGCTTTGGCTTTTTCCGTCAAATCGTTAAGTACGTTGAATAAGTTTTTGTCAGCCTTTGTTAATTCGCCACCTTTGACATTCCCAAAGAAATCTGTACTGAGAGGGGTTTCTGTAGTTGTGTAATTTCCCCAGACAAAAGGTGTCAAGCTACGTATGAAAGTTGCGTCTTGTTTGTCGCCAAGCGAAGGTGCAATGGTGAGGAATACATCTGTAGAAGTTGTTATTCCCTTTTTGGATTTCTTGCTTTTGCCTTGGTTCTCATCATACATAGGGCTGGAATTGCCGTTGATGCCGATGAAACACTGTGATAAATCCAAGAAGATAGTTTTCTTGGTCTTGTTGGTTGCATACAAGGAACCATTGATAATTTCTAACTTGATGTTGTCATCTTCGATGGAAGATTCTGCATACGCATAAATCAATAAATTGCGGTAGGCAGTTTTTAACTTACTTTTTGCAGATACTCCCAATGAAAAGAGACCGCATAGAGTTAACAGAAAGAGAATTCTTTTCATATAATTGTTAAAAATATATGCCAACGACTCCCCAATTGGCGGTTACTATATTTATATTATGTATATACAGAAAAAAACGTGGAGCCAGTCCTGTCGCTCGTTCCACGTGTTAAGGCCTTCGCATTGCCCAGAATGTCGAAACGAGCAACGCTGAAAGCCCCACGTAGATGTGTATATAATTCCTCCTCCCTACCAACGAGCATATTGCTCGAAGCCAAAGAGGGCTGTATATAATACACCCTGTAGGGCGTCCCCGTTGCTTTGTTCTTGACATTCTGTTTGAAGTTGCGAAGTTCTAACACGTCAAAACCAAAGCGTACAGTTACGCCTTAATATGTATATGTCGCCCCGGCCTCCTGCCCTCTTGTGGGCTTTCAGCAAGGGTTACGGTTGCAAAAATAGTGATAATTTCGATAAGTCGTATCAAAAAATGGAGATTTTTTTGTGGTAGGGGGATAAAAAAACTTCATTTTCTTTGTTTTTAACCTCTTAATCCTGGTAATTCACGTTGCAGCCTGTCACTAATAGTATCCAAGAGCCTTTGCGCCCCAATGTGCTTGTTGTAAATTGATAGACACATAACGCCCTATACCATAATATAAAGACAACTGTATGGCATTACCAGACGTAAAAGATGTCGTAAAAGATGTCGTAAAAGAAACGAAGCCGGCTTCATGTGGCAACGCAAGCACTTTCGATCAACAACGCAAGCACTTTCGATCAACAACGCAAGTACTTTCGATTGCCATAAAAGCCGGCTTCGTTTTTGGGGTTATTTCCCTCTCCTATTCATCCCATGCAGTCCAGGGGTTATAGGGCTTTGCCATATCGGCAACACTGCCGTTGCCGTTGTCTTCACTTCCTCCTTCTGATGAAGTTCCACCCACATTAGTGCCAGTGCTACCACTCCCATCTGTACGAACTTGGTTCTGGTCATAAATGCCAGGCGATGCGGCTATGAAATGTTCTGTTTCCATCTTCACCAATATCATAGTTGGCTTGTTGTATATCTTTTTCATTTTCTTTTCTCCTTTTACTATTATTTTTACATCATTTTCCCTTCATGTGCATTCTCGGCACACTCTTACTTACGGAGATATTTTCTGCCGTTGCGCACCACGATGCCCTTGTAAGAAGCATTCACATGCTGTCCGCTCAGGTTGTAAACCTCGGCTTGCTTAGAGGTTTCCTCTGCCGAAATGTTGCTGATGCCTGTTGTCGAAGCAGCCATCACTGCCACATGAATCTTGGCGTTGGTGTTATTGTTTTGGCTTGCAGCCTGTGCCGCGTTGTTGTTGTCCTTGCTCCAGTTGGGGAAATAGAAATAAGCACGCATGCCATTGAACTGAAGAGTGGAACCAGATGGCAGATATTTCAGATAATTGCCAGCAGCTGTGCTGATGTACTGATACTTCTGGCTGCCATTGTCGGAAATAGGAGTCTTTGTGCTACCATCTATATATTTCTTGCGACCATACAATCCGCGGAAATAGAAATCGCCGTTCACAATGTTGTCGTTATACGAAGCCTTCACCTCATAAGGAGGCACCACGGAAATAAGTTTTTCTCCGATATGGGCATAATAAGTTGACTCTTGCCCCATAAGAGTTTCAGGCTCCATGTTCTCTGCACCTTGAATGGTCGTCAAACAATATGTCTGTGTACCCGATGCCTGCATCAGATAAGGCACACCAGCCTTAATAGTGAGGTCTGTATCTGGCAGTTTGGTAAAGGCAAGTACACCTTTATCGCTCACCTGTCCAGCCCATTGATGAACAGTCTCATCACTTGTTGCAGGTTTGGCAAGAGCAATAAGTTCGCAGCCAAAAGCCGCCTTAAATTCTTCTTTTGTCAGGTCGAAAGGCAGACAGATTGTATTCCATGCACCAGCATTGTTAACCAAATTCGTACGATGTACATACACATCTACCTTATCTTTAAGAGCACCTTGCTGTACCAAGTATTCGACACGACCCTCAGCATCGTTCTCATCAAGATAAATCTTGTTTACCTGAAAGAAATCGCCTTTCAGTACAATGAGTTTTGACTCACTTTTATTTCGCTTCACCAAGATGCCCTCAAAGGTTCCGCTGGTTCCTACATAGTCATCAAGATTGATGCCAACCAACTGTGAACTATTGAAGTAAATACGTTTATTCATATCAGCTTCACTTGTACCAGTATTTTCATCCTGTACCAAATAAAACTCCGTATTATTGTTCTTATCACTTGCCTTCTTGATGGTTCCTGGAACTTTGATAATTGTATTCAAATACTTACCATACGAAGCTGTTGCCGTATTTCCATCGGTAGGATTATTATTTGCAATTGTATACACATCTTTGACTTCAGTAAAAGGATAAACTGCCGGCTTTGTTCCATCTGCACTTGCCTCGCCCGAATGGTCTACAGTAAGAGAAGTCGTGTAAGTAGTTCCATCGATTTTCTTCGTTTTATGTATGGCACCGAAATACACCATTCCGCTCTCTCCCTCATTATAGTCACCTATGATCGAACCTGTGATCTTGCTACCAACAGCCAAATCAGAAGGCAACGAGAATCCCTTATCTATATTATAAGGTGAAACCCATAAGCCATATTTACTATTATCGACAATAAAGAATGAGTTGATGAATTTTTCATCTTTGATGTCTGGGTCTGCATGTTTCATCACAGCCACTACGGTAGCAGGATTTGTTGCATCAAACTGTATGACCACATCTTGATGTTTCTGATTATTTGACTGAGCAACATCACGTATTTGCTCGATAGAGGTAAAAACCTTCGTCGTTGTTGCCGTTTGAGCCCAAGCCTGTCCTGTGGTGAGGATGATGATACCGATCAGCATCCATAATCGAGATAGAATTAAACTTTTCATTTTACTTACAGTTTTAGTGGATTATTTTGAGTATATTTTTTGTTCATGCGAATTACCTTTTCCCAGATGAACGTTTTAAACGTATATCTTCTTTCACAGGGGCAAAATTAGTAAAAAAATCAAAACGTTTTCTTTTTGCATATCATTTTTTCGCAATTAATTACGAAAACGTTTACGATAACTCCCCTTTCCTTACGTTTTATCTCTCAATCACTATCTTTCGCTTACTTTTTACTGCCAACTTCGTCATTTATACATAAAAAAGACAGAAAGCAAATCTCCCCATTCCTTATATATAATAAGGTATAAATGGAGAAAAAGAGGGTAAAAACAGGCATATACCACAAACGTGGTAGTAAGAATGCCACTATTATGCGATTTTATAACTCGTTTTTTCGCCGTACCTTTGCATCGTCAATCAGAAATAATAAACAATTTAAAGAAAGGACATAGATTATGAGTACAGAAAAGAAACTTCGCTTTGAGACACT
>OLYC01002621.1_pt1 | contig 10302 bp, 8 predicted proteins | sample 1674271 | NCBI WGS metagenome assembly OLYC01 (sample SAMEA103958154, study PRJEB25191) | human gut metagenome
GCGGTGGTGGTCGATGACAGCCACCTTGCCGCATTTTTCCAGGATCTCCTTGCTTTCCACAAGGCCCACCTGGTATGTATCCACCACCACGCACAGGGTGCGCTTGGAGATGATGGGCAGTGCGTCCTTCGGGTCGATGAAGTCATCCTTCTGGCCCGCCCTGCACAGCGCGTCGATCAGGCTGCCCGCCAGCGTGGCGTCCCGCTTCACGGCGATCACCGCCGGGACATCGCAGATCTTGCAGATGCGCAATACGCCCTCGGCGGCACCAATGGCGTCCAGATCGCTCATGCGGTGGCCCATGATGACCACATGGTCCGCTTCCTTGATGAGTTTGACCAGCTGGTCGGCCACGATGCGGCTGCGCACCTTGCTGCGCTTTTCTACGCCATGGCTCACGCCGCCGTAAAAGGTGAAGCCGTCCGGCGTCATCTCGGCGGCCTGATCACCGCCGCGCCCCTGCGCCATGTCCAGCGCCTGCACAGCCATGTCCTGCGCTTCCCGCAGGGTCTTGGCCCCACGGCCGATGCCGATGGACAGTGACAGGTTCACACTGGGGTCCAGCGCACGGATCTTGTCCAGCACGTCATAGCCGCGCTTGGCAAACTGCTCCATCTGGCGTTCTTCCACCACGGCGATGTAACGGCCGCTGGCCACCCGGCGCAGAAAACCGCTGCCCCGGCCGATCATATCTTCCAGGATGCGGTTGATGCCCTCCAGCAGGCGGGCGCGCTCACTGTCCAGCATGTCGCCGAACACATCGTCATAGCCGTCCACCAGAAACACCAGATAGCCCGGGCGGCTGGCCTTGTACTCCGCTTCGATCCTGCGCAGGGCGGTCTCCTCGTTCAGCACCAGCAGGGTCATGCACTCGGCCCCGCCGGGCACCGTGGAGCTGTGCACGCTCCAGAAACCGTCCGCCAGCGTCAGCAGCTGGCCCTGCTGGGTGCGGCACTGCTGCAGGTCCAGCCCGGGCAGTACCTTCTGCACCCGGCTGGTCAGCATATCCTGCCCGCCCAGCAGACGGGCACGGAACTGCTCGTTGTACCACAGCACCGTTTCGCCGGACAGCAGAGCCGTCGGCTGTGAGAGCTGCTCCAGACTGAATTTTGTTTTGGATTTTTCAAAGTTGTCGCCGCGCACCCAGCGGGACAGCCAGCGGCGCAGTTGGTAGCGGAACGCCGCCATGCAGATGCCCCACGCCACCACCAGTGCCAGCAGCACCGGCCAGATGCTGGGCCGCTGGATCAGCAGGACCAGCGTGAGCAGGGCGCAAAGCACCGCCAGCGCTGCGGTCAGCATCTCCATGGTCCATCTCGGTTTCTGTTTCATCTGCTTTTCTGCCTCCCGGTCATATGCTGTGCCGCCCGGCGGCGCGCCCTGCTCATACCTCCATCAGGATGGGCAGGATCATGGGGCTGCGCTTGGTGCGCCGGTAAATATAGCTGCTCAACGCCTCCCGCACGCGGGTCTTGACGCTGTTCCAGTCGCGCACATGCTCGTCCACGCAGCGTTCCAGTGCGTTTTCCACGATGCTCTGGGCACCGTCCATCAGGCTCTCGTTCTCGCGCACATACACGAAGCCGCGGCTCACGAGGTCCGGCCCGGCCAGCACCTTGCCGGTCTTGCTGTCCACGGTAGCCACGATGATCACCAGGCCGTCCTCGGAAAGGTGCTTGCGGTCCCGCAGGACCACGTTGCCCACGTCGCCCACGCCCAGGCCGTCCACCATGACGGCACCGGCGGTGACCGGCTCGCCCAGCTTCATCTCGTCCTGGCTGAGGATCACGTTGGAACCATTCTCCGCGATCAGGATGTTGCTGGTGGGGATGCCCAGACTGGCCGCCGTGAGGGCGTGCTTCTTGAGCTGCTTGTACTCGCCGTGCACCGGCAGGAAATATTTGGGCTTGGTCAGAGTGAGCATCAGTTTCTGCTCCTCCTGGCAGGCGTGGCCGGAAACGTGCACGTCGTACATGCTCTCGTAGATGACCTCTGCGCCCAGCAGCAGCAGACCGTTGACGATCTTGGTCACGCTCTTCTCGTTGCCGGGGATGGGCTTGGCCGAGATGATGATGAAGTCGCCGGGGCCGACGCGCACCTGACGGTGGCTGCAGGAAGCCATGCGGCTCAGGGCGCTCAGAGGCTCGCCCTGACTGCCGGTGGTCACCAGCACCACCTGTTCCGGCGGATACTGGTTTATCTCATCGATGCTGATGAGGGTGCCTTCCGGGATGTGCATATAGCCCAGCTCCTGAGCCATGGCGGTATTGTTGACCATGCTGCGGCCGCTGAAGGCCACCTTGCGGCCATCCTCCACGGCGAGGTCGATGATCTGCTGGACACGGTAGATGTTGGACGCGAAGGTCGCAATGATGATGCGCTTGTTCTGCGCCCGGGCAAACAGGCTGCGGACACCGGCGGCCACCTTCTGCTCGGTGGCGGTGAAGCCGGGACGCTCCGCGTTGGTGGAGTCGCTCAGCAGAGCCAGCACGCCCTTCTGGCCGTACTCAGACAGAGTAGCAAGGTCGGTGGGGCCGCAGGCCAGCGGGGTGTAGTCGATCTTGAAGTCGCCGGTCTGGATGATGGTGCCGGCGGGGCTGTCGATGGCAAAGGCCACGGCATCCGGGATGGAGTGGTTCACATGGATGGGCTCCACGGTGAAGCAGCCCAGCTTGATCTTCTGCTTGGGGGTGATCTCCACGAACTTGGTCTTGCCCGCAAGGCCGAACTCTTCCAGCTTGTTCCGGATCAGGCCGCAGGTCAGGCGGGTGCCGTAGATGGGCAGGTCGAACTTCTGCAGCAGATACGGGATGCTGCCGATGTGGTCCTCGTGGCCGTGGGTGATGAGCAGGCCCTTGATGCGGTCCTTGTTCTGCACCACAAAGGTAAAGTCCGGGATCACCATGTCCACGCCGTACATCTCGCTGTCCGGGAACACCAGACCGCAGTCTACGATGATCATGTCCCCGTTGCACTCATACACGGTCATGTTCTTGCCCACTTCGCCCAGACCGCCCAGCGGGTAGATGTGGATGGGCGTTGCAGCCTCCTTGGGCTGCTGCGGGCGGCGGGGGCGGCGGTTGTAGTAGGGCCGCCGGGTGGTGCGGGGGCGCTTTTCCCCGGCCGCTGCCGGGGCTGCGGCTGCGTTCTGCTTTGCGCGGGCAGCCGGGACCGTGTTTTCTTTTTCTTTCGTCTGAGCCATTCTTGACCTCCAAAAATAATGGCGGCGCGGACCGTCTCCACAAGGGAGACAGCCGTGCGCTGCATGGGGAAGCACCGGATCTTTGCATCGGCTTCCGTTGGATGCACCGTATAGAATTATCCTGTCAGCGTGCTTTTGGCACCGCTGGTCGTTCCACAAGAATCCCTCAGCCCGTACAGTCCATCTGTTCGATGCGACCGCGGCTTTTCTGCAGGAACGTCTGAGCGCACGCCTTCGGTGCGCCCCTATACGCATTTTGTTACGCTTAGTATAGTATTTCGCACCGGTTTTGTCAATTCCAAGGTTTGGCAAAGGGTGCCGTCTTTATGCATTGCCCCTTGACATCCCGGCCAAAATAGCGCTAAATAGAGATACTACTTTATAAAGGAGAACCCGCATGAAGCAGGTCGAAGTGTACACCGACGGTGCCTGCAGCGGCAACCCCGGCCCGGGCGGCTGGGGCGCTGTGCTGCGCTACCGTTTCAACGGCAAAGTTTACGAAAAGGAATTGAGCGGCGGCGACGCCAGCACCACCAACAACCGCATGGAGCTCACTGCTTTCATCGAGGCCCTGCGCCAGCTCAAGGAGCCCTGCGAGGTGCGCTACTGCTCCGACAGCCAATATGTCATCAACGGGCTGCAGAAGGGCTGGGCCAAAGGTTGGAAGCGCCGCGGCTGGAAGAAATCGGACGGCTCTCCTGCCCTGAACCCGGACCTCTGGGCGCAGGCGCTGGAGCAGGAAGCAAGACACACCATCACATACGTCTGGGTCAAGGGCCACGCAGGCCACCCGGAAAACGAACGCTGCGACCAGCTGGCCGTGGCACAGAGCAAAGCACATGGCGGGAGGCAGGGAACATGAGCGACACATTTTTGCCCGGCAGCGGGTTTGACACCTACGAGAGCCAGGACAAGGTCCTGATGCAGATGGACGGCAGCACCGAGGCAGCCGTGGCGGTGCGCATCCTGCAGCAGCAGGGGTTTGCCGTGGTGGGTGCCGTGGTGCGCCTTGCCCCGGAGCAGGCCGAAGCCGCACAGAGAGCCAAAAAAGCCGCCGAGGCGCTGGGTATCGAGTGCATCCTGCTGAACGCCGAAGCGCTGGCCCAGCAGCCGGGAGCCGCCGGGGCCTGGCCGCAGTTCGCCGCCCTGCTCACCGCCGCCGACAAGCTGGGCATCCAGTACATCGGCAGCAGCAGCCGCGCCCGGCTGGAGGTGGGCACCGACGGCGTGCACACCGTGCTGCCCCCGGTGGACGCTGCCCGCGATGACAGCACCGCACTGGCTGCCCTGCCGCAGGAGACGCTGGCCCGTCTGCTGCTGCCTCTGGGCGAATTCGACGCCGGAGATCTGGCTGAGCTGGCGCAGGAACTCCAGTTGTAAGACAACTTTTTTCATAGTTCCCCGTTCCGGGACGCAAAAAAGGCACCGCTTCTGCGGTGCCTTTTGTTGTGGATAAAGGTTTCGTGCCTCAGTCGTTCTGGGGGTGCACGATGTCGCGCCAGTCCAGATCGCCGCGCTCCAGGCCGTGGATCAGCACCTCAGCGGTGGCGATGTTGGTGGCCATGGGGATGTTGTGCACATCGCACAGGCGCAGCAGGGTCATCTCGTTCGGCTCGCTGGGCTTTGCATTGATGGGGTCGCGGAAGAACAGCAGCAAATCGATCTCGTTGCAGGCAATGCGGGACGCGATCTGCTGGTCGCCGCCCTGCACACCGGCCAGAAAACGCTGTACCTGCAGGCCGGTGGCCTCGGAAATCAGTTTGCCGGTAGTGCCGGTCGCCACCAATTTATGCTGGCTCAGAATACGGCAGTACGCCGTGCAGAACTGAACCATCAGCTCCTTTTTGGAGTCATGCGCGATCAGGGCAATCGTCATCTGTAGATCTCTCCTCTATTGAAACATTTATATATAAAACGCTTGATAAATTTCCTTTGTTATACATGATATCACAAACGCAACTCATTTACAACAGGTTTTTGGACACAATATTCAAATTTTCGTTCAAGTTCAGCACTTTGCACGCAGCTGCGCCTTACTGTGCAAGCAGTACATCGTTATTTTCTTCCTCCGCTGCCGCTGCGGGAGCAGCTGTCTGCTGCGGCTCTGCGGCTGCTGCATCGGTCTGTGCATCATTCGCAGCATCCGGGGCGGTCTGGGCGGCGGTATCTGCCGCTGCGGCGTCCTCCTGCACCACGGTGCGCGGGTCTACATAGGGGTCAACCTCCAGCGTGCCGTCCTTCATGGCAAAATAAGCGTTGGCGATATCCACCACCAGATCACCGGTACGGGCACCGTAGCCGCCGTACTCCACCGTAATGCCGATGGCGATCTCCGGGTCGTCTGCCGGGAGATAGGCGATCATCATGGCGTTCAGGTAGTGCTTGCCCGAAGCGTAGGTCTCGCTGCGCTGGGGGGTGCCGGTCTTGCAGGCGATGGCAATGGGATAGCTGGAGATCTTGCCGCTGATGGTGCTGGGCACCAGTGTCATGCCCTGCCGCACCAGCGCAAAGGTGTTGCCGTTGCCCTCGATGACATCCATCACCTCCGGCTGGGTCTCGCTGAGCACCTCGCCGGTGTTGGTATCCAGAATGGCCTTGACAAAATGGGTGCGGTAGCGCACGCCGTTGTTAGCCAGCGTGGCGGCGTAGGTAGCCAGCTGGATGGGGCTTACTACCGTGTTGCCCTGCCCGATGGCGGCCTGAATATCCAGCGATGAGGTGTAGTTTTTGTCTGTCTTTTTGGTCAGCCGTCCCACGGCCTCGTTTACCTCCACGCCGGTGCGCTGCCCAAGACCCAGCTTGTAGGCGTAGGCATCGTAGACGTCACTGGTCAGGCGGCGGCCCACGTCGTAGAAGAAGATGTTGCAGCTCCACTTGATGGCAGTGACCACGTCAATGTTGCCGCTGTGGCCGTGGCGGGTGCAGCGGGGGTGGTAGTCCTTATAATAGGTGTACACGCCGGTGCAGTTGACGGTGGAGTACTGGTTGATCAGGCCGCTGTCCAGCGCTGCCACCGCCACCGCAGGCTTAAAGGTGGAACCGGGGGTGTACAGGCCCTGCAGCGCCCGGTTGAACAGGGGCAGGCTGGGGTCGGCGCTGTACTCGGAATAGTTGGTGGCGTACAGATTCTGGTCAAAGCTGGGGTAGTTTGCAGCCGCCAGCACGCTGCCGTCCTTTACGTCCAACACCACCACAGCGCCGGCGGCAGCTTTCATATCGCCGGTGTTGTACACCCGGTTGATCATGTCAATATTGTTGGCAAGGGCCTTGTCCACCGCCCGCTGAAAGTCGCTGTTGATGGTCAGCTGCACGGTATGCCCCGGCTCCGGCACGGTGGTGATCTTGGTGTCCACGATCACGCCGTCCGAATTGCGGGTGATGGTCTCCACGCCGTCCTTGCCGCGCAGCTCGTCCTCGTACACGGACTCAAGGCCGGAGATGCCGATCACATCGTTCATGTTATAGCCTTTTTCCTTGAGCGGATAGGTCACCTGACCGTTTTCGTCGGTCACCTTCCACTTTTCGGCGGTGATCTTGCCCACACGCCCCAGCACGGCAGGGAGGATATCTCCCTGCTCATAGCTGCGGGTGCTGGTCTCCACGATCTCCACGCCCGGCAGCGTGAGAGAGTGCTCCTTGATGGTAGCCACCGTCACCTGACTGACGTTTTCCGCCATGACAAAGTTGTTCACGTTGGAAAAGGCCTGCCGGTCCATCTCGTAATGGATGCCCGCCAGCACCCGCTGCCACGGCAGGGAGAAGCTTTCCAGATGGTTTTTCTCCACCAGCATCTCCATCACATCGTTGGCGGTGGCGTACTGCTGCAAGCCCAGCGTCTCCTTCATGTCAGCCAGCGTTTTCTGGTCGCTGGTGCTGTCGGCGCTGTCCGTAAAGGTATAGTTCCCGGCGGCATCCGGCTCGCTGATGAGCAGGGTGTCCAGCCATTTTTCATCGTTCTTGCGCAAAAGTTCCACGATCTGCTGCAGCATGGTGTCCAGATCCTGATCTCCCATCTGCAGCTTGTTCAGCACCACATTATAGCCGGTGCTGGTGGTGGCGATGCGCTTGCCGGTGCTGTCCACGATATTGCCGCGCGCAGCGGTGACCGTGAACTTATAATCCGTGGTGTTGGTGGCTTTCGCCTTGAAACTGTCCCCGTTGACCAGCTGCAGAAAGATCAGCCGGAAGGTGTACAGCCCCATGATGATGCAGGCCACTGCGATGAGCAGCAGCATCCGCTGCACCACGACCTTGCGTTCATTTTCGTTCATCTGGTTCTCCTTTTACGGGTTAGACCACACCGTTGTCGATCCTGAACCCGTCATGGATACGCTGCACCAGCCAGAAGGCCAGCAGCGCCGCCGGGAGGGTCAGCACTGCACTGGGCAGTACAAAGGCAATGTACCGCAGCGCAGCGCCGGCATAGCCCGGCATATAATAGAAAAACAGCCAGTCCAGCGAGAGCACCAGCAGCGCCGTCATAGTATTTACGGCGGCAAAGTTGCCGGGGTTCACCTGCAGATACAGCTGCACCAGCACCGATACCCCAAAGCAGAGCAGCAGCAGTTCCAGCGCCAGCATACCTACCGTGCGTCCGGCCGTGCAATCCCACAAAAGGCCGCCCACTGTGCCCAGCAGTGCTCCGGCAAATTCTCCTTCAAATACCGCCACCGCCAGACACAGAGGCAGCACCAGCAGCGGCTTTGCCTCCCCCAGCTGAAACAGCCCTGGCGTAGTCTGCAAAGCGGCGCACACAAACAGCGCCAGCACATAGCAGCCCCACTTCAGCAGCTGGCTGCGGCTGCGCCTGCGGCGAGATTCCATAGCAGTGTGCCCTCCTTAGTACGCAGTAACGATAAAAACGTGCTTGGCGGTGCGGGGGTCGGCACCGGGGCGCACCACCGCAATGGAGGATTTGCCGCTGGCCTCCGGCACCACATCCTGCACCGTACCCACCAGAAGATCCGGGGGGAACACCCCGCCCAGACCGGTGGTGATGACCTGATCCCCCGCATGGGTCTCGGTGCTGCGCTCCAGATTGGTCAGGGTGCACAGGCCGTCCGCTGCATAGGTGGTATTGCCGTTCAGAATGCCGTTTTCCCGGGTGCGGGATACCACGCCCGCCGCGTTGAAGCTGGGGTGCAGAATGGTCATCACCTTGCAGCTGGTCGGATCAGCCTCTACCACCATGCCCAGCAGATAGCCACGGTCGCTGATGACCGCATCGTTCACTGCTACGCCGTCTGCGGTGCCCTTGTCCAGCGTGAAGCCGCCGAACTCGTCCAGCGGGTCGCGGCCAATGACAAAGCCGGACACATAGGTGGCATTGCTGTTCTTTTCCTGAATGTTGGCCAGTGCCTTGTAGGCCTCGTTTTCAGCCTTGATGCGGTCATAATCCACCATCTGCTGGCGCAGCTCGGCGTTTTCCGCCGTCAGCTGCTCGTTCTGTTCCATGACCTTGTCGATGCTGGCATATTTTTCCCACACCGCGCCCACACCGTCGCTGACCACAGCCCCTGCCTTCTGGAAGGGGGTCAGGATCACGCCCAGTAGTTCCTGCGGGGCAGCGGTCAGGCGTCCGTTGGCACCGGCATAGGCCATGATGCCCACCAGAAACACTGCCACGGCCACGAGAATCTTGAATTTCCAGGTATCAAAAAAATCTTTCAAAGGGTGCTTCCCTCCTGTCGGGATGCCCGCGCCCTACCGCAGGCCTTTGCATGAAAAAAGCGCGGACAGCCGTGCCATCCGCGCAAGATGCAGTGTTTGCAGCGGAAAAACGCACAGCTGCTGTGTCTGAAACTTTTCCGCATTCTGAGCAGCGCTCTCCGCAGAGAGCCGCTCTTACATATGTCCTCCATCGGTGTCCAGCACGTCATGCAGCACATCCACATGATCCAGCACTGCACCGGCACCCTTGGCCACGCAGTCCAGCGGGTCCTCCGCAATATGCACATCAATGCCGGTCTCGCTCTGGATCAGCTGATCCAGGCCGCGCAGCAAAGCGCCGCCGCCGGTCAGGGTGATGCCGCGGTCGATGATATCTGCGCTCAGTTCCGGCGGGGTGCGCTCCAGCGTCTCCTTGATGGCGGTGGTGATCTTGACCAGACACTCCAGCAGCGCGCCGCGCACATCCTCAGAGTGCACCACGATGTTCTTGGGCAGACCGTCTACAAGGTTGCGGCCCTTGATCTCCATGGTCAGCTCCGGGTCCAGTGCATAGGCAGAGCCGATCTCGATTTTGATCTGCTCGGCAGTCCGCTCACCGATGAGCAGGTTGTACTTGCGCTTAATGAAAGCAATGATGGCCTGATCGAACATATCACCGGCCATGCGCACGCTGCGGGAAGCCACAATACCGCCCAGAGAGATGACAGCAATCTCCGCCGTGCCGCCGCCGATATCCACGATCATGCTGCCGGTGGGCTCGCTGATGGGCAGGCCTGCACCGATGGCAGCTGCCATGGGCTCCTCAATGACAGACACCTGACGGGCACCAGCCTTCAGGGTAGCCTCGCGCACAGCGCGGCGCTCCACCTCGGTAACGCCGGAGGGAATGCAGATGACCACCCGGGGACGGGAGAACATGCTGTTGCCGCAGGCCTTTTTGAGGAAGTTCTCCAGCATATTGGCCGTGATGTCGAAATCGGCGATGACGCCGTCCTTCAGGGGACGCACCGCCACGATGCTGCCGGGGGTACGGCCGATGACAGCCTTTGCCTCGCCGCCCACGCAGCGCACCTCGTCGGTCTTGGTGTCCACCGCCACGACCGAGGGCTCGCGCATGATGATGCCCTTGCCCTTCATGTAGACCAGAGTATTGGCAGTACCCAAATCAATGCCAACGTCCTTTGACAGAAAACTCATTGTTCCAAATCTCCTTACGATCGTTCCTTAAATCTATCCCAGAATGCCGGACGGCCTGCTGCAAACAGTCCCTCCTGCGCAGAATAACACGGTTCTATTATAGCCGCAAGTGCTCCATTTCTCAAGCGTTTCGGCAAGTTTTCTATCATTTTTCCATTTTTCTCACAAAAAATGCGCCAGCGTCTGTACGGTGCGGCTGACCGGCAGCCCCATAATGGTGTAATAGTCGCCCT
>OLYC01002622.1_pt1 | contig 10286 bp, 10 predicted proteins | sample 1674271 | NCBI WGS metagenome assembly OLYC01 (sample SAMEA103958154, study PRJEB25191) | human gut metagenome
GGTAGAAACCGAGCAGCAGGGTAGTCATCAGCATGGTGATGGTGATGGCGAGTCCGTAGGCTGCCTCCATGTGCGAGGAGTTGCGGAAGAGCAGGATGATGAGAACCACGCCGATGTACATGGCGAAGTTGATCATCGGGATATAGAGCTGCCCCTTAACATGGGTAGGATGCTTGATTCGCATGCGCGGCCAGAAGTGCAGGTTCATGGCTTCGCTCAATATGGAGAAGGTTCCGCTGATGAGTGCCTGGCTCGCAATGATTGCCGCACCCGTGGCCATGATGATAGCGAAGAACAGCATGCTCTGCGGCATGATGGCAAAGAACGGATTCACAGCCAGCGCCGTATCTGCATGATTCAGCACCCATGCTCCCTGTCCCAGATAGTTGAGAATGAGCATGGTCTTTACGAAGCCCCAGCTGATGGCGATGTTCTTTCTGCCGCAATGTCCCAGGTCGGAATAGAGAGCCTCTGCACCGGTAGTACAGAGAAATACGGCACCCAGAATCAGAAACCATTCAGGCGATTTCGCCAGCAGCATGGCAGCATAATAGGGGTTGAAAGCCTTCAGTATCAATGGGTAAGACGTGATGCTGAAAGCTCCCACCACGCCCAGCAGCAGGAACCATAGCAGCATAAATACGCCAAACGATTTGCCAATACTCTCTGTGCCAAACCGCTGCACGAAGAAGATGATGGTGATGATGGCAAGGGTGATGGGGATAACTGGCAGGTTGGGACTGATGCTTTCGAGTCCTTCGATGGCTGTGGTCACGGTGATGGCAGGGGTGATGATTCCGTCTGCCAGCAGGGTGCTTGCGCCAATGATGGCCAGTAGGTAAATCCACTTGCTCTTGAGTCGGCGCAGCAAGGCATAGAGGGCGAGGATGCCTCCCTCGCCATTGTTGTCGGCACGCAGCGCCACGCATACATATTTGATGGTGGTCTGGAGGGTGAGTGTCCAGATGATGCATGACAGTGCGCCCAGGATGGTGCTCTCGCTGATGCTTTCGCCCGTATGCAGGATAGCCTTCATCACATAGAGAGGTGATGTTCCGATGTCTCCGAATACAATGCCTAATGTAACGAGCAATCCCAGGAAGCCTACTCTGTGATGATTGCAGGCTACTGAACTTTCTGCTTTTTCTTTCATTTTTCTTCTCTTATTTAAATTAAATATTATCCTTTTTGGGACATGAAAATGTTCTTTGTTATTATAAATTTGCGTGCAAAGGTATAAACATAAGAGGTAAGATAGAATTTGTTTAACAAGATTTATCGGATTTAACCTTTATTCTTTGAAGATATGAAGAGACGAATAGAGGCGAATGCTGATGAGACTACTCCCGAGAAACTTCTGAACCTTGCGAAACTTGAATCATTAATAAAGGCGGGGAGCTTGTGAAAGCGCCTCGCCTTTTGCGTATGTTTTGTAAGTTTCTTTTCAAGTGACTGTTGTAAAGAAAAACAGTTATTCAATGATGTGGTTGATGACCATTCCTGCGATAGCCATTCCGAAGGTTGCGGTGATGTGGCAGAGCGAACCGTTGATCTGTGCCTTAGTAGAGCACCATTCGTGTTCTACCAGTTGCTGGTCGCCCGGAGCATCATATACGGCAGTATCGGTACCCCTCTCTCCGCTAATGAGTTTGGCTTTCGGGCATAGGCATCCGCCCGTGCCGCATGCTTTGTTCACCCCTTGGTTCTGCATCGGTTTTTCTTCACTGTATACGCACTGGAATTTTCGTCGTGGGAAGGTTTTGTTCTTCTTGAATTTCTTTCGCAGTGCTCTTGCCAGCGGGTCTCCATCCACCTTCCAGAATTCAGATTTTCTTACCATGAATGGGTCGGTGCGCAGGGCAGCTCCCATAGAAGATATAAAGGTGATTTCCTTAGGTAGGGCAGTGGCACGCAGAATGAGGTCAGCCTTATCCTTCAGCGAGTCGATGGCATCGATGATGAAGTCGTATTGCTCCATGTGGAATTCATCGGCAGTTTCTGCCTGATATATTTTCTGATAGGCTGTGATGTTGGCATCGGGGTTGATTTCGAGCAGTCGGTTGCGCAGCGCCTCTACCTTCACTTCGCCTATGGTTCGGCTTGTAGCCATCAGCTGGCGGTTGCAGTTGGTTACGCATACCCTGTCGCTGTCTACGATTGTGATGTTTCTCACGCCGCTTCTCAGGAGTCCTTCTGCGCACCATGATCCTACTCCTCCGATACCGAAGATGAGCACTCTTGCCTTCTGAATTTTCTCAAGATTATCCTTTCCCAGGAGCAGTTCGGTGCGTCGCTGCATTCCCTGCTCCATTGTCGTTATTTTATTCTCCATTTTATTGTTTGTAAAGAATTCTAATGTATATATCTGATGCAAAGTTAGTGAATTTTTATTTCATCCATGCTTAAGTTAAGAGTACTTGCCACAATATCAGCTGATACTCCAGCCTGTAGAAGTTTTTTGGCTGATTGCAATTTTTCCTCATTAGCTTTTTTTAATTGCTCCTCAGCTTCCTTTCTCTGCTCCTCAGCTTCCTTTCTCTGCTCCTCAGCTTCCTTTAACTGACTAGAGGTTGCCTCCAACTGACTAGAGGTTGCCTTAAGTTTCTCCTCTGTATCATCATTAGCCTTCGTCAAACGCTCCAACCTGCCGGCAAGCGTCTTCTCTACGCTCACCATATCCCAGAATTCATCATAACCCAGAAGTTCCTCCTCGGTATAGGCTGATTCTTCAATCTCTGATACGGCTTTGGCTATCTCCGGATTTGCCAGCAGTTCTGCCGGAACTTCCTTCGTTTTCTCATTAATTTCTGTCAGATACCTAAGCCATAAAACCTGCATTTTCTTCTCTGTAAACGTATGAGGCGTAAACTTCGGCAACTCTACAAATACCAGATGCAAACCATCAATTACTTTTTCGGTATGTTCCTCATGTACAAGATGGTAATAGTGGTAATAATCATCCAGTTCAGGCTCAAATACTTCATTAACCAAGTTGAGAGAATAAACTGGCTTCAGAAGAGAATAATCTTCTCCCCTGTTTAGCTGCTTTACATATGCCTTGGAAGCATTGAAGAGAACTCGCTGCTTAAACTCCGCAGACCAAACCATCTGCATTTCTACAATAAACTGACGTCCCTGGGCATCCTCGCATCTCACATCCACTATACTATATTTTCGTGTGGGTGTCTGGGGAACCATTTCAGGCGTAAGATATGTCACAGAAGTGATTTCCTCTTCCTCACTCTTAAAAGGAAGAAGGGCGTTAAGCAAACTTTTTACCAACTCGGGATGTTCGCCAAACACTTTTTTGAAGGTCAAATCGGCCTTAGGATCCAAATATTTCATAAGCCTTTCTTTTTTTTCTGCAAATATACGCCAATATTCCGAAACTTGCAAGCCTTTTCATATTTTTTTTGAATTTCTCTTCTTTACACAATAATCAAAGCCCGATAGGAGAGCGTTGCTGCTTCCTGTCGGGCTTGAATCAACTTAAAAAAATAAATACAATGAAATCCTTTCCGAAAATCGGCTAGATGTGGAAATCTACCAACTTCAGCCATCGCTTGACATCAAACGACGGACAGTCTTTGTAAACGTTCGGCAAATCGCGGTGGCCCAGTATCTCTGCATCAGGATAGGAGAGGCAGAGGCTCTCCAGAAGCGAATACAGAGCCTGATTCTGGGCTGGAGTGCGCGTATCGGCAGGCTTGCCGTTCTTGTCGAGACCTCCCTCATAACAGATGCCGATGCTTTGGGCATTGTAATGACGGGCATGGGCTCCGACTTCCGATTCCGGACGACCCGGATATACCACACCATCCTTCGTGATGTAATAATGATAGCCGATACTCTTGAAACCGCGGGCAAGATGGCAGGCCTCCAACTGCTCGAATGTGAAATCCTGAGTCACTCTCGTGGCAGAACAGTGGATCACGATGAGTGAAATGCTACGATGTTTCTGTGTCATGGCAACCTCCCTTCTTTTAGCAGTTCTGTACACAGAATGAGCTGGCTACAGCTGTTAATACCGTGATGAGGAAGTTGATGATGGTTTTCCAATTTACTTTTTTCATTTTGTTTTGTTTTTTAATGATTAATACAAAGTGGATAATGATAGTCACATGCTTGTTTTAGTGGTTGAAATTTAGTTTCAGTAAGCGTTTCTGGAAGAAGGGCGGGGGAGGAACTGCCAGCCCGGATACCCGTAAAAGGCAGGTTCTTGAGTCGTTATGATTTGCTGTTTATCCGTAATCGTCAGGATGAAAACCAGCCGCTTTGTGCCTTCAGAATATCCCTATCGTCGGTCAGTTCACTCCTTCCTTCTTCTGTCGTTTCGCATATTCGAGAGACGGATTACTACTCCAGACCGTCTCCGCTGTCGCCTGTTCCGTCGGTACTGCCGCCTTGTGATGTAACGCCGCCCTGTGTGGTATCGCCAGTGGTGGTATTGCCTGCAGCGCTCTCGCTAGAGTTGAGGAGATCCATGGCGTTCTTGGCGTTGGCATCGAGAGAGAGCTGGGTATTGCTGAGCTTGCCGGTAGCACGGGCTCTGAGGCGGTAGCCCTCTACAAACTTGGCGAGGTTCCACTCCTTGATGCTGGCGGCTCCCATCTTGTTGATGATGCCGATGGAGAAGATGGCGAGGTTGTCTATCTTCACTGCCTTATTTTGGAGCACGAGCTCCTTCACACAGCTCACCATATCGGTGAGAAGGCCTTTGATGGCACCCTTCGAGAACGGGGTGTTGTGGCTCGCCATGTGTTCGGCGAGTTCATCGATACCGATGGTTTCTGTTACTACTGGTCGCGCATAATACTTGCCATACGCTTCCTTGATTGTCTTGTTCTTGTTCTTCACTAACTTGATGAGAATCATACTTTTAAAAATTTAGTTTTAGTAAAAAGCAGTCTGTGTCTCCGCCGAGACCGTTGCTGCATCAACCTCTCTGATTGACGATACAAAGATACAACATTCCCGAACCCCCAACTATGCGATTTGTGCGATTTGCAGGGATTCGGGAAAAAAAGGTTGAAAAAAGTGGTATTTTTTATGTTAAAATCGAAAAAAGTTTTTGTTGTATCAGGTATTTAGCGTATTTTTGCCGTAATTAGACGATTCGCATTATGGAAACAAGAAATAATATTAATCCGCGTCCTTTCCAGCCGGTTAGTCCTGGTTGTATTTTGAAGGAGGAATTGGAAGCTCGCAGTCTTCCAATTTCTGACTTTGCTCATAAAATAGGGCTTGAAGAGTTTGAATTAGATAAACTTTTGAATGGAACGTTATGTTTAAGTCCTGAGATAGCTTCTTCTTTAGAACGTTTTTGGGGCATTCCTGCTTCTTTTTGGCTTTCTTTGCAGTCTGCTTATTTAACTTGCAAGCATTTTGTAGGTTATTATTTGTGCCAGTTATATGATTTGCGGCTTGGGTGACGAAGTAGGAATGAGGAGATAAGACTGCCCACCAAACGTGATGTGTGGAGGCGTTATGAAGAATTTCGGTTTCTGTTAAGGTGGGAATATTGGAAATCACAAATTGTGATATCCAATGTATTAATATAATTGGGAGGTAGTCGAAATTTTGACCACCTCCCTCGCAACTTTACAAATAGTTATACTGCAGCAAACTGAAAATACTTATAAATCCTCCCCATTGGCATGATTGTATTCATTATCATAGTACATACTAATGTAGTATTCTCCATTATAACTTACAATTCTGAACCAGACGGGTTTCATAGAAAATTCGTCAAACGTAATTTTGTCAGTTATGTCTGCTATATCTTTCTTAATAGTCTCTGATGGATTTTTTAATTCTTCAGCAGAATATTTCTCTTTTATTGCAATTTGAACTTTGGTGTCAATATTTTCAAAATCTGGATTTTGTGAATAATATGCTGCATAAATTTTATTGTGAACAGTCATTTCATACGAAATGTCCTCCTCATCAGACAAAGTGTATTTATCAAGCGGAATGTACCGTTTGTTGTTTTCAAATTGGCTCACAAGAATATTAAAACGTATTTTTATTTGGGCTTCATCTACAGTGTTTTTATCGGCAAGCATGATTCTATATACCTTATTATTGTTGGTGCAGATATATACATTAACATTACACCCATTAAATTCGCCTTCTAACCATTCAAGGTCTCCCATTTTCTTAGGAACAAACCCTTTAGCTATCAACTTTTGTTTTATTTCTGTTTTTGTACCATCCACAGGTATTCCAAGAAATTTTGTAACGTCTTTGTTTTGAGCAAATGATGAAAACGAAATCATCATAGCTATCATCATAAGAATAATCCTTTTCATATTTATCAATTATTTATTTCATATAGCAAGAGCCTTTTTATTTACTTTTCTAAGCCAGGGATAGAGCCATGCGCTTGCAAAAGGCTGTTTGCTTCTCTCCTTCGCCCACGCTTCTGACCTGATGAACAAATCGGAAGGGATGGTTTCAATTTCCTTCCCTACCAGCTCTACGTCATGGTCCAGATTGAATTGGGTAAGCAGCTCGTAGAGCGGATCATCAAAATAATCTGCAAAGATATGTTCCCTGGTCTCCAGGTTTTCAAACTCAAAGGAACACAGAAAATAGTCTGCAGATGCATGAAGTATCTTAAACATATTTATGTTATTATATTCTTGGTCCCATAAATTTTTGCCATGTTTATATTTCGATTGCAAAGATACAAAAAATCGAAATAACTACCAAGCTTTTTAGCAGTTATTTCGAGATTATTTTATAGTTCGATTATATTTTGATAAGTTTACAAGAAATCGTGTCGCATTTTAAATCAAGGAATTCCTATAATAAACTCACCCTGGAAGGGATATGCATAGTGTGTTGTATGCATTCCCTTCCAGGGTGATTTTTTATGGTTCATCCAGAAATTCGATGATTTCTGCTACTTGTTGCCGGGTGTAGAAGTGGGAAAACTTGCCGGCGTAGCCCGAACAGAGGCTCTGCTTGAGCTCGGGGCACCGGTTGATCCATCTCACCAGCCGGTTGAGCGCTACCTTGGGGGTAGCGGTGGGAAAGTAGAGCATGGCGAGCTCCGCCTTCCCGTAACTTCTGTCTTCTATCATAATTTGTTCTTTTTAGTCTGTTTTTGTCAGTTGCTTCTTTCTTCTGCCTGGTAGAATAAAATCTCTCCGAATCATAAGAAAATCCCTCCGAAAGATACGGAAATATCTCCGAAAGATTAAAAAATATCTCCGAAGCAGAATTTCCTAAAATGGGAGATCTTCGGGCGGAATATTCTCGCTGCCATCCATCTTCTGGTTGTTCTCTATCTCGTCAGGACGCATCTCTATCACCTTCCAGCCGTTGCCCGTCTTGCGGTGAATCTTCTTGAACCCCAGCGCCTCCATGAACATCGAAATATCCTTGTTCGACATCGACTGGCGGAAGGCGGGGTTCGTGCAGATGCGCTCCATCACATCACTCGCCGTAACAAACTTGCAGAACTCGGACGGTGTATCGGTATCAGGAACACGGTAGAACTTGTTGATGCGCTCGGCTATATAGTTGTTTACACGGAAATAAAGATTGTGGCGCTGTATCTCCTCGTTCTCCTCCTTCGTAAACCAGTAAACCCAGTCGCAAGGCTCACCCCTCCGGCGCTTCTCTATCACCTCCTGAGCCAGTGCCACAGCCTGGGAGTAGATGCCCTCGTAATTGAAGGGAAAGTCGATGGGACTCTTGATCTTCTCGATGCGCCAGATGAGGAAACGGCGGTTCTCGTCATCATCGATGATATGAATCTCATTGCTCGTGGCACAGAACCCCGCATTGTTCTGCAGAATGCAGTCCCACTCGGCATAAGGGATTCGCATGCTGATGTTGCGCTTCGTGATGTTGCTCTTGAAGGAATCCAGGTTCTTGCCGCGCAGACAGCTGAACTCATCGAGACACACTATCGCCTTGCTGGCACACATCTGCAGGAAATCCTTGTTCTTGTAGTCGCCCGTAGAATCGTTGGCGAAATACTTGCGCAGATGGGGCGGCAGAAGATGGTCGAAAAACGTGGTCTTGAAGATGCCGCCCTTGCCTACGAAAACCATGATAGACTGGTTGGTGACATCGGGGCGCACCCAGCAAACCACCATGTTGACCAGCCATTTCTTGAAGGCATAGGCAAAATCCTCCTCCGTATGGCGGTAACCGCCTGTCTGCATCACGGTTACCCGATGGGCCAATTCAGCGATATAGTCAGTCTTCCGGTCCCATTTCGGCAGACTCTTCAGATATTCCTCCATGGGGTTGAATTCGGGACTGAAGTTACTTCTTATCACCGTATCCAGTTTTTTCTGGGTGGTGCAGATGTTCTCCAGTTCCATCTTCACGAACAGGGAATTGCTCACCCGGGTATCCACTTCGGTCCAGTCGAGATAGAGTTTCTCTCCGGTGTTGATGGCGCGCACTTCATACTGGTTGCTCAGCGTGTTGTGGTGCATTTCATATCGGGCTCCCAGCCATCCCAGCAGTGCTCTCATGCTGGTATAGCGTTTCTGCTCATCCTCTCCCTGCTGTCTTATCTTCCAGGTTCCCAGCCGCTCGGTATGCTTGTAAATCTCCCGTGCCACCCGCTCGGTATCGGCATATTCGCTGCCAAACTTATCTGCCATATGTTTCACAGCCTCCTCCTTTTCGGCTCCGAAACAGAGGCAGAATGTGGCGTATCTTACTACGTAGCTGTTGTGATGATGCTCCTCAAACCGCTCTTCCCAGCTCTCCGCCAGTTTGTCTACATATTGCAGAATCTCTTCGGTGGTGAGCGTCTTGGGTGGCGCCTCGTCTTCCTGTTTGCGAGGGCTTTTCTTTCTGGGTTTTTCAGCCTCCGTCTGCCTTTTCCTGTTCTGCTCCTCCTGTTGCTTTGTAGCTTTTTCGAAGTTCTCCACCTCCTCCCGGGTGATGGGGAGAACTTCGGCATTCCAGTTGAAGTAAGCCTCGGGGTCGTAAGCCAGTCCGCAGCTTCTCACCATGTCCTGGCATTGCTTGTCGCTGCTGATACCTAGCAGCTTGTCGTACAGTTCCATGGCTTTCCTGATGGCGAGCTGGTGGAGTTCGGTGGCAGTGAGATTGCATCCTTCAGGACGCATATATCTGAGCAGGATGCGGAATCCCTTGCCCGAGACGGTGATGTAGAAGATCATGGTGAAGCGCTGTTTCAGGGCTTTTTTCTTAAGCTCTGCGATGTCTTCGGGGGGCACATCGTCATAATCCAGCATCAGCCAGTAGGTTTCCTTCCTGAAGTCGGTCAGCTTCTTGGCATTACCCTTGAGCTGCACGCTGGGTGTGATGCAGGGCAGCCGGTGCTTGATGTCCTCTGCCGTTCTCTTGTCTACCTTCATCATCGCCCTGTAGCCTTCGGTATTGGCTTTTACCGGTGCCGAATGCATGATTGTGTACTCCAGCACCGCTCTGTTAGGGAGCGGGTTGCTGGCAGAGGAAAACAGGTTAGTGAAAAATGAGGGCAAGGCCTCTTTCTCCTCCATGACTTCCTGTTCTCTGTTGATTGCTTCTGTTGTTTTCTTTTTTGCCATATTTTTAAAATTTAAAGGGTTGTCAGTTTGATGAATTTCTCATAAATTTTAGCGGATTTCCTGGAAACCGAGTTGTATGGAAGTTTCTCTCTGAACAGTGCCCATTTTCTGTTTCTCTCTTCCCAATAATCAACTCCTTTCTCTTCCTCCCACCTGTCTACTTTTTCCTTGTAGATTTTCAGTTTGGATTGGTATCCTTCCTGATGTCTGTTCTCTATGTCTTTCTGCCTCAGGTAGCTTTTGATAGCCTCTTCCATGGCAAGGAGTTTTTCGGGAGTGAATGTTCCGTTCTCTATATCCATGCTAACGGTATTCCTGCCGCCCTCGATTTCTAACAGCTTTATTTGGTTTATACCTAACTTTTTGGCAAAGCCGAATTTTACGTTGCCTTCTTCTGCCAGTTCTTTTAAAAAACTGCCCATGTCTAATGTTTCTTTAATCTTTTGATTGTTCATGCTGCGAAATTACTACAAATTTGTGAATTGGGTGGTTGAGCGTCATGACGCTCAATTTTTGCAAACAATAACCTAGGTTAAAGTTTTTAACGCAGCAAATCGGTGCCCCTTTCTGGGGGTATTTTGAAGATGAAGATGATGTTTGGTTTTGTATTGCCTGTCGGAAAAAAAAGCTGAAAAATGACGAGGTGAAGGGTGAAGGGTATATTTTAAACTCTATATTATATTCTTTATTTTATGGATTTTGCGATTTTTGACCCTAGGGTCTTTTTTTCGGTTTTTA
>OLYC01002630.1_pt1 | contig 10262 bp, 6 predicted proteins | sample 1674271 | NCBI WGS metagenome assembly OLYC01 (sample SAMEA103958154, study PRJEB25191) | human gut metagenome
GCTATATGCACATCCCGGAGGGCACCCTCATCAGCGTGGATGAGCTGAACCAGTACCCGCCGGAGCAGGTGGTGCTGGTGACCACGGGCAGCCAGGGCGAGCCCCTGAGCGCCCTCTCCCGCATGGCCTCCTGCAGCCACCGTCAGGTGCGGGTGGGCCCCGGCGATTTCATCATCATCTCGGCCAAGCCCATTCCCGGCAACGAGAAGAGCGTGACCAAGATCGTCAACGGCCTGCTGCTGCTGGGTGCGGAGGTCATCTACGAGGGCATGTACGATGTCCACGTTTCCGGCCACGCCTGCCAGGAGGAGCAGAAGCTGATGCTCACCCTGACCAAACCCAAGTATTTCCTGCCCGTGCACGGCGAGTACAAGCAGCTCAAAAAGCACGCCATGACCGCCGCCAGCCTGGGCATCCCCACCAGCAACATCCTGATCGCGGAGAACGGCTCCAACGTCATCCTCAGCCGGGATGAGATCAAGCTGGGCGAGCCTGTCACCGCCGGTGCCGTCATGGTGGACGGCCTGGGCGTGGGTGACGTGGGCAATGTGGTCCTGCGGGACCGCAAGCACCTCTCCGAGGACGGCCTCGTCATCATCGTGGCCACTGTGGACAGCAAGACCGGCCAGGTACTGGCTGGCCCCGACCTCGTCAGCCGCGGCTTTGTCTATGTGCGGGAGAACGAGAGCCTGATGGACGGTGCCCAGAGCATTGTGGAATCGGCGCTGGACCGCTGCGTGGAAGAGCATGTGCGGGATTGGAACAGCGTCAAGACCCGTGTGCGCGAGGCGCTGAGCAGCTATATCTACCGCCGCACCAAGCGCAGCCCGATGATCCTCCCCATTCTGATGGAGGTATAAGCCGGAAGCCGCCCCGCCGGGGCAGGCAGACCAGGAGGCAGAAGATTCCATGAAACAAAAACCGAGATGGACGTTGGAAATGCTGATCGCCGCGCTGGCAGTGCTGTGTGCACTGCTGACACTGGTGCTTCTGGTGCAGCGGCCCGCAGGCTGGCCTGCGCTGGCAGTGCTGGTGGTGCTGTGGGGCATCGGCATCTGCGTTTTCCGGTATCAGCTGCGGCGCTGGACCGCCAAGTGGGTGGCTGGCGGCAGCTTTGAAAATTCCAGGACCCAATACAGCCTGGAATCCCTCTCTCAGCCGGCGGCTCTGCTTTCTGGCGAGACGGTGCTGTGGTATAACAGCCGCTTCCGCACGGCGCTGCTGGGCGGCGAGGACCGGCTTGCAGGCAGGGCACAGAAGCTGCTGCCCGGCCTGGACACCGCACAGGCGCGCACCCCGGAGGGACAGCAGCTCAATCTGGCCGATGGTGTGTGGAATGTGCACAGCAGTACCGTGCCGGGCGGCAGCGAGAGCATGACGCTGCTCGTGTTCAATGAGGAGACTGCCCTGCGCAGGATCGAAACGGAGTACAAGGCCAGCCGCCCGGGCTACATGGTGTTCCTGGTGGACGGCTACGACGATGTGTTCAGCGATATGCTGGACAGCGAGCGCGCCCGCCTGCTGGAGGGTATCAACCGGGTGCTGGAGGATATGATCGGCCGGGGCACAGGCTTTCTGCGCCGCGTTGCCAGCGGCCGCTATATCGCCGTGGTGGAAGAGCGCCATCTGGAGCAGTACGCCCAGCGCGGCTACGATGTGCTGGATAAGATCCGTGCCCTGGACCCCAGCGTGAACCTGTCCATCTCCATTGGCATCGGGCGCGGGGCCAAGACCCTGCGGGAAGCCCAGGACATGGCCGTGCAGGCGCTGGATATGGCGCAGGGCCGCGGCGGCGATCAGGCCGCTGAAATGACACCGGACGGTTTTACGTTCTACGGCGGCGTGAGCCACGGCGTGGAAAAACGCAGCAAGGTGCGCAGCCGCATCGTGGCCGATCAGCTGGTGAAGCTGATCAAGGAAGCCGATCATGTAGTCATTATGGGCCACCGCATGAGCGATCTGGATGCCATCGGCTCCGCCGAGGGCGTGCTGCGCATCTGCAAAATATGCGATGTCCCGGCGGTGATCGCGGTGCGGCGTGACGCTACCCTTGCAGGCAGCCTGATCGATGCATTGTGCCGTGCAGGCCAGAAGGACGACTTTATCGACCCGAAGGACGCACTGCCCATCATCTCCAAGCGCACCTTGTGCATCGTGGTGGATACATATCAGGTGGGCCTTGTGGAGAGCAAGGATATTCTGGAAAAATGCGGCAAGGTAGCCGTGATCGACCACCACCGCAAGGGCGTGGGCTACATCGAGAACCCGGCGCTGGTCTGCCATGAGCCGTATTCTTCCTCGGCCAGTGAGCTGGTCACAGAGCTTTTGCAGTACGTGGGCGAGCGCGACGACAAGCCCAACCGTGTGGAGGCCGAGGGCCTTTTGTCCGGCATCATGCTGGATACCCGCGATTTTACCCTGCACACCGGTGTGCGTACCTTTGAAGCCGCCGCTGCGCTGCGCCGCTATGGCGCGGAGACGGAGCGGGTGCGCCAGCTGTTCGATGTGACCATGGTGGAGTACAATGCCAAGGCAGATCTGGTGGAAAAAGCACGCATGTACAAAAATTGCGCGATCTCCGTCAGCGGCGAGGTGGCACCGGAAGCCCGCGTGGCCATTGCACAGGCGGCAAACGATCTGCTGACCATTCAGGGCGTGGATGCCAGCTTTGTGGCAGTGCAGGTGGGCACAGGCGTGAACATCTCGGCCCGCAGTCTGGGTGCCGTGAACGTGCAGGTGATCATGGAATCTTTGGGCGGCGGCGGCCACCAGACCATGGCAGCAGCACAGCTCAAGCATATCACGCCGGAAGCAGCCCGTGCCCGCATCGAAGGTGCCATCGACAAATACTATGCATCGCAGAAAAAGGGCGATGTAGAAGGAAAATAAACGGAACAGAGAGGATCACACCCATGAAACAGTACGATTACCTGATCGTTGGTGCCGGCCTTTATGGCGCGGTCTTTGCACAGGAAGCAAAAAAGGCAGGCAAGAAGTGCCTTGTGATCGATAAGCGCAGCCACATTGCAGGCAATATCTACACGGAGCCGGTGGAGGGAATCAACGTCCACCGCTACGGTGCACATATCTTCCACACCAACAACAAGGCTGTGTGGCAGTATGTGAACCAGTTTGCAGAGTTCAACCGCTACACCAACAGCCCGGTGGCAAACTACCACGGCGAGATCTACAACCTGCCCTTCAATATGAACACCTTTAATAAGATGTGGGGCGTTGTTACCCCTGCCGAAGCCAAGGCCAAGATCGAAGAGCAGAAGAAGGAAGCAGGCATCACCGACCCGCAGAATCTGGAAGAGCAGGCCATCAGCCTTGTGGGCACCGATATCTACGAAAAGCTCATCAAGGGCTACACCGGCAAGCAGTGGGGACGTCCCTGCACCGAACTGCCCGCCTTTATCATCAAGCGCCTGCCGGTGCGCTTTACCTACGACGACAACTATTTCAACGCCCTGTATCAGGGCATCCCCAATGGCGGCTACACCGCCATGGTGGAAAAGATGCTGGCTGATACCGAGGTGCGCCTGAACGTGGATTATCTGGCCGACAAGGCTGCGCTGGACGCACTGGCTGAGAAGGTAGTCTACACCGGCCCGGTGGATGCCTACTTCGGCTACCGTCTGGGTGCGCTGCAGTACCGCAGCGTCCGCTTTGAGACCGAGGTGCTGGATACCGACAACTATCAGGGCAACGCGGTGGTCAACTACACCGATGCCGAAACCCCCTATACCCGCATCATCGAGCACAAGCATTTCGAGTTTGGTACCCAGCCCAAGACCGTCATCAGCCGGGAGTACAGCGCCGAGTGGAAAAAGGGCGATGAACCCTACTATCCTGTCAACGACGAGAAGAACGGCGCCCTGTATGCGCAGTATAAGGCACTGGCCGATGCCGAGCCGGGCGTGATCTTCGGCGGCCGTCTGGGCGAGTATAAGTACTACGATATGGACAAGGTCATCGAGGTAGCGCTGGACGTGGCCGCAAAGGAGCTGGCATAAAGAGCGCAATTGCCCCGGGTCACCGCCGCAAAAAAGGCGTTTCCTTGGGGGAGCTGTCGCCGCAGGCGACTGAGGGGGTAGGCGCGCAGCGGAGGACATTTGAAATGCTGCCCCGCTTCCTCTTGCCCAAAAACGACAAATGCGCTATACTATTACCATAAGACTGCACCGGTTTTCCGGTGAGAAGTGAGGGATACTATCATGAAAGTGATTCTGAAGCAGGATATCAAGGGCATTGGCAAGAAGGACGAGATCCACGAGGTCTCCGACGGCTACGCCCGCAACTACCTGTTCCCGCGCAAGCTGGCCGCTGTGGCGGATGCCAGCGCTGTGAACATGGCCCGCGGCAAGGAGGCCGCAGCCGATTTCCACGAGGCTGAGAACGTGGCAGCCGCCAAGGCTCTGGCTGCCAAGATCGAGGGCAAGACTGTGACCATCAAGGCCAAGGGCGGCGCATCCGGCCGTCTGCACGGCAAGGTGACCGGCAAGGAAGTTGCCGAGGCACTGGCTGCGCTGGCAGGTGCACCCATCGACAAAAAGAAGATCGAGCTGGAGACCAAGGACATCAAGGATGCCGGCGTGTTCAACGGCAAGGTCCGTCTGTACGTTGGCGTCGTGGCTTCCTTCAAAATCCAGGTGGAAGTGGAACAGGCCTGATCTGTGTGCCGTTTGCGCCCCCTCACAGCAGGGGGCGCTTTTTGGCTTTACAGGATGCTTTGGATTTTGGATAAGGACAAACTACTATGCCGAACGAACGACGTTATTCCAATGAACTGAATCTGGAGAGCGTGGGCATCAATCTGCCCTACAATATGCAGGCAGAGCAGAGCGTGCTGGGCGCGGTGCTGCTCAAGCCCGACACCCTGACCGATCTTGTGGAGATCCTCAAGCCGGAAATGTTCTACACCCGGCAGAACGCCCAGATCTGGACCGAGATGCTGCGCCTGTTCACCAACGACCAGACCATCGATTTTGTCACCCTGCTGGATGCAGTGGTGTCCGATGGTGTGTTCCCCAGCGCAGACGAGGCCAAGATCTACCTGACCGGTCTGGCAGAAACGGTGCCCAGTATCTCCAACGTAAAGGCTTATGCCCAGATCGTGCAGGAAAAATATCTGGTGCGCCAGCTGATGGGGGTAGCCAAGGACATTTTGCAGGACGCCGGGGACGAGCCGGACGCCGACCTTCTGCTGGAAAATGCCGAGCAGCGCATCTACGAGATCCGCTCCGGCCGCGATTCCAGCGCCCTGACCCCGCTTTCGTCCAGCATGGTGGAAACGCTGACCAACCTGCAAAAGATCAGCGGCCCGGATGCGGATAAGTACAAGGGCATCCCCACCGGTTTCCGTCTGCTGGACACCGTGCTTACCGGCCTTGGCCGCGGCGATCTGGTCATTCTGGCAGCTCGTCCCGGTATGGGCAAAACCAGTTTTGCACTGAACATCGCCACCCGCGTGGCCATGCAGCAAAAGGTGCCGGTGGCCATCTTCAGTCTGGAAATGACCAAGGAGCAGCTGACCAACCGTATCCTCTCGTCGGAGGCCGGTATCGACAGTCAGGCCTTCCGTACCGGTGCGCTGCGCGCCGAGGACTGGGAGTATCTGGCGCTGGCTACCGAAAAGCTGCACGATGCACCGATCTATATGGACGATACCTCCGGTATCACCATCACCGAGATGAAGGCCAAGATCCGCCGGGTGAATCAGGACCCTGCCCGCCCCAACGTGGGCCTGATCGTCATCGACTATTTACAGCTGATGACCACCGGCCAGCGCAGCGAGAACCGCGTACAGGAGATCAGCTCCATCACCCGAAACCTGAAGATCATGGCTAAGGAGCTGAACGTGCCCATCATCGCGCTGAGCCAGCTGTCCCGTGCAGTGGAAAAGCAGGGCAACAACTCCAGCCACCGCCCGCAGCTTTCGGACCTGCGCGACTCCGGTTCCATCGAGCAGGACGCGGACTGCGTTCTGTTTTTGTACCGTGATTCCTACTACGCCAGCCAGAACCCGGACGGCGCCGAGGTGGATGCCGATACCGCCGAGTGTATCGTGGCAAAGAACCGTCATGGCGAGACCAGTACCGTGCCGCTGGGCTGGGATGGTGCCCACACCCGCTTTATGGATGTGGACTTCAAACGCTGATGGATACCGCGATTCTTGCCCGGGTGGAGGATTTCTGCATCCGGGAGGGGCTTTTGCAGCCCGGCGCATCGCAGCATCTGGCGGCGGCAGTCTCCGGCGGCGCGGACAGCATGGCGCTGCTGCTCTTGCTGCGGCAATTGCAGCCGAGGTTCGGCTATACGCTTTCTGCCTGCCATGTGAACCACGGTCTGCGCGGGCAGAGCGCCGACCGGGACGAGGCCTTTGTGCGGGCGGAATGCGCCCGCTTGGGCGTGCCGCTGCGGGTGTTCCATGCGGCAGAGCTGGCCTCGCCCCCGGCACACGCCGGAGAGGACTGGGCGCGCCGTCTGCGCTACACGGCCTTTGCGCAGCTGCAAGGGCAGGGGATAGATGCCATCGCTACGGCCCATACTGCAAATGACCAAGCCGAAACGCTGCTGCTGCGGCTGGCGCGCGGCACCGGGTTGCACGGTGCGGGCGGTATCCGGCCAAGGCGCGGGTGCTACCTGCGTCCGCTGCTCTGCCTGAGCCGTGCCGAGACCGAGGCCGTCTGCCGGTCTGCGGGGCAGCAGTGGGTCACCGATGAGACCAACGACACCGATGCCTACGCCCGCAACCGGCTGCGCCACAACGCCCTGCCTGCGCTGGAAAGCACCAACGCGGCGGCGGTGCAGAATCTGGCGCGGTTCTGTGAAAAGGCCGCGCGGGCGGATGCCTATCTTGCCGCTGGGGCTGCAAAGCTTCTGGCGGCGGCACGCCTGCCCGGTGCAGAACCGGCGTGGCAGCTGACACCCTTGCAGGCGGCAGACCCCCTGCTGCTGGAAACTGCGCTGCACAGCCTTGTGGCTCCGGTGCGGGACGCAGAGGAAAAATATGTGCAGCTGCTGTGCGCCGTGGTGCGGCAGGGCAGCGGTGCAGTACAGCTGACCGGACAGGTGCGTTTTTGCGCCGGGAACGGCTGTCTGCGGCAGGAAATGCTGCCGGACGCGCTGCCCCGGCAGCTGGAGAGCGCGCCGCAGCAAGTGCCCCTTTTGCCCGAAAAACAGCCGGAATTCCGGCTGCGCGGGGGCTGGAAGGGGAAAGCGGAGCTGTTAACAGCCGATTTTGAAGAAAAAATACAAGTCGTTCATAAAAAAGACTTAAAAAATCGGGCGGATTATGCTAGAATAACTACGTTGTACACTGGTCTTGTGCTGCGTGCCCGACAGCCGGGAGACCGCTTCCGGCCTGCGGGGCGGGGCTTGAGCAAACCACTGCGTAAGTGGATGAACGAGGCCGGCGTCCCGAACGAACTGCGGGATACGCTGCCGCTGCTTGCCAGCGGAAGCGAAATTTTATGGGTGTGTGGAGAAGGCTTTGCCGATGGCCTTGCACCGGACACGGAAAGCAGATGGATCCTGCACTTGGATGCAGAGATCGAAACACAGGAGGAAAAAACAAATGAGTATGCACGATGATATCAAGACCGTTCTGGTCAGCGAAGAGCAGCTGAAGGCCAAGGTGGCAGAGCTGGGCGCTCAGATCAGCCGGGATTATGCCGGTAAAAATCTGGTGCTGGTGTCCATCCTCAAGGGCTCGGTGGTCTTTATGGCCGACCTGATGCGGGCTGTGAGCATCCCCTGCAATATCGACTTTATGGTGGTCTCCAGCTACGGCGGCAGCAACACCACCACCAGCGGTCTGGTCAAGATCATCAAGGATCTGGACGGTGATCTGTCCGGCAAGGATGTGCTGATCGTGGAGGACATTTTGGACACCGGCGTCACCCTGTCCAACCTTGTGCCCATGCTCAAGATGCGCAACCCGAACTCCGTTAAGATCTGCACCATCCTTGATAAGCCCAGCCGCCGCAAGGCCAACATCCAGCCGGATTACGAGGGCTTTCAGGTGCCTGACGAGTTCGTGGTGGGCTATGGTCTGGACTACGATGAAAAATACCGCAACCTGCCCTATGTCGGTGTGCTGAAGCCCGAGATCTACACGAAGTAACGTGTCCATTATAAAAATCCAGAACTGGAGTTGATTTTTTTGCAACCGAAGAAACCCCGTTTCAATCCGCTGGTGATCGCCATTGTACTGGCAGCCGTGCTGATGGTGTGGTCGGTGCTGGGCGGCACCGGCGGCAACGCTAACGGCTCCTCCATGGCATATTCCACGGTGGTACACTATTTTGAGAGCAATCAGGTCACCAAATTCTCGCTGGATCTGAATACCGGCGTGATTACCATGACCCTGAAGGAGGGCGCACAGGAGCTGCCCAACGCTGCCGAGCAGACCACCACCCAGTCTTCGGGCGGGCTGCTTTCCGGCCTGCTGTCCTCCTCTTCCGCTGCCCCCACCGGGGTGAAGAAGAACGATGACGGCACCGAGACGGTCAGCTATAAGCTGCCCTACGCCCGGATGTTCGTGGACCATGTGTCGGACTACATCGCCCAGTACGATGCAGCCAACCCCGATGCACCCATGGTGTACGATTATGTGCCCGCCAAGGAGACCATCCCCTGGATGGAGATCCTGTTCTATCTGGCTATGCTGGGCTGCACCGGCTTTTTGCTGTTCTCCATGATGCGCGGCGGCGCCGGTGGCGGCGGCATCATGAACGTAGGCAAGGCCAAGGTAAAGGACGAGCACGAGAACAAAAAGACTGCCACCTTTGCCGATGTGGCCGGTGAGGACGAGGAAAAAGAGGAGCTCAAGGAAGTTGTGGAGTTCCTCAAGAGCCCCGATAAGTTCAATACGCTGGGTGCCCGCATCCCCCACGGTGTGCTGCTGGTGGGCCCTCCGGGTACCGGTAAGACCCTGCTGGCCCGCGCCTGTGCAGGCGAGGCAGGGGTGCCCTTCTACTCCATCTCCGGCTCTGACTTTGTGGAGATGTACGTCGGCGTGGGCGCATCCCGCGTGCGCGATCTGTTCGATAAGGCCAAAAAGACCATGCCCTGCATCATCTTTATCGATGAGATCGATGCTGTGGGTCGTCAGCGCGGCGCAGGTCTGGGCGGCGGTCACGATGAGCGCGAGCAGACCCTGAACCAGCTGCTGGTGGAAATGGACGGCTTTACCGCCAACCAGGGCGTGATCGTTCTGGCGGCGACCAACCGCCCCGACATCCTCGACCGCGCGCTGCTGCGTCCCGGCCGCTTCGACCGCCAGGTGACGGTGGGCTATCCGGACGTCAAAGGGCGCGAGGAGATCCTCAAGGTGCATTCCAAGGGCAAGCCGCTGGCAAGCGACGTGTCTCTTGCCGTGCTGGCGCGCCGCACGCCCTATATGACGGGCGCGGATCTGGAAAACGTGATGAACGAGGCGGCGATCCTTGCCGCCCGCAAAAACGCCAAGACCATCGGCATGACCGAGCTGGAGGAGGCCATTACCCGCGTGCAGGTCGGCCCCGAAAAGAAGTCCCGCGTCATCACCGAAAAGGACAAGGCGCTGGTCTCCTATCATGAGGCGGGTCACGCCGTGCTGGCGTATGTGCTGCCCGGCTGCGATCCCGTGCACGAGGTGTCCATCGTCCCGCGCGGCGGCGCAGGCGGCTATACCATGACCATGCCCGACGAGGAGAAGCACTATATCTCCGGCGCGCGGCTGCACGATCAGATCGTGGAGCTGCTGGGCGGTCATGTGGCGGAAAAGATCGCCCTGGGCGATGTTTCCACCGGAGCGACCTCCGATCTTTCCCGCGCCAACGATCTGGCGCGCAGGATGATCACCGAGTACGGTATGAACGATGAGATCGGTCCGCTGTACCTGGGCGGCGATCAAGAGGCGGCCAAGGTGGACGAGCAGCTGGTGCGCTATCTCAACGACGCGCTGGCGACCGCGACCAATCTGCTCAACCAGAACCGCGACAAGCTCGACCGCGTGGCGCAGGAACTGATGAACCGCGAAAAGCTTGACAAGGACGAGTTCGTCACCATCATGGAGGGCGGTTCGCTCTCTCCGCTGGACGGTATGCCTTCTGCGAACCCCATTGAGGATCTGCTCAAGGCATAAGCAAAAGACGCACAGGGACGTGCGAGCCGCAATCCGGTTCGCACGTCCCCTTTGTTTAACCGAACATCCGGTAAACTTTAGGCGATTTGGCAGGAAAAAAGGGAGATTGCGGCAAATATATACAAATTGA
>OLYC01002635.1_pt1 | contig 10235 bp, 10 predicted proteins | sample 1674271 | NCBI WGS metagenome assembly OLYC01 (sample SAMEA103958154, study PRJEB25191) | human gut metagenome
CTGTGGGCTTACACTGGTTTTGTTATTTCTCACGACAATATTCTTCGTATGCTTCGTCTATAAGAGGTCTCAGGGCGTTGTAGTCATCGTCACCTGATATAAAGCTATAGCACGGCACACACAGATCTTTAGCAGGACAAGTCTTACCATAATCATTAAAATACTGCTTATCGTAATAATTTACCGCAAAGTCACGGACATTGGGTTTTATATCATTCTCACAAAATGCACCGTCCAATATGTGCATAAGATATTCCGCACCGCTCATTTTGCCCTCACGGACCTGCACACAGGATTCCTCGTCACTTTCATCAATAAGCTCGTTAAAACCCCTGTCAATAAGCCACCTTAAAAATAATCCTATATGATTTGACGCCAACAGCCATATTTCTTCCTGCTGTTCTTCGGTAAGCTTGCCCTCCACATTATTTGTTTTCCTATACAGCTTTTCAGTATCGTCCCAATGCCAATCTGCCTTATCTATAGCCATATGCTCTCCCCCTTTTGTTATATACCTTTATTGTATCACAAACTATCTTCCATGTCAACATTTTCCGAATGCCTCACAAGCACACCCCCTCCCCCCTTGTCAACCCAAACAAAATATGCTATAATATAAGGGATTGTAACCTACAACCATATTAAAATACAGATAACGAAAGGAATAGCTATGGATACTTCCGCACTTCTTTGGTATAAGACCCCTGCAGACGATTGGAACAAAGCACTGCCCCTTGGAAACGGCAGGATAGGCGCAATGGTGTTCTCTCAGCCACTTGAAGAGAGGATTCAGCTCAATGAGGACTCCGTCTGGTCGGGCGGCTTCCGTGAAAGAAATAATAAGTCCGCACTGCCTAATCTCGAAAAAGTGAGAAAACTGCTTTTTGAGGAGAAAATAAATGAGGCTGAAAAAATAATCTATGACGCTTTCTGCGGCACGCCTGTAAATCAAAGGCACTATATGCCCCTTGGCGACATGAACGTTATACATTATAAAGAGAGCGAATGTGACTTCAAGAGCAGAAGCCTTGACCTTAACACCGCTGTCTGCACCACAGAATATGCCATAAACGGCGTTGACTACACAAGAGAAGTGTTTATCTCACAGCCCGATCAGGTGCTTGTTATGCACATAACGGCTTCCGAGAAAAAAGCGATAAGCGTCCGTGTACGCATTGACGGCAGAGATGATTATTTTGATGATAACTCGCCCGTTCACGACAACGATATCCTCTTTTACGGTGGATGTGGCTCAGAGGACGGCATAAACTTTGCCGCTTATATAAAGGTACTCCACAAGGGCGGAAAGGTCTACCCATATGGAAGCTTCATAACCTGTGAGGACTGCGACGAGGTGACTATCCTCCTTGGCGCACAGACAAGCTACCGCTGTGAGGATTACAAGGGACAGGCTGTCTTTGACGTTGAAAGAGCTGAGGAAAAAACCTATGCACAGCTTAAAGCTGACCATATCGCAGACTACAAGTCATACTATGACCGTGCGAATATCTCCCTTTGCGACAACAGCTCAGGTAATTCCACACTGCCTACAGACGAAAGACTTGCACTTGTGAAAGAGGGCAATCCCGACAACAAGCTTATTGAAATGTATCACAATTTCGGCAGATATCTTCTTATTGCAGGCAGCCGTGAAAAGACCCTGCCTACAAATCTCCAAGGCATTTGGAACAAGGATATGTGGCCTGCTTGGGGCTGTAAATTCACTATCAATATCAATACCGAAATGAACTATTGGTGTGCAGAGAACTGTAATCTCTCAGAGCTTCATATGCCTCTTATCGACCATATCGAGAAGCTCCGTCCAAACGGCAGAAAGACCGCAAGGAATATGTATGGCTGCCGTGGCTTTGTCTGTCACCATAACACCGACATATGGGGCGACACCGCACCGCAGGACTTGTGGATACCTGGAACACAATGGCCAATGGGTGCGGCATGGCTCTGCCTGCACATATGGGAGCATTATCTCTATGTTCAGGACAGAGAGTTTCTCAGCGAGAAATATGACACCCTGAAAGAAGCGGCAGAGTTTTTCCTTGACTTCCTTATCGAAGACAAAAAGGGCAGACTTGTTACCTGCCCGTCAGTTTCCCCTGAGAATACCTATCTCACAGCTTCAGGCTCAAAAGGCTCTATCTGCATAGGTCCGTCTATGGACAGCCAGATAATCTATGAGCTTTTCACTGCCGTTGCGGAAGCTTCAAAAATACTTGAAACTGACGGAGGTTTCAGAAAGAAAGTCCTTGAAGCCAGAGACAGACTTCCTGCACCTGAGATAGGCAAATACGGTCAGATAATGGAATGGGCAGAGGACTATGACGAGGTAGAGCCTGGTCACAGGCACATCTCACAGCTTTTCGCACTCTATCCTGCTGACATCATAACAATGCGAAAGACCCCTGAGCTTGCCAAAGCCGCAAGGACTACCCTTGAAAGACGTCTTTCACACGGTGGCGGACACACAGGCTGGTCAAGGGCATGGATAATAAACCACTGGGCAAGACTTTTTGACGGCGAAAAAGTGTACGAAAATGTTATAGCACTTCTTTCAAATTCCACAAGCGAGAATATGTTCGATATGCACCCGCCTTTCCAGATAGACGGAAACTTCGGTGGCACAGCCGGTATCACGGAGGCACTTTTGCAAAGCGAGAACGGCGAGATAATTCTCCTGCCTGCACTGCCGAAAGAATGGTCGGAGGGCAGCTTCAAAGGACTTTGTGCAAGAGGCGGCTTTGTTATCGACCTTGAGTGGAAAGACTCAAAGATAACAGCCTGCCACATTCACTCAAAGTGCGGAAAGAGGTGCAGGATAGTGTGTGACAGTGTAAAGGTACACACTGCAAGCAGCGAGATACAGACCTTGTACACAGACGGCGCAGCAGAGTTTGACACGGAAACAGGTAAAACATACACGCTCACATTCTGAGCAAAAGACAAAATTTGAGAGGATATTGAAATGAGACATTATCGGATAATGGCAGCGGCTGTTGCAGCAATTTGCACGCTGTCAGGCTGCGGAGTGCAGATAGGCAGAAACGAGAGCATGACCGCCCCCGAAAAAACATCTGTTGTAACCACAACAAAGAAACAGACAAACGATGACAGCAAGGCTGACGAGCAGGCTTTAAAAAGCTATGAAGAAACAAAGATAGTGGCAAACGCCATACCTTATGTGAAGTTTTCAAAAAGCGTTGAAGCCGAAACAGGCTCAGTTTCAGGCAAGGCGAAAGTAAAAAGCGACCGCAAGGGCTACAAGGGCAAGGGTTATGTGACGAACATTTCCGCTGAGGAAGATTGGTCAAGAGAGATCGAGCTTACCGACTCACAGTATTATGACCTTACCATAACAGTGGCTTCCGATGTGCCGTGCGTGAACGGCATAGCTGTGAACGGCAAAAAGCTTCAGGATTTCTCAGCCAGCGGCTCGGGCAAGTTTGAAAAGGTGACTTTCAAGAACATCTACATAGAAAAAGGCAAGACGGCAATATCCGTTATCCCTGTGGACGGCGGACTTGACGTTGACTGCCTGACCCTCACCGCAAGCGAGGATATATCAAAGCTTGACCTTACTATATCAAAGCCTGCTCTTTCAAACAAAGACTCCGACTACAACGCAAAAGCGCTTTATCAGTATCTTTGCGAAAGCTACGGCAAGCAGGTGCTTTTGGGTCAGCATGACACCATCGGCACATCTGCTGAAACAGACATGATATACAAAACCACAGGAAAATACCCTGCAATACGTTTTGGCGACCTTATGCTTGCCACTGAAAAGGACAGCATTACCACCGACACCGAGATGAACATCGCCATGGATTGGGCTTCAAAGGACGGCATAGTGGGCTATATGTGGCACTGGGCTGCCCCTGACGACAAGCGTGAATATTATGCCGACCAGACGGATTTTGACATCAAAAAGGCAGTTACAAAGGAAAATATCGCAGAACTCAGCCTTGAGGATATCAAAAAGCTTCAAAAGGACGGCAAGGTAAGCAAAGAATGTGTTGCTGTCGTTGAGGATATCGACACCGTATCTGAGAAACTCTCCACCCTCCGTGATGAGGGAATAGCAGTGCTTTGGCGACCGCTCCACGAGGCCAGCAACGGCGATTTCTGGTGGGGCAATGACAAGGAAGCCTACAAATGGCTTTGGAAGCTTATGTACGAGCGTCAGACGAAATACCACAAGCTGAACAATCTCATATGGGTATGGTCAGCACAGAATGCCGATTGGTATGTGGGCGACAAATACTGCGACGTGCTTTCCTGCGATGTTTATGACGACGGCAATAAGGACGCACAGGTGAACATAATGCTTTTCCTGCAAAGCATATCAAAGAACAAGCCTATTGCAATGAGCGAATGTGGAAGCTTCCCTGACATACAGAGCATTGCAGACGAAAAAGCCATGTGGGCGTTCATAGGTCAATGGGGCGGAAATTATCTTATGACCGATGACGGCAAGCTTGCTGAAGAAAACAACACCGCCGCCGAGCTTATCAAGACGTATAACAACAATCTCACTCTAACAAGGGATAAGCTCCCCGACTTCACCCACCTTGCAAGTTCCATAAAGGACACGGAAGAAAAATCCGCTGAGAGCAAAAAGGACGATAGTTCAAAGGCTGACAGCAAGACGAAGAAAGAAAATACTTCTAAAGCAGAATAGAAAAAGACCGCTGAGAGAGTTCTCAGCGGCTTTTTTATACCCTATTTATCTTTCAACGCCTCAGAAAGCGTCCGCCAGCCAAGCATTGCACACTTTACTCTCGCAGGCATATGGGAAATATCCCTGAGGGCTGACGCTTCTTCAAGGCTGTCTATCTCTTCGTCAGACGCCTCGCCCCTTATCATTCTCATGAAAATATCCGCATATTCCAAAGCCCTTTCCTTGCTCTGACCTATTATCATCCCAAGCATTATATCCGTTGAAGCCTGAGATATTGCACAGCCGTCACCAACAAAAGCCCCGTCCGTAATGATATCCCCGTCAGTTTTCAGCTTTAACTGTATCTCGTCGCCGCAGCTTGGATTTATCCCGTCCAGCACAATGTCTGCGTCCTCTATATCATGCTTGAAATCAGGGTGCATATTGTGCTCCGTTAGTATCTCATTGTAAAAATTTCTATTTTCCATAACCCATTCGCTCCCTAACAGTTGAAAGACTGTCTAAAAATCTGTCTGCGTCCTCTTTGGTATTGTAAAAAGCAAAGCTTGCCCTCACTGTTGAACGATAGCCAAGGTATTCAAGCAGCGGCTGTGCGCAGTGATGACCTGCCCTAACCGCAATGCCGTCTGCCGCAAGTATCTCGCTCACGTCATGTGGGTGAACATTGTCCACAGTAAAAGTCAAAATACCATTATGCTCTTCAGCTTTCTCCGAACCAAGTATATTTATGTGAGCAATCTCTTTCATTTTCTCAAAGGCATACGCCGAAACTTCAAGCTCTCTCTTGTGTATTTCCTCAAAGCCCACGCTTTTCACATAGTCTATAGCCGATTTCAGTCCCACTGCACCTGCCGCATTGACAGTGCCAGCCTCAAACTTATGGGGCAGTTCAGCATACACCGCCGAAGTCCTTGACACCGACTCTATCATCTCGCCGCCTGTAAGAAACGGCGGCATTTTTTCGAGCAGTTCACGCCTGCCGTAAAGCACGCCTATGCCCATTGGTCCATAAAGCTTGTGACCTGAAAACGCAAAGAAATCCACCCCAAGCTTTTTCACGTCCACCGCAATATGCGGCGTGCTCTGTGCACCGTCTGCCACCATAACAGCATTTTTGCTGTGAGCAAGCTGTGCAAGCTTTTCTATAGGATATTCTCTGCCAAGCACGTTTGAAAGCTGCGTCACCGCCACTATCTTAGTGCGGTCTGTGATAAGCTTTTCCGCCTTGTTAAGGTCAAGACTGCCGTCCTTTTCACATTCAAGGAATTTAAGCTCCGCACCCGTCTGCCTGCAAACCATTTGCCACGGCAAAAGGTCGCTGTGGTGTTCCATTATGGAAACCACCACCCTTTTTCAGGTTAGAAAGCCCATAGCTGTAAGCCACAAGATTTATGCTCTCTGTGGTGTTGCGTGTAAAAATTATCTCCTGCACAGACTTCGCACCGATAAAGTCACGCACTGCCTTTCGTGCATTCTCATAATCCTCCGTTGCCTGAACGCTCAGCTCATAAATTCCACGGAGAGGGTTTGCATTGTGGCAGGTGTAAAAATCTTTTTCAGCATCAATAACGCATTTCGGTCGCTGTGCAGTTGCAGCGTTGTCGATATAAACCGTTTTATCCTGCATAAGAAGTGGAAAATCCGTCTTGTATCCCTGCATCTATCTCATTCCTCTGTATCAGTTTTTGTTCCCATGGTTTTTTCAGCCTCCGCCGCAAATTCGCTGTCCTCAGCCATATGGATAAGCCTTTCAACAGCGGCGTAAGCCATTATCCTCTCGGCAGTTTCTCTGTCAATGCCCCTGCTCTCAAAATAGAATATAGTGTCAGCGTCAAGCTCGCCTATAGTCGCTCCGTGAGTACCCTCAACGTTTTCTTCTGCACAAAGTATCAGCGGAACAGTTTTGTTCACAACATCGTCCCCAAGCATGAGCACAGTTTCGTTCTCGCTGCCAACAGAGTCCGCAGAGCCTTTCTTAAAATCTATCGTTCCTCTGAAAACCTTTTTTGCGCTGTCCGTCAAAGCGCCGTTCACAGTGATAAGGCTCTCCGTCTTTTTGCCGAAATGGTCAGCCACTATGTTATAGTCTATAGTCTGTGAATTTTTCCCCAGATAAGCGGCGTCAGCGTCAAACCTCGCTCCGTCACCGCTTAGGGTAACATGATCGTCGCTGTAGATATCTCCTCCGCCTATCATAATAGTCATAATGTGGATATGGGAATTTACCCCGCATTCCGCCCTGACCTCATGTCGCACAAGTCCGTTTTCCGACGGCTCAAGAAGCATAACGAGCTTCACCTCAGCTCCCTCCTCAAGGTCGATATTCACCCTTGACAGCATAGGAGCGTTTCCTCTGCAAACTTCAAAAATAACGCCCCTTGCGGCCTTTTCAGCCGTTACGTTCACGACCTTTTCAGTATATCCCTCTGCGCCGCTGTTGTCAAGCCTTACAGGCTCGTTCTTTTCATCTTTTTTTAAGATGATGTTTTCCTCAGTTTTCGCTGCACTTTCGCTGTCCCACTGTATCTCAGCACTGTTTACCTTGAGGAAATTCCACGTTTTTGTCGGCAGCTTGTCTATCAGGATATTTTTAGTCATTTTAAGCACTCCTTTCCCGTCAGCCTATGCTGCCTTTCATTTCAAGTCTTATAAGATTGTTCATTTCCACCGCATATTCCACAGGCAGTTCCTTTGAAACGTTGTCCGCAAAGCCGCTTACGATAAGAGCCCTTGCGTCCTCTTCGGTCATGCCACGGCTCATAAGATAGAAAACTGCGTCGCCGCTTATGCTGCCTATCTTCGCCTCGTGACCGATAGCGGCGTCCTTTGTGCGGATATCCATTGCAGGGATAGTGTCAGACCTTGACTCAGAGTCAAGCATAAGCGACTGGCATGATACCGATGACTTAGCCTTTTTCGCACTCTTTTCCACCACAACGCTGCTCCTGAATGTGCTTATTCCGCCACTCTTGCTTATTGAACGTGTGTTCATGAAGGAGCTTGTGTTCTTGCCCACATGAACGACCTTTGCACCGGTATCAAGATTTTGTCCGCTTCCTGCGAAAGTAACTCCCGTGAACTCCATTTTGGAATTGTCGCCCTTTAAAATGCTCATAGGGTAAAGACAGCCGATGTGCGAGCCGAATGAACCTGATACCCATTCGATGGTTCCGCCCTCTTCCACAATAGCACGCTTTGTATTAAGGTTATACATATTCTTCGACCAGTTCTCGATAGTGGAATATCTTAGCTTTGCGTTCTTCTTAACATAAAGCTCAACACAGCCTGCATGAAGATTTGCAACATTGTATTTTGGAGCAGAACAGCCCTCGATAAAATGCAGACTCGCACCCTCGTCAACTATGATAAGCGTGTGTTCAAACTGACCTGCACCCTTTGCATTAAGTCTGAAATAAGATTGAAGCGGTATAGACAGCTGCACGCCCTTAGGCACATACACAAACGAGCCACCCGACCATACTGCACCATGCAAAGCCGCAAATTTGTGATCCCTCGGTGTAACAAGCTTCATGAAATATTTTCTCACCATATCGGCATATTCGCCTTTCATGGCACTTTCGATATCCATGTAAACAACGCCCTCCTGTGCCACCTCAGAGCGCACGTTATGATAAACAAGCTCAGAGTCATACTGTGCACCCACGCCTGCAAGAGATTTCCTTTCCGCCTGCGGTATGCCCAGCCTTTCAAAGGTGTCCTTTATATCCTGCGGAACGTTCTTCCAGTTGTTCTGCATTTTCGTGTTTGGTCTTACATATGTGGCAATATTGTCCATATCAAGCCCCTCGAGTGACGGACCCCAGTTCGGCGTTGGTATCTCGTTATATATCTGCAAAGCTTGAAGTCTGAACTGCTGCATCCATATAGGGTCGTTCTTTTCTTTTGATATCTTCTCTATTATTTCAGGCGTCAGACCGCTTTTTATGCGGTAAGCGTCATTTTCAACATCTTTTATATCATAAATACTGCGGTCAATATCCATGACCTGACTTTTTTCTTTCATCATTTTCACCTCGTCCTCTTGCTGCGTGTAATGGCAAAACGCCCCTTACACACTTTTATCAGATAGCCGAAAAGCCCTTTTCGTTTATCTTGTCCACAAGCTCTGCACCGCCGTTTTTCACGATAACGCCATTTTCCATAACATGAGCGGCATCAACCGTAAGAGCCTCCAGTATCCTTGTGCTGTGAGTTATAATAAGCAGTGAGCCGTGAACACGCTCTCTGTAGAGCTTTACGCCCTGTGAAACTGTCCTTACTGCGTCAACGTCAAGGCCTGAGTCTGTTTCATCAAGTATAGCAAGCTTTGGCTCAAGCATAAGCATTTGCAATATCTCTGCCTTTTTCTTCTCACCGCCCGAGAAGCCAACGTTGAGATCTCTGTCAGCATAAGACTCGTCCATATCCAGAAGCTTCATTGTTTCCGCAAGCTTTTTCTTGAAATCCCAAAGTCTAAGACGTGTCTTTGTTTTCTGCTCTAAGGCACTTCTTATAAACGAGCTCAGTGTAACCCCAGGCACTTCCAGCGGATTTTGGAATGACAGAAAAATGCCCTTTTTCGCACGCTCGTTCACAGGCATATCCACAATGCTTTCACCGCCAAAAACAATGTCACCCTCTGTTACAGTGTAAGCAGGGTTGCCTGTTATAGCATAACCCAGCGTAGATTTACCTGTGCCGTTAGGACCCATAAGAACGTGAGTTTCATCACTGTTCACCGTCAGGTCAACACCGTGCAAAATTTCCTTATCCCCAACGCTCACATGAAGTCCAGTTATCTTCAATAAATTATTACTTTTCATATTCTGTGTCCTTTCCTCTATCGCCTTGTCAGGCTTTGTAAAACGTCATGATATGTATATCTAGTTAGCTGTTCCTAATAGATATTATATCACAAAAGCATAGAAAATCAATAGGAATTTTCAACAAACAATTATTCTAAACTAACTCACATAAAGTGATGATAACAAAAAAAATTGATTTTACCCCTTGACAAATAATATTATATGACGTATAATATATTCAACGATATAGTATTATAGATCTATATAATAACTGAGCTGACTAAAGAGAGGAGAGAGTAAATGGGCTTTCCAATAAGTGCAGGACTGCTTGATTCCATGGTACTGTCAGTGGTAGACAGAGAGGATACCTATGGATATGAGATAACGCAGTTCATACGCAGTGCGGTGGACGTTTCAGAATCCACCTTGTATCCTGTACTGAAACGGCTTCAAAAAAACGAGCTGCTTGAAACCTACGATAAGGAATATATGGGCAGGAACAGACGTTATTATCACGTTACCCCAAAGGGAGAAAAAGCTCTTGAAGAATACCGCAGAGAGTGGAAGAAGCATAAGAATATGGTAGACCGTATATTATTAGAAAAAGGTGGAGAAAACACATGAACAGACTTGAGTATCTTACCCAACTGCGCAGATTGCTTGAAGACGGCGGACTTGCCGAAGATGAAATAAATGACGCAATGGGGTTTTATGAGGAGATATTCCTTGATGCAGGT
>OLYC01002641.1_pt1 | contig 10216 bp, 9 predicted proteins | sample 1674271 | NCBI WGS metagenome assembly OLYC01 (sample SAMEA103958154, study PRJEB25191) | human gut metagenome
CCTCCGCATGGCCGATGGCCATGCGGAGGTTTTTTATAGCTTGATATCGCAGCGCATGCTCATGACGGCGCTGCCGCCGATGCGGACAGTCACCGTGCCGCCATCGTCATACAGACGGCTGCGGATCTGTGAGGGGCGGTGCATGTGCTCGCCTTGCACAAAGAGATTCTCCTCCTCCGGCCGCACCATGCCGTGAAGGTAGAGGTAGTAGGTCAGCGCACCGTTGCTGGTGCCGGTGGCGCACTCCTCCGGAATGTCGTAGAGGGGCGCGTAGTTGCTGCAATACGCGGTGCAGTCCTCGCCGCCGGGGCAGAACATGTGAACGCCGGTAACGTCATAGCGGCGGGACAGCTCCGTGACCGCCGCCTCGTTCTGCACTGCCTGCAGCAGCGTTTCGTGATCCCGGACAGGCATCATGATATCCGCAAGGCCGGTGGACACGATCCACGGCTCCAGACCGTCGGGTCGGTGGTCTACGGTCAGACCGTAGGCGTCGTACAGTTCGGGCCATTCCTCTGCCGTCAGCTTCCGGATCAGCTTCGGCGGCGCCATGTCCATCCACACCGTGCCGCCGGACACGCCGATGTTCAGGTCGGACGCCTTGGTGTGGGCGATGTGGCTGCCGTCAGCAATCAGACCCTCCTGCCGCAGCAGGGCAAAGGAGGCGATGGTGGCGTGGCCGCACAGGTCGACCTCACCGGCGGGGGTGAAATACCGAAGCGTCACGCTGCCGTCGTCGTTGACGGTCACAAAGGCCGTCTCCGAATGCTTGAATTCCGCCGCGATCTGCTGCATCATCGCGTCGCTCAGCGGACGCTCCGGCAGGGCAACGCCCGCCTGATTGCCGCCGAACAGCTTCTCGGAAAAGGCGTCCATCACATAGGCTTTCATAGGGCAGGAGCCTCCTTAAAAGGTGTATTTTTTCTTGTATTCGTCATAGTACCGGGCGAAGGAAGCGTCCTTTATGGCCTTGACGCTGTTGAGATATTCGTGGGTGTCGAAGCTGTCGCTCTCCACCTCGATGACGGCCACGGCGATGTTGGAGCAGTGGTCGGCCACGCGCTCATAGTTGGTCAGCAGATCGTTGAACACAAAGCCCTGGTTCAGCGTGCAGACGCCCTGTTGGAGACGATCCACATGGTGGGATTTCATCTCGTCGCACAATCCGTCGATGATCTCCTCCAGCGGCTCCACACGGGCGGCTAGCTGCAAGTTCCCCTCGATGAAGGCGTCCACAGAGATAGCCAGGATCTCCATCACAGCGCCCTCCAGCACCTCCAGCTCGTGCAGGGCGCTGGACGAGAACTCGATCTTCTTCTCATCGATCTCCTGACACACGTCCGCCACGTTGCAGGCGTGGTCGGAGATACGCTCGAAGTCGGAGATGGTGTGGAGGTATTTGGCCACCTCCTCCGTCTGCTCCGGAGACAGAGAGCGGGCCGTCAGCTTCATCAGATACGTGCCAAGCTTGTCCTCATAGCGGTCGATCAGCTGCTCCGTCTCGTCCACCTGCTCATAGCCCTTGTCGCTGTAAGCGCCGCGCAGACCCATGGCGTGCAGCAGGTTGCCCCGCGCCTTTTCCGCCATGGAGTCCGTGACTAGACGGCTCTGCTCGATGGCCAGCGCCGGGTGCTGGAGGAAGCGCTCCTCCAGACGATCCATGTCGTGCTGTGCCATCAGTTCGCCGCCCTTGTCGGGGATCAGCCAGACCACCAGCTTTTCCAGCAGGGGAATGGCGGGGGTCAGGACGATGATGGTAGCCAGACGGAACAGGGTATTCATCAGCGCCACGGTGACGGTGGTCATGGTGACGGTCATAAAGGTAAAGTGGAAGATAGCGTTGGCGGTATAGAACACCAGCGCCCAGATGGCCGCGCCCAGCACGTCGATCAGCAGGTACACAAAGGCGGTGCGCTTGCCGCTGATATTGGCGCCCAGCGCCGACAGCAGCACGGGCACAGCGGCGCCGATGGCGATACCCATGGTGATGGGCAGAGCAATCTCGAAGGTGATGGCGCCGGTGCCGGACAGCACCTGCAGAATACCCACGGCGGCGCTGGCGCTTTGCAGTACGCTAGTGAACACCAGACCCACCAGAATACCCAGCAGGGGGTTGGAGAACTTGGTGAGGATATCGATGAAGGCCTGACTCTCCTTCAGGGGAGCCACCGCGCCGGACATGGCAGTCATGCCGTACATCAGCACCGCAAAGCCCAGCAGGATATTGCCCAGATGCTTGCGGGTGGGCTTGCCCTTTACCATCCGCAGCAGAATACCCACAATGGCGAACAGTCCCGTCAGCGTGGCGGTGGACAGCAGATCCACCCAGCCGCTGCCGCCGGACAGGCTGTTCAGGCACAGGATCCAGCCGGTGACGCTGGTGCCCAGAATGGCGCCCATGATGACGCCGATGGCCTGCCGCACCTTCATCATGCCAGAGTTGACGAAGCCCACCACCATCACGGAGGTGGCGGAGGAGGACTGAATGACGGCGGTAACGGCGGTGCCCAGCAGCACGCCCTTCAGCGGCGTGCCCGACAGCTTATAGAGCACCAGCTCCAACTTGCTGCCGGCCACCTTTTTCAGATTGTCGCCCATGACGGCCATGCCGTATAAAAACAGCGCAATGCCGCCCAGCAGCGATATGACGTCCGCAATGCCCATGCCCAAACTCCCCCATGTTACAATTAGGATACAGTATCAGTATACATGACCGCCGGTGGTTTGACAAGCTTTGTTATTTTTTCTACATAGATTCTGCCCAATAGTTTAATATAGTATCATCTTAACGAAAACCGTATTTGACAGAAGCTGTTTTTTTCGTTATAATAGAAAAAATACCCCTTTGTACGCTGAGGGAGGAAAGTGAGGAGTACGATCTAAAATGCTCAATGAGCGCAGTCTGGTTTCACAATTCTTACATTTTGTGGCCGCCACGGTGGCCTCGCTGATGGTGTTCAGCCTGTATTCCATTGTGGATGGGCTGTTCGTGGCCAAGGGCGTGGGCGAATACGCTATGGCGGCGGTGAATCTGGCGGTGCCGTTCACCAATGTGCTGTTCTCCATCGGCATCATCTTTGCCGTGGGCACCAGTACCATCATCGCCATCTATCTGGGACAGGGACAGGGGGAAAAGGCCAACAGCCTGTTCTCCCAGAACACCGTGTTGCTGACGTGTATCGGCCTGACCATTACGGTGCTGGTGTTCCTGTTTCTGGAGCCGTTTGCCGTACTGCTGGGCGCGAAAGGCGTCACGTACCAATACACCATCGACTATCTGCAGGGTCTGGCGCCCTTTGCGGTGTGCTTCATTGCGTCCTACAACATGGAGGTGCTCATCAAGACCGACGGCTATCCCCGCATTGCCATCCTGACGGTCATCACCGGGTGCCTGACCAACTGCGTGCTGGACTATGTGGCCATTTTCCTGCTGGACTGGGGCGTGTGGGGCGCGGCGTTCGCCACGGGCCTGTCCCAGCTGCTGACCTGCGTGATCTATCTGCGGCACTTCCTGCGGGGCCACAATACCTTCCACTTTGTGAAGTTCAAAATGGACTGGCGCATCTACAAGCGGCTGCTGCCCATCGGCGTGGCCGACGGCGTGACGGAGCTGTGCAACGGCGTGATGATCTTCCTGTTCAACCGTGTGATCCTGCGGTGCCTGGGGGACGACGGACTGGTGAGCTACTCCATCATTGCCTACGTGAACACGCTGATCGTCAACACCATGCTGGGTATCTCACAGGGCAGTCAGCCGCTGGTCAGCTACCACTACGGCAAGGACGACACGGCGGGCTACCGGAAGCTGCTGAGATACGGCTTCACGGCGGTGGCGGCCATGACGGCGGTGATCTTCGCCGGGGTCATGCTCTTCGCGCCGCAGATCGCCGGCATATTCGTGGACGCGGAGAAGCCGTGGCTGGTAGCGGACACTGCGGGTGCTTTGCGGCGATACGGTCTGTGCTATCTGCTGTTGGGCAGCAATATTCTGATGGGCGGCTTCCTTACCGCTGTGGAGCGGCCTGTCGGCGCTATCTGCATCTCCGTGGGCCGGGGACTGGCGTTTCAGGCCACTGCGCTGCTGGCGCTGGCCTTCACCGTGGGCGGCAGCGCCATCTGGTACGCGCCGCTGATCTCCGAGGCGGTCTGCGCGGGTATGGCCGTGTGGTTCCTGCTGCGGTTCCTGAAGCGCGGAAAAGCATAAAAAAGGAAGGACTGATTTGCAGTCCTTCCTTTTTTATATAATGAGAAGATCACGCTTCGGGTGACACCAGCTTGGCGGTACGCTCCTCGATGGGAACGTAATGCCCCTTGATGGTCACGGCACGGTAGGCGGGACGCATGATCCGGTGGCAGGTGATGACCTCCTCCATACGGTTGGCGCACCAGCCTGCGATACGGGCCGAGGCGAACAGCGGCGTGAACACATCCTCCGGAATGCCCAGCATGGTGTATACCAGACCGGAATACATGTCCACATTGGCGCACATGGGGATGTCGCTGTGGCGGCGCTCCTGCACCAGCGGAATGCCCAGCTCCTCCACCTTTTGCAGCAGAGCGAACTCGTCGGCGTAGCCCTTGATCTCCGCCATGTGCTGGGCGTACTTCTTCAGCAGCACCGCACGGGGGTCGGAAATGGTATACACCGCATGGCCCAGACCGTAGAGCTTTCCGGACTTGTCACCGGCCTCGCCGTCCAGCAGCTTGTTCAGATAATCCCGGATAGAGCCGTCGTCGTGGGGATCCACATTTTCCTTGATGTACTGGAACATCTCCATCACCTTGGCGTTGGCGCCGCCGTGCAGCGGGCCCTTCAGGGAGCCCACAGCTCCGGCGATGGCGCTGTAGGTGTCCGTACCGCTGGAGGACATGGCGCGGCACACGAAGGTGGAGTTGTTGCCGCCGCCGTGCTCGGCATGCACCATCAGCATCATGTCCAGCAGATGGGCTTCCTCCTCGGTGTACTGCTTGTCGGGGCGGATCATCCGCAGAAAGTTTTCCGCCGTGGACAGATCGTCCACCGGGAAGTGGATGTGCAGGGAATCTCCCTGGAAATAGTGCCGCTTCACCGCGTAGGCGTTGGCCACGATAGAGGGGAAGCAGCCCACCAGCTTGATGGATTGCAGCAGCATATTCTCGATGGACGTGTCGTCCGGATTGTCGTCATAGGAGTACAGGGCCAGCACGCTGCGGGCCAGCTTGTTCATGATGTTCCGGCTGGGGTGCCGCATGATCATGTCCTCGGTAAAGCCGTCGGGCAGCTTCCGGGCCCGGTTCATGATCTCGTTGAAGCTGGTCAGCTCCGACTGGGAGGGCAGATAGCCGAACAGAAGCAGGTACGCCACCTCCTCATAGCCGAAGGTGCCCGCCTTCCGATGGGCCTCCACGATCTCGTTCAGCTCGATGCCGCGGTAGTAGAGCTGGCCGGGCTTGGGGATCCGCTGGCCGTCCTGGATGAAATAGCCCTGCACGCTGCCTACCTTGGACACGCCGGCCAGTACGCCGGTGCCGTCGCTGTTGCGCAGGCCGCGCTTCACATCGCCCCGGTAGAATTCCTCACCGATGGCGTATTCTTTTCGGATCAGCTGGCTCAGGGAGCCTGCAAATTTTTCCAGTGTTCCGCTGCTGTTGCTCATGATGGTGTGCTCCTTTCTATAGCCGCGCCCCGCAGGCGCCCCTCAAATACGATCCCATTATAAACCTGTCATTTCGATTTTGCAAGTATAAATTTTGTAAGATTCATTTTTGCACACAGAACAATGTGAAAATTTCGTCAAACGCAAAAAAATGAATGTTGCGACATAGAAACTTGCATATAAGAAAGCCCGATACAGATAGAATCATTTCAATTCATGCCGCCCACGGCGGCATACCGCAGTTTTTCACTATTCTCTCTTATCTTTTCACGCATAAAAAGATCACCTGCCGCAAGGCGGGTGATCTTTTTATGCTTCGTCACGCCAGCTTGTCGGGATACACGCCCTCGTCGTGGAGCTTCTGCAGAGCCGCCGCCACACGGGGCCGGTCCTCGTGATAGGTCATGCCGAACCACTGGTCGGCGGAGTGCAGCACCGAGACCGTCAGCTGCCCCTTGTCCATCAGGTCGCCCACCATGGCGGGCAGCAGGCACTCGGCCTTGATGTCGTCCCCCACATGGCGGAGGAAATCGTGGAAATACTGCTCCATGTCCTCATAAATAGCAGGGGAGAAGCCCCAGAAGTTCATGGACACCACGCTGTCGCCGTCCAGATCCCGGCGGGTGCCGTCCGCCATGTCGGCGATGCTGCCGTCGGGGAACTGCTGGATCTTCATGGTCTCGTGGATATCGGTCAGCCTGCCGTCCGCCGTGTGGCATACGCCCCGGGTGACGGTGCCGTATTTGCTGACGGTGTTTTTCAGAAGATAGCCCACCATGACGGCCTTGCCCCGCTCCGGCAGGGTCTGAAGCGCCTCGTACATGGTGCGGTAGGCGTCCACGCCGTAATAGTCGTCGGCGTTGATGACGCAGAAGGGCTCGTGGACATAGTCCCGGGTACACAGCACCGCGTGGGTCGTGCCAAAGGGCTTGGTGCGCTCCTCCGGGATGTGATAGAAGTCCGGCACGGAGTCGAAGGTCTGCTCAGCATAGCAGAATTCCACCTTGCGGCCATCGGGGGTGTGGAGCGTCTCCAGCGCGTCGCCTGCCAGGCGGTGGATCAGGTCCCGGATCTCCGGCTTGATGACGAACACCACCTTGTCAAAACCGGCCCGTGCCGCGTCATAGATGCCGTAGTTCATCAGGATCTCGCCGTGAGGCCCCACGCCGTCCACCTGCTTGTTGCCGCCGTAGCGGGAGCCCATACCGGCCGCCATGATCACCAGTGTCGCATGCTGCATAGTTGTTTTCCTCCTCGCGGAAATTGTTCCTTTTCTATGATACCACGTTTCCCGGGAAAGGGCAACCGCCTTTTAAACGGAAAAATTTTCGGGAAACCTGTATTTTTCTCTGGATTTCGGGCGGTGTTTCCTTTATAATAAAATGTTGTGAAAAAATATCTCAGGAGGCGTTTCCCATGGAAAAATCAAAAGTGATGGGCCACATCTTCGCCATCATCACCATATTGGTATGGGGCAGCTGCTTTGTGCTGACCAAGAATCTGCTGGTGTACTTCACCCCCATCCAGATCATCCCCCTGCGGATGGGCCTGGCGTATATCACGCTGTGGATCCTGCGGCCCCGTACCATGAAGCTGCCCTGGAAGGATGAGCTGATGTTCATCCTCATCGGCATCACCGGCGGCAGCTTTTACTTCTATCTGCAGAATACGGCGCTGGATCACACCTACGCCGCCAACGTCAGCATCCTGGTGGCGCTGAGCCCCATCCTGACGGTGCTGCTGGCCCAGCTGTTCAGCCGGAGCAACGAGCGTCTGGGCAAGTATGTGTACATCGGCGCGGTCATCGCCATCGCCGGCGTGGTGCTGGTGGTGCTCAACGGCCAGCTGACCTTCCACCTGAACCCTCTGGGCGACCTGATCGCCCTGGCCGCCGCCCTCATGTGGGCCGTGTACTCCATCCTTATCAAGAAATACACCGAGCAGTATGACAACTTCCTGGTCACCCGCCGCGTCATGCTGTGGGCCTTCATCACCGCCGTACCGCTGATGCTGCTGACGGACGGTATGCCTGATCTCACACCCCTGTTCACCCAGACCAACGTCCTGCTGAGCTGGCTGTTCCTGGGCGTGTTCGGCAACGCCGTGTGCTTCGCCATCTGGAACATCGCCTTCCAGCGGCTGGGCGTGGTCATCACCAACAACTACCTGTACGCCTCCCCCTTCGTGACGCTGGTGGTGGGCTACCTGCTGCTGGACGAGCAGATCACGCTGATGAGCGTCATCGGTGCGGTGCTGATCACCGTGGGCGTCATCGTGGCACTGAAGAAGCCCAAGGAGACCGCCTGACCTCCCGTACATACAAAAACCGTGCGCCGCACAGCCGCGCACGGTTTTCTTGTTGCTTTTCTCCCCGTTTTTGGTATACTTACAGTAGGTACAACACCGTAAAGGAGGGCTCCCCATGCGACAGATATGGACATCCCGCAAGGTCTGGCTTCCCATCCTGCTGCTGTTCACCGCCGTACTTATTTTCGCCTGCCGGGACAGGGGCGTGGCCATCGACTTCGACGGCACCGGCCTGTACCATGCCAGCCCGCTCGATTCTGCCATCGAGACCGTTCCCGTTTCCTTCCACGGCCAGCTGCGCAAGAACGTTTACACCGGCAGCTGCGACATACCCGGTGTGCTCCAGTGTGACGACCTCTGCGTCGTCTTCCGCGGCGACGAGAGTACCGATGTCTACTGCCGCGACCAAGCCTACTCCGAACCCACGCCCATCCACAGCATCACCCTTGACCGGACACAGCGCTGCGCCGAGATCCGCCTGTGGAGCGAATATATCGTGGAGGGAGACCGCGTCCTCGCCACATTTGACCCCCTCATGCACCCCACCCTCACCGTCACCGAGTGAGACAGTCCCCCATAACGCACCGCATCCCCCGGCACACGCCGGGGGATGCGCTTTTTCTGTTGTTCATCTTCTCCCCAGGCGACTGAACCACCAGAAGGTCAGCGGCCAGACACACCCGGCGAACAGCACCACCAGCAGGTAGCGGATGCCCCCGGCGATGGCGGCGCTGCCGCCCAGCAGGGCGATCAGCGGCGCTTTCAGCCCGGAGCGTATCGCCAGCAGACAGCCAAAGCCCACTGCCAGCTTGATGAGCTGCGCCCACCACACCGCCTGTGTCTCGAACCGGATGTACTTCCGGTCGGCGATGTTGGACACCAGCATGCCCAGTGTGGCGCCCAGCAGCTTCCAGCCGTTCTCCAAAGCACTGAGGTAGTTGGCGGTGTCCTCAGCGGCAGCACCCGTATCGCCCCGCAGGTACAGATACCCCACGAAGGCCCCGCTGCACACCACCATAGCCAGTATGGTGTACGTCAGCACCACCGGCCGCCGGTCGGCCTCCTCCATCAGCGGATAGACCACCAGCACCAGCACCGCCGCGATCAGGAACGACACGCCCACATCCAGCGGCGTGTGGACACCCAGATACATCCGGCTGAACGCGATGAGCACCGTCAGCACGACCAGCACCACCCGCAGCCAGCCGCGGCGAATATACCGGGCGATGCCGCCATAGGTGGCCACGGCGTTCTGTGTGTGACCGCTGGGGAAGGAATACCCCGTGGCCTCCGCCCGGGCAGACTCCACAATGGTGAAATCCGGGTCCTTTATCCACGGCCGGGGCACGCAGCAGAGTATTTTCAGGAATTGATTGATGACCGTGCCGAAGAACCCCACGATCATCAGGTAATAGCCCTCGCGCTTGCTGACGCACCAGAACGCCGTCACGGCGATGACCATAAAAAACATCTCGCCGCCCAGCAGCGTGATGACCGACATGATCTTATCCAGCGCAGGCGTGCGGATGCTCTCCAGCGCGTACAAAACTCCCATAAAGTCTCCCTCCTTTATGTTCTTCCGCTATTCTACTACACTTTTCTCCGCCGTGCAAGTGCAAGCGTTGACGGCACCGCGGCACCGTGCTATACTGTGGAAAAATGCAAGGAGGCCCCGCCATGAAGCCTGAAGAGCTGCTCTCCGTCCTGCACACCGCCAACCGTCTGAAGGACACCACCCGCCACTGCTGGACGCCTGGGAACCGTCACGAGAGCGTGGCCGACCACAGCTGGCGGCTGGCGCTGACGGCTTTCTTTCTTCGGGACGAGTTCCCGGAGACGGATATGGACAAGGTCATTAAAATGTGCCTGATCCACGACCTGGGCGAGTGCTTTACCGGCGACATCCCCAGCTTTCTGAAAACCGACGCCGACACAGCAAAGGAGGACGCTCTCCTGATCCAATGGGTAGGGACGCTGCCCCAGCCTTACCGCACGGAGATGGCCGCCCTGTACGCGGAGATGGACGCACTGGAGACGCCGGAGGCCCGGCTCTACAAGGCGCTGGACAAGCTGGAGGCCGTCATCGCCCACAACGAGTCCCCCATCTCCTCCTGGCTGCCCCGGGAGTACGACCTGAACCTGACCTACGCCGACGAACACGTGGCATTCTCCCCATACCTCACGGCGCTTCGCGCCGCCATCCGGCGGGAGACGGAGGCAAAGATAGAAAAAGGCGAATAAAAAGCTTCCCGGCATTTGCCGGGAAGCTTTTT
>OLYC01002643.1_pt1 | contig 10211 bp, 7 predicted proteins | sample 1674271 | NCBI WGS metagenome assembly OLYC01 (sample SAMEA103958154, study PRJEB25191) | human gut metagenome
TTCTTTACGTCCATTTTGATTACCTCCCGATAACAAATCTTACAGCTTTCTTTTTATAGATTGTAACATATTTTTTTACCCTTTGCAACGCTTTAACTACGCTGTTATGCACATAGCTCAGGATATTTACAAAAAGTTTATTAATTACAATTCGGTTACTCAAAACGAACTTTGCGCCCCTCTTTTGTACAAAATCACCATGAAAACCTGTGATTTAACAAAAAATTCACACATAAGAGAGCAAAATGTGTTACAATTTGTAATATATCAGACCGCAGACCAGTGCTTGAAACTGCGGTATAAAAGTTTTTTTGCATATTTTCACTATAAAACACTTGCAAAACATATCGTTTTTTGTTATAATAACAATGTGCAGACATCTGCCCTTATGGGGTAATTATGCCCATGGCAGAACTTAGGTCGAAAATTTTTGCAAGTAGAGGGGAATAACTTATGTCAAACAGATTATTTCAGAGCGTTGTTCATCAGATGCGTGACACTATCGACTGCGTCATAGGCGTAATAGATGAGAACGCAACTATCATTGCCTGCTCTGAGCTTTCACAGGTCGGAACGACTAACGAATTTGTTTCGTTAGATCTGGGCGATTCACACGACATTTTTGTTAGAGACGGTTATACCTATAAGCCATTCGGTGCTCATATGAAACCTGACTATGCTGTTTTCGTTGAAGGAACAGACGAGGTGGCTGCAAAGTATGCAAGCATACTTGCCATTACTCTTTCCAGCATAAAGCAGTATTATGACGAAAAATACGACAGAAACAATTTCATCAAGAACGTAGTGCTTGACAACGTGCTGCCGGGCGACGTTCATGTTAAAGCTAGAGAGCTGCATTTCAGCGCTGACATTTCAAGAGTCGTGCTGCTTATCAGAATACTCTCCACAAATGACGTTTCAGCTTACGATGTTATCCAGAACCTTTTCCCTGACAAGTCCAAGGACTTCGTTTTCAACATCACTGAGAGCGATATCGTGCTTGTTAAGGAAGTGGCAAACGGCGTTGAGTCAAAGGATCTTGAAAAGCTGGCACGTTCTATTTCCGATACCCTTTCAAGTGAATTCTATACAAGAGTCACTGTAGGTATAGGAACAGTAGTAGAGGGCGTAAAGGATCTGGCAAGAAGCTTCAAGGAAGCACAGATAGCTCTCGAGGTAGGAAAGGTGTTCGATACTGACAAGAATATCGTTTCTTATGACAATCTTGGTATCGCAAGACTTATCTATCACCTGCCTACAACACTTTGCGAAACATTCCTTAAGGAAGTTTTCAAGAAAGGCTCTATTGAGTCGCTGGATCATGAAACACTTTTCACTATCCAGAAGTTCTTTGAAAACAACCTGAACGTTTCTGAAACTTCAAGAAAACTGTTTGTTCACAGAAATACTCTTGTGTACAGACTTGAAAAAATCAAAAAGCTCACGGGTCTTGACCTGAGAGAGTTCGACCACGCTATCATCTTCAAGATAGCTCTTATGGTAAAGAAGTATCTCTCCGCTAACCCTGTCAAGTTCTAAATCCTACGAGCGGAAAAGAGGCTTGCTTGCCTCTGTAAAACTAAGGCGGTGTAAATTTTGGTAGAGTTTAAAGACGTGTCCGTTACCTATTCAAGCGGTGTGGACGCTCTGAACAAAGTAAACCTGAAGATAAACGACGGCGACTTCGCTTTCGTGGTAGGTCCTTCAGGCGCCGGAAAATCAACACTTATCAAGCTGGTTCTTAAAGAAATAGATGCGACCAGCGGTACAGTAATGGTAAACGGCTTCAATCTGAAAAAGCTGAGAAGAAGAAAGATACCTGCCCTTCGCAGAACTATCGGCGTTGTTTTTCAGGATTTCAGACTTATCCCTACAATGACAGTTTATGAGAACGTGGCGTTCGTGCTGAGAGTGATCGACGCTCCTGCAAAGTACATAAGAAGCCGTGTTCCATATGTTATAAGCCTTGTGGGACTTTCCGATAAGGCGAAAAGCTATCCGACCGAGCTTTCAGGCGGTGAGCAGCAGCGTGTGGCACTTGCAAGGGCACTTGTAAACGACCCACAGCTCATCATTGCCGACGAGCCTACAGGAAATATCGACCCTGCTCTTTCATATGAGATAGTAGAGCTTCTCAAGGGCATAAACGAGTGCGGCACTACCATTCTTATGGTTACCCACGAGCATGACCTTGTGCGCTATTTCGGAGGCAGAATTATCAACATCAACAAAGGTCAGATCGCCTTTGACGAAGTGATAGGAGGCTCCAATGAAAGCAAGTAGTTTTAGATATCTTATAAATCAGGGCTTCAAGGGCATTTGGAAAAACAGAATGATGACGTTCGCCTCTTTCTGTATCCTGCTCGTTTCCCTGCTTATGGTAGGCACTTCGGTGCTGGTTTCCATTAACCTTACAAGAATAATCGGCGGTATCGAGGACAAGAGCGAAGTCATCGTTATCGTAAAGGACGGCACAAGTCAGGCTGATATGCAGACCCTTGAAAATAAGCTCAAAGAGGTCGGAAATATCAACACTGTGAGCCTTTATTCAAAGGACGAAGCGTGGAAAAATATGCTCAAGGGTATGACTGATGAGGAAAAGGATTTCTTCCAGTATGCCGACGATAACCCATTGCCTGATACTTACAAGGTAACGGTCAAGGATATCGAGAAGATGAGCGAAACAACCACTCAGATAGAGACCTTTGACAATGTTGACTCAACAAAGTCCCCTACAGCATTTGCTGATATCCTTATCAGTATCAGAAGGGTATTTACGATAGTTGCCTTTGCGGTCATTGTGGCACTTGTTGTGGTTTGTCTGATAATCATTTCAAATACCACCAGAGCAAGCGTTTTCGCAAGACGTAAAGAGATCAACATCATGAAATATGTAGGCGCTACCAACAGCTTTATCAGGATACCTTTCTTTATCGAGGGTATGATAGTTGGTCTGCTCGCAGCCGCAGGCGCACTGTTGCTCACAAAGTTTGCCTACGAGGGAATTTACAACATCTTCAATGATGACTTCAAGCTCTGGAGCATTCTCGGTGTTCAGAATTTGTATTCCTTCAAATCCCTCTTGCTCCCTGTTGCAGCATCTTATCTTATCGCAGGCGCTGTTATCGGTGCGGTGGGTACTTCTATAAGCACAGGCAAGCATCTTAAAGTATAATACATTTGCCAAATATAGACATAAGGCAGGCTATGATCCAACGGGGTTTTTAGACTGCCTTTTGTTGCAGTTTAAAGCATATCCTGACAAGAGATAAAAAAGAGAGAACGTGCGGGATAATGCGTTAGAGAAAGATAAAAACGTGTAAAAATGGTCTTTTTTAAGACGGAGGACAGGTATGAAAACAGGTATATTCACAATGAAGCGAGTATTGGCTTTCACTATCGCCGTAGTCGCTTCCATGACAATGCTTGCAGGCGGCACACAGCCGGTCATGACAGCACAGAACGCTTCTGCAGAAAGTCAGGCAATAAAGAACAACAAGAAAAAAATATCCTCTGCCAAGGATAAAATAAGCGAGCTTGAACAAAAGCAGGCTGACCTTGACAAGCAGATAAACAGCACAAAGGACGATATCTCCAAGGAGGAAGAAAATCAGAAAGCGATCCAAGAGCAGATAGAAACTGTTCAGGAAACTATACTGACCCTTGAGGATTCTATCACTGACCTTGAAACTGAGATAGCCGACCTTGAAGAGGCTATCGCAAAGAGCGAAATAAAAATAAAAAACAAGAGAACTGAGATAGAAAATGGCGTTGTTGACTTCAAACAACGTCTTAGAGCAATGTATGTTGCCGGAAATAGTTCATACACCGATATTCTTATTGGTTCGACGGACTTTTATGATATGCTTATGAAAATAGAGCTTGTCAAAAGAGTGGCTGACCATGACAACACCATGATCGACGGACTTGTTGAACTTAAAGGCGAGTATGAATCTCAGGAAGCAGAGCTTGAAGCCAACAAGGCTGACCTTGAAACTAACAAAACTACCCTTGAGGAACAAAAGGCCTATCACACTGAGCAGAAGAAAAAGCTTGACGACCTTTATGCAAAAAGTCAGGCTGTTATCGACCAGCTTGAGGAAGATAAGGCGGCTTATGAAGCCAATAAGGAGCAGATAAACAAGGAGCAGGAAGACTTCGAGACACAGCTCCAGAAGCTTTACAAGGAGCAGGAGCAGATCAAAAAGAAGGAAGAAGAGGAACGTAAGAAAAAAGAAGAGGAAGAACGTAAGAGAAGAGAGGAAGAAGAACGTAGACAACAGCAGAATAATAACGGCAATTCTTCATCTTCTAATGCAAACGGCAACACCTCTAACAGCGGTCAATCTTCTACCAATAACGGTGACTACAATTATACCGACAAGAGCCAGTTTACATGGCCTGTGCCGGGTTATTATCATATTTCCTACGGCGTGGGTTGGCGCTGGGGCGCTTATCACAAGGGTATCGACATCTGGTCTCCTGGAATAAGAGGCGCAAAGATATGCGCTGCCGCTGAGGGTACTGTTATACTCGTCAGCAACACCTGCACACACGATTATGGCAAGAACGGCTCATGCGGCTGTGGCGGTGGATATGGAAACTACTGCATAATCGACCACGGCAACGGCTACTGGACCCTTTACGGTCACTCACAGTATATGAGCGTAACACAGGGTCAGCACGTCAACAAAGGCGACGTTCTGGGTATTGTCGGCTCAACAGGATATTCAACTGGCGACCACCTGCACTTTGAGGTGCGATTGAACGGCGTGGCTCAGAATCCGTCAAATTATGTATAAACAGGCAAAGCCGAAAGGTCTTGCCCCACAACCAAAGGAGTCTTTTATTTCATGAACAGGCTTTACAGCTTAAAACGTATTCTCACTTTCATTATCGCATTCGCTGTTACCGCTGGTATTGCAGGAAGCAGCTACAATTCTTCTTTGAAGATAACCTCAGCGGACACTGAAAGCTCGCAGGGGGAGGACTATAGCTATACTGAATCTGTGGCTGACGGAGGTCAGCAAAGCGATGAACAAACAGAAAATGATGATAATTCTCAGGAGGAGTCAACAGGTTTTGACATCACACAGTATGCAGAACAGCTAAGAGAGCTATCAAAAAAGCAGACGGAAATAAACGAACAGCTCGGCCAATATGATGAGGACATTGAGAAAAGCGAGAAAAAGCAGAAGCTTCTGAAAGAAAAGATAGATTCTATAAATGACGAGATAGACGTTCTCAACTCTTACATGACCGCACTGGAGCTTCAGATAAACACCAATCAGCGAAATATCGAGAAGAAGCAGGCTGAGATAAACAAGGGCATAGAGGACTTTAAACAAAGATTAAGGGCAATGTATATCGCAGGGTCGGACAGCTACACCACAATGCTTTTGGAATCAGACAGCTTTTATGACATACTCATGAGATTGGAGCTTATAAAGCGTGTGGCACACCATGATGACACTATCATTGATAACCTTATAAAACTCAAAACTGAATATGAGGATATGCAAAAGACCCTTGACAAGCAGAAAGCCGAGTATGACGCTCAGTACACACAGTATACACAGCAGAAGGATATGCTTAGTCAGCTTTACCGCTCCAGTACCAAAACACAGCAGGAGCTTAAAGCTAAGCAGAAGAAGCTCAGAGAGCAGAACGAAGCCTATGAGGCGGAGCGTGAGCAGTTTGAGGGCAGCCTTTCCGGCATACTGAAATCGTCAGGCTCAGGCGGAACAGCAAGAGATAACGAAGTTTCCGCCACAATGGCGCTTGCAGATGTAAAGCTTGAGGAGCTTCACAAGGAGATAAATGACCGCCTTGACAAGGGCGAAAAGCTTGGAGATACCGAGCCTGATTACTACTTCGCATGGCCTGTTCCGGGGGCTTACTCCGTATCATCAGGCGTGGGCGCACGCTGGGGCTCATATCACACGGGTCTTGATATTCCTGCGGCTCATGGCACGCCTATTCACGCTTCATGCAGTGGCAAGGTCATAAAGATAAACACCACCTGCACTCATGACTACGGCAAGGAGGAGTCCTGCGGCTGTGGCGGCGGTTATGGAAACTATGTTATCATCGACCACGGCAACGAATTCATCACCCTTTACGGACACCTTTCCGAGGTAGATGTAGAGATAGGCGATGAGGTGAAAAAAGGCGACATTATCGGCAAAATGGGTTCGACCGGCTTTTCAACAGGCGACCACCTGCACATTGAGATACGCTATCAGGGTTATATATTGAACCCTGCGTTCTATCTTGATGTTACACAATAAAAAAATCGACCTCTTATGGAAAAACATAAGAGGCCTTTTTTATCTTATTTTGAAGCACTCACACGCTTACAAAGACGTGAAATAATCGCTGTGATAAATCTTGTTCCTGCAGTGCAAAGAAGCATTATCACGGGGATAAATGTGACGATATATCTAGGTGGATTTTCCCAGATAAGGAAAAAGAGTATAACTCCCGTGAGAGTCACTATGCTGAAAAACAAAGCAGAGTGGCGACGCTTGCCAGCGGCATAAACTGCACCAAACGCCATTGCTATGAGCATTGCACTGTGATAGCCGTTTACATAGATACCAAGCAAGCGACTGTGCAATACCTCTCGCAGACCACCTGAGGGGTCGGAGCGTGAGAGATATTTGCCATAGGCAAAACCACCACTATCCCACGTTCTGGCGACTTTGTGATAAGCCATTTTGCAGGCTTCATAAGGGGTGCTTATGTTTTCAAGGCGGGCTTTTATTTCCCGGATATTCGCCTGCTTTTTGGCGTCATATGTATCAAATGACATAGTGAAGTCAACGTCCTCGTCAACATGGGTCTTGTAGTCGCTGTTAAGGCTCATCATTATCCAGTGTGTAACAGGAAAACGATATCTGTCTACCATTTTTTCATCAGAGATACCCATAGTAAGACCGCCATAGTATGCCGCCTTTGACACGCCAATAAACAGCATAACAGCCGCAAGGCTCAGGATAGCTCCCCTTTTTACACCCATTTTCAGCACAAAAAATATCATCACTGAAATCAGAATTATTGCAATGCTTCCCTTGACAGTGTTTCCAAGTGCGATAAAAAGGCTTGCTATAAGAGCATAGACAACGCTTTTGGTTTTGCTTTTTTCTTTCACCGCAAGGGTCAGAAAATAAAGAGTACAGCTTACAAATATCATGCCTGCTGTGTCAGAATGAAAAAACGGTGTATACAGAAGCATAACAGGCATAAGTGCCGAAATAATGCCGCAAAAAAGCCTTTGGCTGTTAAGTTTAAAAATCCTCTCCCCTGTGAGAAAGGTCATTATTACGCTAAGTTGAATAAGAATTACGTTAAAGGTCTGCCCCGCATAGATGCTCACGCCGCCGGTGAAAAGCTTCCATAAGGCGAAAAAGGGTATCTGCAAATATATCATGCCCCATGCGTTAGGGTATTTTGCAGCATAAATACGGTAGCTTTCTTTGATGCTCCCAAGATCTTCACCCATGACAAAGCGTTTTGCGAACTCCCCTGTTATTTTGGGGTCAACCATTTCGTAATTGTAATAAAGATAACGCACAAACAATATCTGCAATGCAAGCAAAATCAGGCAGAAAAAAGCAAATATAAGTCTGACACGCTTTTTAGTAAGCTTCTTTTCACAGCGTTTCAGAGCAATATACAACACTATCGCCGCCGCAAGGAAAAATGGTCCAAGACAAAGCATTCGTATGTTACTGCGTTTTATGTATGAGATAAACACAGTTGCAGTGCAACAGCAGCACACGATCATGCTTGTGACCGCAAAAAATCGGCCGGTTTTCTTCACAAACATTTTTATCTCCTTATTAGGGTGTATCCTCATAATATATTTTTTTACATGAGTTCGCCCTGTTTTTTTATTTTGTTCTATATTTCTACATTTGAATTATATCATCAACGGAAATAAGTTTCAATTATTTTAACAACTGAAATTGAAGGAACTTTTTAAAGTTTTTTTAGTGAATAAAACAAAAAAATCGCCGCTCTGTTGCAAAAAACAAAGCAGCGAGTATTAGCATAAGACTATTATTTTGTGCCGAAGATCCTGTCACCTGCGTCGCCAAGACCAGGAACGATATAAGCGTCCTCGTTGAGCTTTTCATCAAGGTTGCCTACATAAATGTCGATATCAGGGTGAGCCGTTCTCAGAGCGTCAAGACCCTCAGGAGCAGCGATTATGCACATGAACTTGATGTTCTTGCAGCCCTTGTCTTTCAAAAATTCAACAGCCTGTATCGCAGATCCGCCTGTCGCAAGCATTGGGTCGCAGACAATAACAAGTCGCTCGTTTATTCTATCAGGGAGCTTGCAGTAATACTCGTGAGGCTCGTGTGTGACCTCGTCACGATAAAGACCGATATGACCGACCTTTGCAGACGGAACGAGTGCAAGAAGTCCGCTTACCATGCCAAGACCTGCCCTCAGGATAGGCACGATAGCAAGCTTTTTGCCGCAGAGCATAGGGAGCTTTCTTGTGGTGATAGGTGTTTTCACCTCAACGTCCTCTGTTGGAAGATCTCTCATAGCCTCATAGCCCATGAGCATTGCTACCTCTTCCACAAGTATACGGAACTCTCTTGTTCCGGTCTTTTCGTCACGCATAAGCGTTATTTTGTGCTTTACAAGCGGGTGATTGATGATATTTACGTTTCCCATTTTCCGATTTCCTTTCATAATGATTTATAATTTCACATTTTTTGTGTGCAGTAACGTGCGAACACTGTTCGCCTCTGCAATTTTGTTATAATTATTTCTTGGCTGCGTTGCCTTTTTTCTTTGAAAGCATAACGTTTGTAAGAATGCCAAGGATAAGTGCTGCCGCTACTTCTGTGAGTGTTATATCACCGAATGTGAGTGTCAGACCGCCGATACCTGCAATTAGGATAACGGACACAACAAAGAGATTTCTGTTATCGTCAAGGTTTGCGTCCTGTATCATTTTAAGACCTGAAACTGCGATAAAGCCGTAAAGAGCGATACAAACGCCACCCATTACGCAGGCAGGGATAGAATCAACGAACGCAACAAGCGGGGTGATAAACGAAAACAGCATACAGCCTATTGCTGCCGCAAAGATAGTTACTACAGAAGCATTTCCCGTGATAGCAACGCAGGCAACGGACTCGCCGTATGTTGTGTTCGGACAGCCGCCGAACAGTGCGCCTGCGATAGAACCTACACCGTCGCCGAGAAGCGTTCTTGTAAGACCAGGCTCTTCAAGGAGGTCATGGTCGATAATAGAAGAAAGGTTTTTATGGTCAGCAACGTGTTCTGCAAAAACAACAAGTGCAACTGGCACATAGGCTACAAATATAGTTGCAAAATATGTGAAGTCGAACTCCTTAAGACCTTTCAGACCTGAAACGAACGCAAAGTCAGGCAGGCTAACAAATGTTTTCAGTGAAATGCTGCCGTCTGTGAGCATATAGCTGCTGAAAACGCTGAGATCTACTATTTTAAGTGCGTCAATATCACATATATTGCCGATAACAGTGAAGATTGCTGCGGCTGCATAACCTGCGAGGATACCGATTATAAAAGGTATAAGTCTGAGTGTTTTCTTGCCATATGTTGAGCAAAGCATTACCACTGCAAGGGTGATAAGTCCGCAGATAAGAGCCACATATGACGAGCCTACAGGCACGTTGGATACAGTTTCGATTATCTCAGGTGTGCCGCTGTCGGTGGAGACTGCATACTCTGTTACCTGCTTTGTGACGTCGCCTTTGACGAGGTCGCCGATAGCATTTCCTGCAAGGGAAAGTCCGATTATAGCAACGGTCGGTCCTATTACCACCGCAGGCATGAGTTTATTGAGCCAGCCTACTCCAACAAATTTTACTACTATTGCGATAACGACATATACAAGTCCTGCAAGGAATGCACCGACGATAAGTCCAAGCATGCCAAGCTGCATTGAAACGCCGCCTGCAAAGGCCGCCGCCATTGAGCCTAAAAAAGCAAAGGACGAGCCAAGGAACACGGGGCTTTTTCTTTTTGTGAAAAAGATATAGACTATTGTTCCCACACCTGCACCAAACATTGCAGCCGCAGGAGTAAGACCGTTGCCGATAATAAGCGGCACAGCGATGGTCGCCGCAAGGATAGCCAGCATCTGCTGAAGTGCGAACACTACCAGTTGACCAGCCTTTGGCTTGTCTGAAACATCAAAA
>OLYC01002646.1_pt1 | contig 10189 bp, 4 predicted proteins | sample 1674271 | NCBI WGS metagenome assembly OLYC01 (sample SAMEA103958154, study PRJEB25191) | human gut metagenome
ATTATTTTATGTAAAAAATCTCTGTCTAGTGTCATAACTTATATAATACTCTAATATTATATAAATATATGAATCACGTCTAAAAGTGGCTGTAGAGACTCTACATATCCCATGAAATACAAAAGAACGTACCAACCCATTAAAATGAGTATAAATACAAATACGCCACATATTCTTCCAAATGTAAAACTAAGGAATTGCTTTACTGATTCAAACTCAAAAATAAATCCTCCAAGTTGCTGATAAAATCTCATAGTTTTTAATTTTTTATTTTTCTAATGCAAAGGTACGAAAAAAAGTTGGATTAGAGAAATAAAAATTGTTAAAAAATTATAAATATGGTATTTATATAAAAAAAACAAATATGGGTAATTTTGCAATAGGCTTAATAGCGCAGATATTTAATCTATTCATGGGTACTATGGGAGGTGCTTGGAATATGCTAAAGGGTATAATGGGTGATGCTTATCAAGCAGTAACTCAGTACAACCAACGTGGCATATCCTTTGCACGTCAGCTTGGTATGAATGCTAGGGAGGCTCAAGCATATACAGAGGTATTGATAGCTAGAGCCAAAGACCTTGGTAAAGCCTATGGCATAAGTGCAGAGCAAGTTTTCGAGCTTCAAGAAAATCTAGCTGCTTCTACTGGTAAAGCTATGATGCTTAATAACCAAGAAGCTGAGAGAATGGTTCAGATTAACAAGATGGTTGGCTCAAATGTAGCAAATGAGTTCACATCTGAGATTATGAACAAGATGGGCGGTCAGTTAAGTACCGTTCAAGGCGCAGTTTCTAAAGCATATGCTACTGGTGCTAAAAGTGGCCTTGATGCTGCTAAGTTTAGCGAAAAAGTTGCCAAGAATTTATCAATGGCTAACAAGTTGTCATTTAGGGATGGTGTCAATGGCATCATTAAGATGACAGCCCTTTCTGAAAAACTTGGATTTAACCTTCAATCTATAGAGCAAGCTGCAAGCAACTTTATGGATATAGATAAAGCCATTGAGAATGCTGCCCACTTACAGATGCTTGGAGGTGCTGCTGGTGCTTATGGTGGCAATCCATTGGAAATGGCTTACGAGGCTAACTATGACCCAGAGGCATTCACTGAGAGAATGACCAACATGCTTAAAGGTCTTGCCACATTTGATAAAAAGACAGGTATGGCAAAGGTTGGCGGTATGAACATGAACATTGCTAGAGAAATGGCAAAGGGATTGGGCATTAGTGCCGATGAAGCTGTAAATATAGCTAAGAAACAAGCTGAAATATCATATAAGAAAAATGCATATGGAGCAGCGTTAGGTAATTTCTCAACGGAACAGCAAGATTTTATATTGAACAAATCTTATGTTGATACAGATACTGGACATCTTATGATGAATGATGTCAATGGTAATGCTGTTGATATTTCAAATGGTGAGTTAAATGAGGAAATTATCAAAGAGCTACAAAAGTTTGATAATATGTCCGATAAGGAACTCATGGAAACACAAGCAAGAAGCTTAACGTCAATTGATGAACAGATTAAAGGTTTCCAGACATCGTTTACTGCAACTGTAGCTGAACCAATAATTAAAAACATAGGAGTAATTCAAGGTTCGATTAACCAAATTGGTGAATGGATGGTCAGTGACATTGGCCCTAAGATAGCTAAATTCATCGAAACAGGATTAAAGTGGCTAGAAGACCATAAAGATGCAATTACAAAGATATTAAAGTTCGGTGAAGATTTAGTTAGCGGAACTTTAGGATTTATTGTAGACCATTTAGGAACTATTATCACAATTGTTGGCGCAATCGCAGCAGCAAAAATGATTTGGGGATTCGGAAGGAACACATACAAACTTGGTAGAAATGTTAGAAGAGCTTTTGGTGGAGGAAGAAGAGGCTCTCCTGCTCGTGCAGTAACTAGCCGTTTAGGAAATGCAGGAAAATCTATATCTAGTGCGGTTGGTAATTTTGCTAAGACTGCATCTAAAGCGTTTACAAAAGCAGCTAGTGGAGTTTCTAAGGCAGCAAAAGGAATAAGTAAAGTAGCTACTAAAGTTGGTAGCAAAGTTGGTGGGGCAACCAAGGGTGTTAGTAAAGTTTTAACTAAGGTTGGTGGAAAAGCATTAACTAAGGTTGGAGGTGCTGCATTGGCTGGCGTCACATCATTGGGATTAGCAGGTCTAGATGTTAGCGATATTAGAAAGCAAATGGATGAGCTTTCTAAGAGCTATAAGGAAGGAAAAGTTAGCCAAGATGAATATAACAAGAAAATGAGAGAACTATCAAATCAGAAGAATGAGGCTATCGGTTCTGGTGTTGGTGGCGTTGTTGGTGGAGCACTTGGCTCATTGTTAGACGAATTCTTAGGTCCTTTTGGTACTATCATTGGCGCAATGGTTGGTGACGCAATAGGAGGATTTGTTGGAAACGTATGGAACAATATATCTAATGCTGTTTCAGACTTTTGGAATGGAACTGTCAGAAACTTGGCAGAAAGTTTGTTTGGTAAAGCAGGTACTGCTGTAGTTGATGCTATCGGTAGTTTCGTTGACGGATATACCAACGGAGTTGGTGTGGTTCTTGAAACAGTACTATCTGGTATTGGAGACTTCCTTGGAGGTGCTTGGGATGGTATTAAGACAATATTTGGCGGCACTTGGGATGGAATAGTTAAGATATTTCATGGTGATTTGACTGGTTTCTTTGATATTATAGCTGCTCAAGCAAAGGGAACTTGGAAGATAATTAGTGGTGCTGTCGTTGGAGTTTGGAAAGTCGTAACTGCCCCATTCTTAGGTTTGTGGGAGATATTCAAAGGATTCGGTAACGCAATGGTTGACCTATGGGGTGGAGTCGTTGCTGTATATAATAATGTTGCCGAAGGTATCAGTACAGCATGGGATGCAACTGTTGGAGCATTCTCTGCTGTTGGTCAATGGATACAAGATAGATGGAATGGTGCTGTCGAAACTATAAGTGGCGTATTTAGCGGTCTTGGAGAATGGTTCATAAATGCTTGGGGTAATATCACTGGCGTATTTGATACTGTTGGTGGATGGTTTAGAAGCGCATGGGAAGGTGCTATCGGAATATTCTCTACTGTAGGTGGCTGGCTTAGAAGCGCATGGAATGGAGTTATAAGCGTGTTCAGTGGAATTGGTGATTTCTTCAAACGAACATGGTACGGATTCCTTAAAGCTCTAAATGGTATTATTAAATATATACCTGGAGTAGACTATATTGATATACCTGAAGAATATGCAGCTAATGGTGGTATTATAGGTGGTGATTCTTATCAAGGAGATAAAATCATCACTGGAATTAACAGTGGTGAAATGGTGATTAATAGAAACCAGCAATCCAATTTGTTCGGATTCATTTCAAATATACCATCTATATTATCTAGCATGTTAGTTAACAAAAACGATGTTAAAGCAAAACCTGTTGGTGAGAAAGAATATATTTACACACCAAATAGTAACTCAAATAATGGTGTAACTGAGTTAACTGTTAGAGACATTAACATCAATGTCAACGGAACAATTAAACTTGATGCAGGTAATTTTGCTAAGAACATAGATATTAATCAGTTATTGAATGATTCTTCATTTGTTTCTTCATTGAAGGAAATAATTAAGAGTTCAATTAACAATGATATGAACGGAGGAAGATTCATGAATGATAATGCAACCTTGAGAGGAAGTCTTGGTACAACTACTTATTGGGGTCGTTAATCTTTAAATAAGGTAAAGAATAAATTATATTTTATATATGGCAAGCTTTTTGAAAGAGTTGGGCAATGTTACGGCTGACCTATTGAGTAATAGTAATTTTATCAATAGGCCAGTTGGTATGGCTAATTCATACGAGGATATTATGTTTATAGTTCAAGCCCTTGGGCGTGAGCCTATTAGTTTACTGGGTAAAGACTATCTCTATATCTTTGACCATGTTAGAAGAAATTATAACATGGGTACGAATGTTATGGATTATAATTCAAATGAATGTCCTAAGTTTACCTTCTATAAGGAAAAACCTACAGTAAGATTTGCGAATCCTTACGATGACCCAAAAAACCTATTGGATAGATGGATGCCAGAGGTAGAGTTCGAGCACACCTCAGAGCTAATGAGTGGTCATGGTACTTTGTTTTCATACGCTGAATCAGATGATGGGTATACCAACAACAAAGGAATAGGTGCTATGAACAACACCGAAGCAGGAGGAAACCCTGGTGTATATTTTGGTGGAATTGCTAGCTTCGCAAATACTATGGATACTTGCGATATGCTTAAAAAAACCAATGATAATTTTAATAATGGTAAATATAAGACGCTTATTGCAAGATTCCATACCAATTCAATGGATTCTAGAGACAAAGAAGACATTACTCAAACAGCATATAGTGAAGCATATGGTCAATCTCATGGTAGAAACCTATTAAAGACAAAGAAAACTGAAGAAAATGGATATGAGAATCCATACTGTAGAGTGTGGACTTATCATCACCAATATAATCAATTGGCTAGGGCAATAAGACCATTTGACAAAGAAACAAAAGAACAGCTAGAAAAAGCTGAAACAAGTACTGGTTATGATACAGTAGGATTCAGAACAAAAGAAAATGAGAAATATGGATTTGATGGCGGTAGTAAGAGATTAGATACTTATGGTGTATTGAATTACCGAAATGGTATGGTTAATATTGCTCCTACTGCCAAGATTAAAGATTATTTCGAACATAGGGAAGATGATGAGAAAGCTGTATCAACCAAAAAATGTATGTTCTCAATTGAGAACTTAGCATGGAAGAGTGAAAATATAGTACATGATGAATACGACCGATTTGGTTTGTCACCAGAGCAAAAAGGACCTCTTGGTGGACGTATAATGTGGTTTCCACCTTATGACCTTTCATTCAGTGAGGATGTAAGCGTAAACTGGAATGCAAACCAATTTATCGGTAGAGGCGAAAAAGTATATACATATACTGATACAGAAAGACGTGGTAATTTATCATTTACACTGTTGATTGACCACCCAGCAATACTTGACTATTGGACTGGTCATGAACGTAATGGATTGAAAAACAATGGAAAAACATTAATACCTGGTAATAGTGGTGGTATTGATGAAGTAGAAAACCAAGAAAATACTCTTTTAAGATTCTTTGCTGGTTGTGAAATATTAACGGCTAAACCACAAGAGTTTAGGAAGAGAGTTAGAAAGCCACCAGTTACTGAGGATGTGAAACCTCCAGTTAAGGAAGACCCACCAGAGCCAGAGGTACATGAACCAACAATTACTGAAAAGGCAATACACTGTGTACTTTACTATCCAAATAACTATAGTGGCGTAGATGATACCCCAAGTAAGGCTAGTGGCAAAGTTAATGCCATTTATTATCTTATGAATGGTATTGGTACTCAGAAATTTATCAATGATAAAAACGATGCAGAAGATATACCTACACAAATAGATTCAAAAACAACTAATAGTGGATATGAAATAAACGGTAATATATCAATAGTTACGAAGAATTTGAATCCTGATTATGAAATAATAAAAAAGACATATGCCGATACTGTTTCAAAAGAAAGGAAGGGTCAATATTTAACTGACGAAAATGGAAACAAGAAAATTGTTGATTATGGAGGTAAAACTTATACATTGGCTAAAATAGTTGGCTCAAAAGCAATGTCTATGAAGGGTGCTGCAACAAAATCTAATTTGACAGGTGCTACACACCAATGGTATCGCAGACGTTGGTACTATCGTGTTGATAAGGCATATGAGAATAATCAGCTTTCTAGACCAGATAGTTATGTTGATACAAAAGATTTTGGCTTGAACTGTAATAAAGGCTATAAAAGCGTTAAGGAAAACGAGTCAATTGCAAAAGCATTTGGATTAAATACAACTGATGAAAATACAACACTCATTAGTTTTGCTGATATGTTTGTCGCATTGGAAGGTAAAAAAGCAGAGCAATTGTTAAGCGGACAATTTGATTCAAGTAACGTTAAAATCGTAAAGGAGTTAATGGAAAACCAAGAAAGGTTCAAAATTACTGAAATCAAATTTGAAGGACATGCTTCTTATCAAGGCTATGCTGTATCAAATGATACATTGTCTAATAACAGAGCACTTACATTCAAGAAATGGATGCAGAATAATAAATTCCCTGAAATAGACAAAGCAACAAGTGGAACTAAAAAGGAGAGTCCAAAAAACAATGTCGATAAGGGAGATAACAGTGATAAGACTGTTAAAATGTGGCGTAGTGCATCTGTAATTATCAAATACAATGAGACTAGTATTGAAACTGCTGCAACAGCAGAATCATCATCTGTCGAAAATGGTAAAACTGATGTAAATACAAATGCCCCATTGAATCAGATTGATAAAGTGTCAATACCTAACGGTCAAGACTCAAACAAGATTAAGAAACCAAACAGATTAATAGATATTGCCAAAAATGCTTGGACTACAGCTTTCCAGAGTACGCCTAAAGAAGATAGAATTAAACTTCTAAAGATTCTTGGTGTTACTGATGAAAAGTATCTTAATGACATGTCTTGGGATTTTGATAATTCACAACTTCAAAACCAAACAGGTATTACAGGTGTCGAAAAAGGAATTGTTGAACGTTATGATAATGAGGGTGAGTTCTTTGAATTACTTGAAAAGAATGACCCATTCTTACATCATTTAATAACAGATAAAATAAAATATTTTGACCCAGCGTTCCATTCAATATCACCAGAAGGGTTTAATGCAAGGTTGACATTCTTACATCAATGCACAAGACAAGGCTCTACAGTAGGTAGTTCAGACCAAGGTTCTACTACCGCATATAATCTAGCGTTTGGTAGACCACCAATATGTGTATTGAGACTTGGAGATTTCTATTATACCAAGATTGTTATCAACAGTATTAGTATTCAGTATGAAAGTCCACAGTGGGATTTGAATCCAGAGGGTATTGGTGTAATGCCAATGTTTGCAAAGGTTTCATTGAACTTTGTATTCTTAGGCGGTAGTGACCTAGCTGGTCCTATTTCACGTCTACAGAATGCTGTATCGTTCAACTACTATGCAAATACTAGTGTTTATGATAACCGTGCTGAAATGGTACAGTATGACCCAGATGGTAATGGACATGAGGTTAAATTTAAGCCATATTCTTATCCAGATATGATACAAACAGGCGAGCCAAAGAAAAGAAAATATCAGACAGCAATAACAGTAAGTGATGTCGCAATTACTGATGTTGAAGGTGATACAAACCATAAATGGGTAGATAAACAGAAATTAAGTAAAGAAGAATATCAATTATAATTATGACAACCTATAATAGATATAAATCATTTATAGTGGATGGTACTTACAAAAAGATACCATCCATTGAAGTACCTTCTTCTAACTCAGACCTTTATGTTTATTATGAAGTCGGTAAGACAAGATTTGCTTTCATATCAATATTACGGAGACCCTAATTATGGTTGGTTAATATTGCAAGCAAATCCAGAAGCTGGCTCTTTAGAGTTCAGGATAAAGAGCCACACAAAGTTACGTATCCCATATCCATTGGACAACGCAATACAAGGATATGAGGCTAATATTAAAAAATACAATAATTTATACGGATTAAACCAATAAGTTTATGCCAACACCTCATTCAAGTGTTAATTATATAGAACCTAATTTTAGCGCAGTTAAGGGAGAATTCAGTGGTGGAACTTTCTTAAACTGGGCTCTTAAGGATGATTATGAAAGAGCACCAAGATTGGAGGATTATTCAATAATGCTTAATCTTGAGGTTGAAGTTTGTAGCAGAAAGAACATTTCTAAAAATGAAACTGTTACGAAAGATGTTTTGATTCTATCTTATACAACAAATCAAAGCAATGGAACGTCTGTTGTTAATTTTATGGGTGGTACTAAAATCGAATGTAACGATGCTGAGAATCACAACATAAATTTTTTGACAACAAACTATGCTGATATGTATGTTGGTGACTTAATAAACTATGGCACTACTGAATTAATTGGCGTTAAGTCAGTTGACATAGAATACCAAAAATCATGTGTACCAATCATCAACATCAAATTCACTGATGTTAGAGGGCTTTCTTTATTTCAGCCTACAGAATTAAGTAGAACAAATTCATACCAAGGAATTGGCGGTATTAATGCAGATAATGTTGCTCAATCTTTTTTCCAGTGCTTTTTCAAAGTTCCTATGCCAAAGTTTACCATAACAATTAAAGGATTTTATGGTAAACCAGTTACGTATGAGGTTTTATGTGATAAATTTGAAACTAGTTTTAATTCAGATACTGGTGATTTTGATATTAACACTAGATTTATAGGTTATAGCTATTCTTTCTTGACTGATATTGCTATGGATGCCTTACTTGCTGCCCCATACTCTGATTATGGTGGTAAAGAGGGTGATTTTAACAAATATTGGGTTCAAGAGATAAACTCTGGTCGTTTCACTATCCAAAATAAGGAGAAAACGGCTAGAGACAATATGCCTACGCTGTATGAAATATTCAGAAATGTTAAGATAGCATTAAAGAACGCAAAAGGCGAGGCAACTATTGTAACAGATGAAGAGAAAACACATGCAGGAGAAATAGATAAGTTGAATAACCTAAAAGATTTATATACTTTATGGTATTCAACTTTATATAACATATGTTGTGAAAAATATGGTAAAGAATATGTATATCCATTTAAAGATAAAGGATGCTATTATAGATTACTTATTCTAACAAATAATAAAACAGCTGGTCAAGAGGAACTATTAAACTTGGCATATGTGTATGAAAATACTTTTACTGATGAGTTTAAAGAAATACACCAAAACCTTAATTCTGCAATTGACGAATATAACCAAGAAAACCACAAGTTTAGAAAAATAGAAAATGTCTCTAAAGATTTTTCTGCTTTTAAGAGAGCAAATCTATTTAATAGGCTTTTCGTTAATGATAAAAATGAAATAGTATTTAATGGATTTCATAAAGGTAATAACTTACCACAAACTGATGTATTCAGTAAAGTTTTTAGAGGCGTAGAATATAGCGGAGATACTGCTGATGCAGATGCAGAGCAGCATAAAAAGCATGTATTAGGTGTAATATATAATGATGGTGTAGACCAATACATTGATTGCTACTCTATTGATGTTGATTACCGTTATATTGATGACAGAATCAAAGCGTTGCAAGCAGATGCAAACAGAAATCCTAAAGAAAAAGAAGATGAAAAAAGAATAAAAGCACTAAATAAGGAAATGTTTAAACTTTTAGGGTGGCATCCTTCTGTTGAAAACTTTACTAGGATTATGATGGCACACCTAGAGACATTGATGAAACAATTATATGATTGTGTTAGTGCTTGTGAAGGTAGAACTGCTAGCCAATTAGGTGTGAGTCCAGGAGAAAACCTAGATGTTCCAAATGCAACGGCAGACCCTGAAATACCACCATTCCCAAGAGTTTATAGACCAGTTGTTGGTGATGATGGTATCACAAAAAACGAAGATACTTGGGTTGGTGAGTTCACTAGTGGTATTGGATTCCAAGAGGTAGACTTCATTAATGGCTTATTTAATGGTGCTGAAAAGGTAGTTGCATTATATAAAGATGCAAAAAGAGCAGAAGAAGAAAGTAAAAAAGCCGTATCTGTTGAGGCTTCTGAAAAGGCTATTATAAAACACCCTTTAACATCATTTGACTTTTATATAAACAAACCTCCTTATGGAGCATCTAGCGATGTGTCAGCAGATGAAACTGGTTATGCTCTTGCTGGACGCATTGCAATGCGTATGTTTGATATATTGGCAATCAATTATTTTAGAAAGGAACAAGGAAGTAGTTTTTTTGGAACAAGAAATCCTGAATTAGTCGGTAGAGTTGAGGCTGAGAATTTTTATGATACCACTAAGATAACAAATGATAAAATCATTACCATGATAAGAAATGGTGTATTCTCTGAAGATAATATCATTTCTTATGTAACAAGTGGTGGTACTGATATGCCTTGGGGCAATACTCCGTTGTTTACCAAAGGCCCTAATCTTTGGTTAGACGGATATAGAGTAAGAAAAACTAGCTACGGAAATGCCATATATCCAATCCAAGATATTTCATATGGAAAGCTTAAAGAGGTGCATGATTTAC
>OLYC01002653.1_pt1 | contig 10173 bp, 9 predicted proteins | sample 1674271 | NCBI WGS metagenome assembly OLYC01 (sample SAMEA103958154, study PRJEB25191) | human gut metagenome
CGGCGGGTCTCGCTGTAGCGGCGCATGAGCACGTCATCCGGCGCATCCAGAAACAGGATCTTATAGGGTTTTTTCTGCGCATCCAGTTCCTGCAATGCCTGTTCGATTTCTTCCCGCGTGCGGCAGCCGCGCACATCCATGCACAGGGCCACCCGGTCCAGCTGGTTATCACCCGCCTTGGAAAAGGCAGTGATGCTGGGCAGAAGCGCCGCCGGGATGTTGTCAATGCAGAAATAACCGATATCTTCCAGCGCATTCATAGCAACCGACTTTCCTGCACCGGAAAGTCCGCTGACGATCAACAGTTCCATGGATCCGATCCCGCTCCTTTTTAAATCTATCTTATTTCACGACCCGGATCTCTTTTTCCAGATCGTAGCCGGTCTTTTCCTTTACAATGGCGCGCACTTCGTCGCACAAAGCCAGCACATCGGCACAGGTGGCACCGCCCAGGTTCACCACAAAACCGCAGTGCTTGTCGCTTACGGCGGCACCGCCATGGCGGTAACCCCGCAGGCCGCACTGGTCGATGAGGGCCGCCGCAAAAGCGCCCGCCGGGCGCTTAAAGGTGCTGCCGGCGCTGGGCTTGTCCAGCGGCTGTTTGTCGATGCGCTTCTGCATCAGCTCGTTCATCCGGGCCTTGATGGCATCCGGGTCGCCTTTTTCCAGGTGGAACACTGCGCCAAGGATGCAGGCATCATTCTCTTCAAACGCGCTGTGCCGGTAGGAAAAGTCCAGCTCGGACGCTTCACTGTCCACCCAGCGGCCGTCGGCGGTGAGATAGCTGACGGCTTCCAGCACATCCTTCATTTCGCCGCCGTAAGCACCGGCGTTCATGTAGACGGCACCGCCCACCGTGCCGGGGATGCCATAGGCAAATTCCAGCCCGGTGTAGCCGTGCTGGAGGGCAAATTTGCACAGCTCGGAAAGTTTCAGACCTGCCGGTGCCGAAATATAATCGCCGTCGGCATTCTGATAAATCGACAGTCCCATTCCCGCTGCTTCGGCAGAAACATCAATGACTGCTCCTCGAAAGCCCTCATCCGCAAACAGGATGTTGCTGCCATTGCCCAGCAGGTAATAGCGGATCTCCGCCTGTTTGCAGAACTGAACGGTCTGACAAAGCTGATCTTCATCCCGCGGCATCACAAACAGGTCAGCCGGGCCGCCAATGCGGAAAGTGCAGTGTGCCGAGAGCGGCTCGTTTTCTTTATAAAGGATTCCAGCCGCCTGCAGCTGCTGCTTGAGTTGTTCCATGGTGCGTGCTCCTTTAGTCCAGTTTATCGTCCAGACCCAGACGGATCAGCAGCTCCTTGGCCGCATTGTAACCCATCTTTTTCTGGCGGTTGTTGATGGCCGCGGTTTCCAGCACCACAGCAAGGTTGCGTCCGGGCGAGACCGGAATGCTGGTGCTGGGAATGCTGACGCCCAGAATGTCGTAATATTCGTTTTCCAGACCCGTACGCTGGTAATTCTTGGTGGGGTCCCAGGCTTCCAGCTGGACCACCAGGTCCAGGCTCTCGCTCAGCTTGACTGCACCCACACCGAACACCCGGGCCACATTGACGATGCCAATGCCGCGCAGCTCAATGAAGTGGCGGATATTCTCCGGAGCGGTGCCCATGATCTGCCGGTTGGAAACCTTGCGCAGCTCTACCGCATCGTCGGCCACCAGACGGTGCCCGCGCTTGACCAGCTCAATGGCCAGCTCGCTCTTGCCGATGCCGCTGTCGCCCAGGATCAGGATGCCCTCGCCGTACACCTCCACCAGCACGCCGTGCCGGGTGATTCGGGGAGCCAGCTCCAGGTTCAGCACGCTGATCAGGCTGCCCATCAGGGTGCAGGTCGTCTCGTTGGAGCGCAGCAGGGCAACCGCGTGCTTCTGCGCCAGTTCCTGCATCTCCGGAAAAGGCGCCAGCTCCTCGCTGCGGCAGACGATGACCGCCGGGGGCTGCTGCCGGAACAGCTGCTCCAGTGCCTCGTAGCGTTTTTCTGCCGTCAGGCCGGACAGAAAGTTCATCTCTGCCAGACCCATGATCTGCAGACGAAGCTTATCAAAGTAATCATAATAGCCCGCCAGAAACAGACCCGGGCGGTTGACCTCGGCGATCTCCACGCTGATCTCATCCAGCGCCCGGGGGGTGTACACCACTTCCATGCTGACGCGGTCGGTCAGCGTTTTAAGCGAAACATTGAACGTACCCATCCTGGTTCCTCCTGTATCCTCTTGCCGCGCTGTGCTGCGGGCATTCTTATTCATATTATAATAAAATTCGGCGGCAAATACAACGCCCGGGGCGCTGTTTTTGTACCCACGGCGGGAAACCGACGCTGCATCGCAGCGTGTGCACAGGATTTTTACATTTTTCTTACTTTACATGGGTTTTACATTTCGGCGATTTCAGATTTTACATTGTTTTTCTATACTTAAAGCACAGGAGAAAAACACGTCAAGATAAAGTGAGGAAAACACTTATGACCATTTTTAATGTCTTTTCGCTGCTGGGAGGTCTGGCCCTGTTTTTGTTCGGTATGGACATCATGGGCAAGGCACTGGAAAAGCAGGCCGGCGGTCAGCTGCAGAAAATTCTCAGCAAGCTGACCGATAATCCCCTCAAGGGCTTTTTTCTGGGTCTGTGCGTAACCGCCGTGATCCAGAGCTCCAGCGCTACCACCGTTATGGTGGTGGGCTTTGTCAACAGCGGCATCATGGAGCTGCATCAGGCCATTGGCGTGATCATGGGCAGCAACGTGGGCACTACCGTGACCAGCTGGATTTTGAGCCTTTCCGGTTTGCAGGGCGACAGCCTGCTCGTCCAGCTGCTCAAGCCCACTTCTTTTAGCCCGGTGCTTGCATTTATCGGCATTTTGCTGTATATGTGTAAGAGTGAGAAGAAAAAGGGCGTGGGCACCATCCTCATCGGCTTTGCTGTGCTGATGACCGGCATGACCACCATGTCCAACGCGGTGCTGCCCCTGCAAAACGAGGCATGGTTCACCAGCCTGTTCACCCGCTTCTCCAACCCCCTGCTGGGCGTTCTGGTGGGCGCACTGGTCACCGGCATCATCCAGAGCTCCAGCGCCAGCGTGGGCATCCTGCAGGCGCTGAGCGCCACCGGCGTCATCACCTACGGCAGTGCCATCCCCATCATCATGGGTCAGAACATCGGTACCTGTGTGACCGCACTGCTGTCCTCGGTGGGTGCGAATAAGAACGCCCGCCGGGCTGCCATGGTGCACCTGTACTTCAACATTATCGGTGTGACCATCTTTCTGTTCGGGTTCTACGGACTCAACGCCGTCTGCCACTTTGCCTTTGTGAATACCACCATCGAGGCTTGGGGCATTGCAATCGTGCACTCGGTGTTCAACATTCTGGCCACCGTCATTCTGCTGCCCTTTGCCACCGGGCTGGAAAAGCTGGCCATCCTGACCATTCCCGATTCCCCGGAAAAAGAGGAGTTTGCGCTGCTGGATGACCGTCTGCTGAACACCCCCGCCGTGGCTGTGGAGCGTGCTCGCGCCGCTACCGCTGAAATGGCCGAGCTTGCCCGGGTGGGCGTTGTGCAGGCCATGAGCCTGACCCACGAATGGAACGACGAACTTGCCCAGAAGGTGCGGGACGAGGAGTGCCGGGTGGACCGGTACGAGGACGCACTGGGCACTTATCTGGTCAAGCTGTCCGGCCGGGAACTGAACCACACCGACAGCCAGAGCGTGAACACCCTGCTGCACACCATCAGTGATTTTGAGCGCATCAGCGACCATTCCGTCAACCTTCTGGAATCCGCCGAGGAGATGCACCAGAAGGAGATTCACTTCTCCAAGGATGCACAGGAGGAGCTGCAGGTGCTGGAGGATGCGGTGCAGGACACCCTGAGCCGCACCACCGATGCCTTCCGCAAGGGGGATCTGCACCTTGCTTCCAAGGTTGAGCCGCTGGAGGCCGTGGTCAACGAGCTGGTGCGCGCCATCAAGGCGCGGCACGTTGCCCGCCTGCAGGCCGGCAGCTGCTCTATTGAGTACGGTTTTGTGCTGGACGATCTGCTGACCAACTACGAGCGTGTATGCGACCATTGCAGCAACGTGGCAGTTGCGCAGATCGAGGTGGCACAGGACAGCTTTGACACCCACGCCTACCTGAACGATCTGCGCCACGGCAACGACACCAAGGAAAGTGAAGAATTCCACCGCCGTCTGGGCCGCTACCGTGAGCGGTATCTGTTCCCGGACGGACAGACTGCTGAGGAGAACTGAGTTATGATCTATATTGTAGAGGACGATGCTTCCATCCGCGAACTGGAGCAGTACGCCCTGCAATCCAACGGCTACGAGGTGCAGGGCTTTGAAAGCGCCGAGCCCTTCTGGCAGGCCATGCGCACTGCCGAGCCGGAGCTGGTGATCTTAGACGTGATGCTGCCCGGCGAGGATGGCTTTTCCATCCTGAAAAAGCTGCGCAACACCCCTTCCCTGCGTAAGCTGCCCATCATTATGGTCACCGCAAAATCCAGCGAACTGGACACCGTGCGCGGGCTGGACTGCGGCGCAGATGATTACATTGCTAAGCCCTTCGGGATTATGGAATTTCTCAGCCGGGTGCGTGTAGCGCTGCGGCGCTCTGCCCCGGAGGTAAGGCCGGACGTGCTGATTTTCCATGAAATTCAGCTGGACAATGCCCGCCACAGCGTTACGGTAAACAGTACCCCCGTGGAGCTGACCTACAAGGAATACTGCCTGCTGCGGCTGCTGCTGGAAAACACCAGTCTGGTGGTGACCCGCGAGACCATTTTGCAGGTAGTGTGGGGCACCGACATCTCGGTGGAAAGCCGTACCGTGGATATGCACATCCGCACCCTGCGCAAAAAGCTGGGCGATGCGGGGCGTTACATCTGTACCGTGCGCAAGGTGGGCTACAAGCTGACCGATGAGGAGGCCGAAGAAGAATGAAGCTGCGCAGCATGGAAGAAAAGATCAGCTACCGGTTGTTCCTGATGGGCTTTCTGGGGCTTATATTCACCGCAGTGCTGTGCATTTTTGTGTTCCATAAGGCCTTTACGGCGCAGGCATGGTCGGCTTTGGAGCGCGAGACCGACCTTGTGCGCGCCGGGTACGAGCAAACCGGAGACCCCACACAGCTGAGCGCCTTTGTGACCGATGATCTGCGCGTGACGCTGATCAGTCAGGACGGCAGCGTGCTGTTTGAATCTGCCACCGACCAGCCCATGGAGAACCATCTGACCCGCCCGGAGATCCGCGATGCCATTGCAAACGGCGAGGGTCGGGACATTCGCGATTCCCAGACCATGGGCTACGAGACCTATTACTATGCGCTCCGGCTTTCCGGCGGGGATGTGCTGCGCGTGGCACAGGACGCCGAGACCGTGTGGTCCATCTATGATGCCACTATCCCGGCCATCGTGCTGAGCTGCGTGGCGCTGATGCTGGCTGCTGCGGTGCTGGCCGCCCTGCTGACCAAAGCACTGGTACAGCCGGTGCTGAACATGACTGAGGATCTGGATCACATTCAGGAAAATGTGCCCTACCGGGAACTGATCCCCTTTGCAGAGAGCATCCACTCCGACCGCATTCTGCGAGAAAACAACGAGAAAATGCGGCAGGAGTTTACTGCCAATGTCAGCCATGAGCTCAAGACCCCGCTGACCAGCATTTCCGGCTATGCAGAGTTGATTGAGACCGGCATTGCAAAGCCGGAGGATGTGCCGGATTTCGGCCGCAAGATTCACAGCGAGGCCACCCGCATGATCCAGCTGGTCAACGATATTTTGCAGCTTTCCAAGTTGGACACTGTAAGCGAGACCGGGGACACCCCCGTAATGGAAACGGTAGACCTTTTGGAGGTTGCCAAGGAGTGTGTGGAGCGCCAGAAACTGAACGCCCGCCGCGCCTATATCTCCCTGACTTATCTGGGCGAGAGCGCCCCGGTGCTTGGCAGCCGCGCGCTGCTGGATGAACTGTGCCAGAATCTGTGCGACAACGCCATCCGCTACAACCGCCCGGGCGGTAAGGTACAAATCATCACCACCTGCAACCGGGACGGACACTGCTCCCTGACCGTGGCCGACAACGGCATCGGTATCCCGCGGGAAGCTCAAGCCAGCGTGTTCGAGCGCTTCTACCGGGTGGACAAGAGCCGCAGCAAGGCCACCGGCGGCACCGGGCTTGGACTTGCCATCGTCAAGCATATTGCCCGTATCCACAACGCCCGCATCAAGCTGGAAAGTCAGGTAGACGTTGGCACCACCATCACTGTCACCTTTCCTACCGCCTCTTAATACAGCATGAAATGCACGTCTGTCCGCCATTGCGGGCAGGCGTTTTTTGTTGGGTCAAAGCTTGCGCCGCTGCCGCTCCGCAGCGCTGCCCGGGCTTGCAGGTGCAGCACATCCACGCCCTGCTGCCAGCAGCTTTGCAAAAGTGCGGTGCACTGCGCCGCAAGCTGTTGCCGCTGCGCCTGCGTGGGCAATGGGCTGTGGGCGGCACGTTGGCAGTCCAGCCGCACAAGCACCTGCCCCTTTTGCAGGGTGACCGAAACGGTGCAGCGCCGGATGCCGATGCGCTCCCCTTCCAGCCAGAGCTGCCGGGTGCCGCCCTGCCCGGTAAGCAGCCGGTAGACCTCGGCCTGCTCCGAGGACAAGGGCGTATCGCCCGCTACGGTGTGCAGAACACCGCCCTCCTGTATCGTTATCTCTTCCGCGTTCCACCGGAGAATGGGCAGAAGCCCCGGCTCTGTATGCTGATACAGCCGGGGTGCGGTGGGTGCTGCGGCCTTTATTTGTGCCATCAGAGCATCCGGCAGGGCGGCCCGTGTGGCAAGGTGGCCTGTCTCTCCTTCTGCGCAAAGCAGCCTTGCCGCCGTGCGTCCGCAGCCGCGCCGCAGCACCAGCTGCTCGTACTCTGTTAGTAATGGCTCTGCCGCCTTTGGCAGCAACAGGTAGTCACACAGGCGGTAGCTTGCGGTTTGGGGCAGTGCCTGCTCTGCCGCAGCCAGCGCCCGCTCCATCGTTTGCCCCTCTGCCTGCACAAACTGTAACGCGGCAGAGGCTTCGGCGGCATCGGCGGCGGCCTGCGGTGCCTGATAGAGCAGCCCTGCCTGATACCCCTGCCCTGTCTGTGAAAGATACACCGCCCGCACCATGCTTTTCTCGGTGCTTTCGCAGCGCAGGAATAAAAGGCACCATCCTGTTAGAAGCAAATACAGCATCGGTTTGCAAGATTTCTGTTTTCTCATGGTTGCACCTCGGCTTCCGGCTGCTGCCAGAGCAAGCGGATAGCGGCACACAGCATGGCTGCCCGGTAGACAGCGCACAGCAGCCACAGCAGCAAAAGCAGCGCATCCATGCGGGAAAAGCTGCCGCTACTCCACGCCCGCAGCAACTCCAGCCGGGGGTAGGTTTCGCTGCCAAACAGCAAAGCACTGCCCAGCAAAGCCGCAGCCTGCACCGCAAAGCCCCATACCGGCAGCCAGACCGTGCGGCGGGCAGACCGTGCACTGCACAGAAGGGCTCCTGCAAAATATTCAGCGTAGACCGGTATGTCCCAGTTTGCTGCAGTCGGCTGTGCCGGGGTAAACAGCCGGTACCAGTGCAGCTGCCCTGCAAGCCCCAACAGGCAGACCACGCCGCCCACAGCGGCAAACCACCACAGCACCCGCGCCGAAGCGTTCCAGCTTGCAGGAGGGACAGCCCACCCCGCCCAGAGCAGCAGCGGCAGAAAGCCCAGCAGCGCCATGGAGGAAAACTCTGCCGTGCACAGCCCTTGTGCCTGCACGAGGGTGTGCATCAGTTCCATAAAAAGCCCAGCTGTCAGTGCCAGCCGCACCGCAAGGGAGGGCGCTTTGTTCTGCAACATTGCCACTGCCAGCGCCGAAAGGATGCACAGGCACACCGCGCTGACCACGCCCAGCCACAGCGCCCGGCGCACCGGAACGCTTTGCGGGATGCCGTCTGCCAGCGCTGCAGTTACCAAACTGAGGGTCAACGCCGCCGGGGTAAAACGTTCTGTTTGCTGCTTCATGACCGCCGTTTCCCCCTCTCCCGCTTTTGCCAGATATTGAACCCCTGCCGGGACAGCTGCCGGTAGTTGCGGCGCAGAACGCCGTCCTCGGAAAGCGGCTGCTGCGGGAAGGGGTGCGGCGCAAGATACGGCACACCCAATGCTTCGGTGCTGACGAGGCTGAGCAAAAAGCCGAAAAACGCTGCTGCCAGTCCCACTGGTCCGGCAAGCCCTGCCAACAGCACCGTGCCGATGCGCAGCAGGGTTGCAGGCTCGTACAGACCCGGGGTGACAAAGACTGCAATGGCCGTGATGCTGGCCACAAAGATGACCGGGGTGCTCATAAGCCCGGTGGCAATGGCGGCATCGCCAATGATGAGCGCCGACACCAGACTGACCGAGTGCCCCAGCGACTGCGGCATCCGCAGCCCGGCCTCCCGGATAATCTCTAAGAGTAGGATCACCAGCAGCATCTCGGCAAACAGGGGCAGCGGGGTGGCCTTTTCGGCTGCTTCGATCTTATACAGCAGCTGCGGGGGCAGCAGCTCCGGCAGATGCACCGCCACGCACACAAAGACCCCCGGCAAAAACACCGTAAGGTAGAAAGAAAAGTACTTCAGCACCCGCAGAAAAGAGGAAAACATCGCTGTGGAAGCGTAGTCGTCCAGACACTCGAACTGCTCGCTGAACAAAGCGGGCAGCACCAGCGCCGAGGGGCTGCCGTTGACTAAAATTACCAGCTTGCCCTCGCAGAGCTTGGCGGCAGCGACCGCCGGGCGCTCGGTGTAGTGCACCGGGGTAAACAGCCGCGCCTTGCCGGGCAGCAGCCACGGTACAAAATAGCTGGAATCCAGCAGCAGCTCCGGCCGTGCGCTTTGCAAAATGGTGCGCACCCGGCGCACCATGGCGGGGTCGGCACGGTCCTTGCAGTAGCAAAGAGCATACTCTGTATTGCAGCAGGTGTGCGCCTGTGCGGCCTCCTGCATAAGGGTATCGGTACGGACAAGGCGGCGCAGAAGGCTCAGATTCACCCGCAGAAGGTCGGTAAAGCCTTCCCTGCTGCCGCGCAGATTGCCCTCGGCGGATGGCTCTTCCACGGAGCGGAATTTGAGCCCCTGCACTGAAAAAACAATACCACTGCTGCAGCCCTCTAAAAGCAGCACCGCCATGCCCGCCGTCAGCCGCGCTACGAGCTGCGACATATCCTGCACCGGAGTGCTCTCGGCCGGAAACGCCGAGCCGTGCAGGATATGCGCATAAGCTTGCGTACCAGTAAGCCGGACAGAAGCAGACTGCCGCCCGGCGGCGTCCAGCAAGAGTTCCCAGAGTGAATCGAGACTTGCCATGCCGTCAAACATTACGATGCACCCTGAGCAGCCATACAAAACGATCTTCTTCGCATAATAGTCCGCCGACTGACCAAACCTAGCATCAAGCGCGGACAGGTTTTCCGTAAGGCTTTGCGAAAGCTGCTGCACATCCATCACTCCTTTGTGTGTGCAGTATGCCCGCTTTGCCGCAGCGGAATACGCCGCGCACACCACCATGGAGGGTTTGTGCATGAAACTGCTGCTTTGCCGCACTATTATTTTGTATCTCTGCGTTTTGTTTGCCATGCGGCTGATGGGCAAGCGTCAGCTGGGAGAGCTGCAGCCGGAAGAGCTGGTATCCACCATCCTGATCTCCAATCTGGCGTCCATCTCCATTGAATCGGAGGATGTGCCCATCACCGCCAGCCTCATCCCGCTGTTCCTCATTGCGGCACTGGAGCTACTGGGGTCGGTGGTGAGTTTCCGCAGCCAGAAGTTCTTCAATTTTCTCTCCGGGCGTCCCAAAACGGTCATTCTGGACGGAAAGATCGACCAGAACGCTTTGCGGATGCTGCGGCTGACCACCGCTGACCTGATGTGGATATCGGTCCGCATATTCCTTCTCCATCCCGCATTTTTCGAGAAGATTTTCCACACGCTTACGTGTTTCAACACGGTTTATCCCCATATTCCGAAGACTTTCCCCAATTCCGTCTCCCAGTGTACATCTTGGGTCAAACGATTCCATCGGCATTTGAAAAACCATCTGTTACGAACCGCAAAAAAATGATGCGTGCTATCTACATTCAGAAACTTCAACAGATAGAAGATTAATTTTTTTTGTTGTTGG
>OLYC01002668.1_pt1 | contig 10135 bp, 8 predicted proteins | sample 1674271 | NCBI WGS metagenome assembly OLYC01 (sample SAMEA103958154, study PRJEB25191) | human gut metagenome
GAGAAAAGGGGTACCCCTTGCCGCCGTTTTTCGGGCGGCGGTTCGTTATATTTCGGTTATTTCTCCGCTTTATTTTTTATAGCAATTCATTATAACATATTTCACTTGACGAAGTCAAACGCATTTGATAAATAAATTAAAAAAATCGTGAAAAATTAGGACAGAATACGACTTATCAATAGAAAAAATCAAAAATTTCACGACGCTGATTTCGGGCAGAAAAAAGCCGAGGCGGAACGCTTGAATAGCGTTCCGCCTCGGCAGTAAGGAGGTTTTAAGGGTTAGTCTATGACTATGTTATGCGATTCGGGAAGAGCGGGCTTCTCTTTGGGGATATCTATCGTAAGAACGCCGTTTTCGTATTTCGCTTTTACGGCTTCTTTGTCGATATCGCCGACGTAATAACTTCTCGAAACGTGGCAACTTCTCTCTCTTCTGATGTAGTTCTCTTTCTTCTTATCTTTTTCGTCGTGTTCGTCGCCTTCGCAGGTCTTCTTCTGCGCAGAAACGGTCAGGTAACCGTTTTCAAGCGATACGTTCACGTCTTTTTTATCAAAGCCCGGAACTTCGATATCCAATACGTAAGAATTTTCGGTTTCTTTGATATCGGTCTTCATGGAATGATGTTTTTCTTCGTAGAAAAGCGGTTTGAAAAATCCGCCGAAAGCGTCGTCGAAAAAGTCAAGTTCGTTATTCCTTTTGTTTTCGTTGTTCATTAAGTAATTCTTCATATAAATCACCTTTCCTTATATTTTCTATTTTAGCAGTCGCCCGTTTCAAGTGTTAGCACTCTAACCGTTTGACTGCCAACATTATAACACCGTTTATACGCGTTGTCAAGTGTTTTGAATAAATTTTTGCAAAAAATTTTAATAATTTTTTCGACAAAGTTTTTGCTCGGCGAAAGACGATGAATAATAAACTCCGCAAAAAATCACCCTTCCGAGAGTGTGTCAGCCTATACAAGCCACTCCGACCTTTATTGCGGGGTAAATGTCCCCGATGAAACGGGGAAAATGTCGCGAAGCGACAAAAGGGGGGCGACCCTGCCTAAGGTTGCCACGACCCGCATGGGGTCTCGCAATGACAGTTGTGTCATCCTGAGGTTTACCGAAGGATCTCCCGGGAGGGCAAAACCGACGGATTTTTATTAACGGCGCGCGAAAAATCGTCGTATTTCGGTAGACGGCGGCATATAATAATATATGTTTTTCTCTAAAATGCACGCCGCGGGCAACGATTACGTCTATATCGTCGACCAAGGCTACGAAACCGAACGACTTGCGGAGTTTTCGCGTTTTGCTTCCGACCGTCATAAGGGTATAGGCGGCGACGGAGTAATCTGCGTTAAAAAACTTGCCGAAAACGCCATCCGTATGCGGATTTTCAATTCGGACGGCAGCGAAGGCGCGACTTGCGGCAACGGCATGCGTTGCGCGGCTTTATTCGCCGCAAAATATCTCGGTACAAACCCGAACGAACTCACGGTAAAAGCGAAAGCGGGCGATTATTCCGTTCGGCTGTTCTTTAACGAAAACGGAGCAACCGCCGAAGCCGATTTTGCCGAGCCGCGCGAGATTTTCGGCGGCGAAAAATTGTTCAAAGCCCTTTCGCCGTTTATAAAAACCGACAAAAATAAAATGTTCGCCGTAAATGCGGGTAACGATCATTTAGTGGCTGTCGGCGGAGAGTTTAACGCCGAAATCTACGCGAAAGCCGCTTTCAGATCGGGTTTATTCGCGGGCGGCGTGAACGCGGAAGTAATCTTTTTTTGCGGTAACGATATAAAAGTTTCGGTTTTCGAAAGGGGAAGCGGATACACTCTCTCCTGCGGGAGCGGGGCGGTCGCCTCGGCGTTCGCGCTAAAAAAAATCACGGGCAGAACCGAGTTTACGCTTAAAATGCCCGGTGGCGATCTGTCCGTTAAATTTTCGGATAAAATCGCTACGCTAAAAGGCGAAATAAACGAAGTTTTTACGGGGAATATCGACTATGAAATTCAATAAAAATCCGTATACGCTGCCAAAAAATTACGTCTTTAAGGCGGTGAGAGAAAAAGCGGCGGAATTCAAAAAAACGAGCGGGATAAAACCGATAGATTTGGGCGTGGGCGACGTAAAATTACCCCTGTTTTCGCCTACCGTTTCGGCAATGGTAAAAGCCGCCGAAGAACTCGGAAACGCCGCGACTTTCAAGGGTTACCCGCCCGCCGAAGGATACTTGTCTTTGCGTGAAAAGATAGCCGAAAAGCGTTACGGCGGAGAAATTTCGCCCGACGAAATTTTCGTTACCGACGGAGCGAAAGGCGAACTCGGCTCCGTAACAGAACTCTTCGAACGCGGAATAAAAGTCGGTTTTACCACGCCCTGTTACCCTGCGGCTCTGGAAGCGAATATCGCGCTCGGAAACGAAGTAAAATGCATAAAAGTCCGCAAAGAAGATGATTTTCAGCCGTTACCGCCGAAGAAAGAAAAATTCGACGTTATATATTTATGTTCGCCGTGCAACCCCACGGGCGCGACTATATCCCGCGAAAATTTACGAAAATGGATAGATTACGCGACGGACGAAAACGCGATCATAATCTTCGACGCGGCGTACTCCGATTTCGTGTCGGACGGCGAAGTTAAAAGCGTGTACGAAATTCCGCGCGCAAAAGAATGCGCGATAGAAATAAATTCATTTTCCAAATCTATGGGTTTCACGGGGGTAAGATGCGGTTACACGGTCGTACCTAAGGTAACGGGCAATCTGTACGAGATAAAAAAGCGGCTGCAAAACATCCGCACGAACGGCGTTTCGTATATCTCGCAACGCGGCGCGGAAACCTATTTTCTGCCCGAAATCGAAAACGAAATAAAAAAACGCGTGGAATTTTATAAAACGAACGCGGACGTAATGAAAATCGCTTTGAAAAACGTGAATTTGTGGTATAATAACGGTAGGTCGTCGCCGTACGTATTCGCGGCGTGCCCGATCGGGGAATCTTCGGAAGATTTCTGCGATCGGCTGTTATACGACTACGGAATAATCGCCACGCCCGGCAGCGGATTCGGAGACGGCGGCGAGGGGTATATCCGATTATCTGCGTTTTGTTCGCGTTCGGACGCGCTCGGATTTTTAGACCGAATGAAAGGTTTTTAATCATTCGCACTCCAATCTTCGGGTTTGCCACGGTCGCTACGCTCCCTCGCAAAGACAATCGTGTCATCCTGAGCAAACTTGCGAAGTCCCCTCGGCTTCGCCTCAGAATGACAGATTAAGTTTGTTCAATCGTAAGATCGACGCCATAAATAAAACGAAAAGGAAAAACTTATGAAAAAACAATGCGGAATTTTAATGCCCGTTTTCGCTCTTCCGGGCGATTACGGAACGGGTACTTTCGGCAAAGAAAGTTACGACTTTATCGACTTTCTGGTAAAAAGCAAGCACTATATATGGCAGGTTCTGCCGCTCGGTCAGACTTCGTTCGGCGACAGCCCCTATCAGACGGTTTCGGACAAGTCGTTAAACCCCTATTTCTGCGATTTGGAAGACTTATTCAAGCAGAATTTAATCACCGAAAAGGAACTCGAAAGCGAAAAAAGAAAGGTTACGAAAGTAGATTACGCCGCGTTATATAATCGCCGGTACGCCCTTCTTAAAAAGGCGTATTCGAGGTTTACCCCTACCGACGAATTTTTATCTTTCGTAAACGAAAAAGAGTTTTACGACTACGCCGTTTTCATGACGTTAAAATCCGTTTACGGCAGCAGAGAAAATTTCCCCGAGAAACTTAAATTCCGCAAAAAATCGGCTGTCGACGAATTCGTCGCCGAACGTTACGACGAAGTTTTATTCTACGAATTTATTCAGTTCATACTCAAAAAGCAATACGAAAAACTCCGCGCCTACGCGAAAGAAAAGGGCGTAAAAATCTTGGGCGATCTGCCGCTTTACGTCGCGGGCGACGGCGAAGAAGTCTGGCGCGACCCGTCCGTGTTTTTGCTCAACGAAAATCTTAACCCCGAAAAGGTCGCGGGCGTTCCTCCCGATTACTTTTCCGCCGACGGGCAACTCTGGGGCAACCCCGTTTATAATTACGCGGCGATGAAACGTAACGGCTACCGCTGGTGGAAAAGCCGTCTGCGTTTCGCTTTAAGCCGCTACGATTATCTTCGCATCGACCATTTCAGGGGACTCGATCGTTACTGGGCTATCCCGAACGGCGAAAAGGCGGTAAACGGCGAATGGGAAAAAGCCGACGGCTTCGACGTACTTAAAAATATACCGAATAACCGTCTTATAGCCGAAGATTTGGGAGTTATAGACGACGGCGTGATAAACCTTATGAAACGCCTGGATTTACGCGGAATGAAGGTTTTGCTGTTCGCTTTCAACGGCGATAAAAACAACCCCTATCTGCCCGAAAACGTAGACGAAAAAAGCGTGTCGTATATAGGCACGCACGACAACGACACCGCCGTCGGATATATAAATAAACTCGGCAAAGACGAAAAAAAGCGGTTTATAAAAGCCGTGGCGGGCTACGCGGGGGTAAAAGCGTCGTCGCTCGATTCGGCTAAAAAAATCGCGGACGCGCTTTTGAAAATTCTCTACTCGTTGAAGTCCGAAATCGTCATTTCGTCTTTTGCCGACGTAAACGCGCTCGGCAATAAGTACCGCATAAACGAGCCGTCTACCATGGGCAACTGGACGGTAAGATTCCCGAAAAAATATTTCACCGACGAAACCGCCGCGAAACTCGCCTTACTTGCGGATAGCCGCAAATAATTTTAACTAACGATTAAAAAACAATCTGTAATTCAACGCGAAAAGCGGCGACGGAATTTTTTCCCGTCGCCGCTTTCTTATACGCTGAAAATTCGTTATTTTTCGTTTTTATTCGCCCAGCGGTCTTTCAGGAAAAACGCCGCGGTTTTAGGTTGGCGTTCTCTCGTGAACACGCCCTTGCGGTTGCCCCTTGCGCGCATTACGCCGTCGCGGGTCTTAAAGTCCGCAAAGTTCCACACTTGTTCGCCTATCATATACGGAAGAGTATCTAAAACTCTGCAACTTTCCTTTAACACGTCGCGTTGAAATTCTTCCGAGAACATTTCGCTCTGAATAGAGTGGAAGCCTTCTATCGTGTCCGCGCCGAATTCCGTAAGAATCATCGGTTTACGGAACTTTTCGTAATACGCGCCGAAATCGGCAAGCATAAGCGGTTCTATAGCGCGGATATTAGACGGCTCGTCGTACCAGCCGTAATAGCGGTTGACGCAGATTATATCCGACATATCCGACACGTGGCTTACTTCGAACGACTTCGTGGACTCGACCAGCGTTACGGGCAAATCGGACAGGCTATGCGCCAGATCGTAGAGTTCTTTATAGTAAGGGCGCGACGCTTCTTCGTAAGTAGCGGTTTCGTTCGCAAGCGAAATCATAACCACGCACGGGTGGTTTTTATCCCTATCGATCATGGTCGACAGCGCGGCTTTATGTATTTTGAGAAGTTCTTCGTCGGCTCTGCCTTTACCGAAAGTATAACCGCCCCAGAATCCCACGCCCACGGCGGGACATTCGTCGATTACCATAATTCCGTAACGGTCGGCAAGGTCTAAAATCTCTTCGGCGTAAGGGTAGTGGCTCGTGCGGAAAGAGTTGGCGTTTATCCATTTCAAGAGTTCGAAATCCCTTACGTTCACGGCGGTGTTGTTTCCCTTGCCCGAAATAAAGAAATCTTCGTGTTTGCCGAACCCCTTGAAGTATACGTATTTATCGTTGAGCATCACTCCCTTTTCGTCGAAAGATACCTTGCGAACGCCGAAAGTCTGCTCGTAGCAATCGTTTTCGGTTTCAACTTTCAAGGTATACAGATGCGGGTCTTCGCACGACCAAAGTTTCGGGTTTTTAAGTGTGATATCTCCCGTTTTCGCGGTAAGAATTTCTTTATCGCCGTCGAAAATCGTATATTTTACGACTTTGCCGGAAGTCTTTACGTCGACTTTGATTTTTTCGTAATCGCCGCCGACCACGGTTTTTATAACGACGTCTTCTATTCCGTCTTTCGGAAGAGAATAGACAAGTACGTCGCGATGAATACCGGTAAAATTATAGAAGTCGAATTTTATAACCTGTTTCTGCCCCGAAAAATATTTCGAAGCGTCTATAACCGCTTCTCCGCCCGTAGTTTTCCAGAGTCTGATTTCGTCGGCGGGAACGAGTTCGCCCATCGGCAGAGTATGATTGGTCAGGCGGTTATCAATAACCACTGACAGACGGTTTTTACCTTTGAGATTTTCAAGCGGCAGGTCTACGGGAAGATACCCGTTTATGCCGTTGCCGATTTTAACGCCGTTTAAGTAAATTTCGCTCTTATGGCTGACCGAGCCTATCCGAAGTCTGTACGAAACTTTTTCGTCGATCGGCAGCGAAAATTCTCTTTCGTAAAGAACTTTACCTATATAGTTCGCCTTATCGCGGTCGGTCAAAATGTCGTTCATACTCGCGGGTACAGCCATAGGCGATACGTCGATCGATTTTTCGCTCGGAACGAAGTCGTCCGAAACGAATTTATAGTTCCATACGCCGTTTAAGTTGAGTACGCTTCTTTTTTCGTTTGATTGCGGGTATAACATAGTTTATCCGTCCTATCGCCTTATTTTTATATATTTTTACTCGTTGCCGTGAAGGCAATCGATATAGAATTTCCAGTCTTCGCGGCTGAAAAAGTGTATGCCGTCGCGGTGGAAAAATTTAATATCGCCTTTATCGTTTTTTTCGCCGATATCGGGGCGTTTTTCCTGTGTGTAAAGTCCGACCAATCCGAGTTCTTTATAAGCCTCGGTCGCCGCTTCGGAGCAAAGGTATTGAGCGTCGGTATCAGCCCAGTCGTCCTCGCTCGCCGCCACGACGAAAATCTTTCTCGGCGCGACCGCCGCTTCGAGAAAATGCTGATCGAAAGGCATCGCGTTTTCGTTTTTATTATACGCGGCGTTGAAGTGCGGAGTAAACCAATAGGGAAACACGTTCGTTATTTTCTCCACCGTTTCGCCGCGTTTGTCGCGTGAAATCGCCGCCCCGCAGCATCCCGAACAGTTGACCATGCACCCCGCGAAATTTTCGTCTCTCGCGGCGGTTAAAAGCGCCGTTTTACCGAGCCGCGAATGACCCGCCACGTAGAGTTTATCTTTCGTCGTACAGCCGTTTTCGAGCAGGTATCTGCCAACCAAACTCGCCGCGAAAGACCACAGCGTGAGTTTACCCGCCGAGTAAGGGTCGTTTCTGTCCGAAAACAGCGGCGCGATGCCGACGTTGAAGTCGTTATTATCCGTCGCGATATCTTCGTAAGACAGATGCGCCACCGAAATTCCGCCGTCCATAAGTTCTTCGACGGGGCAGTATTTGGTCGGCAAAAACGGTTTGCCGAAATCGAGCATAACGACCGTTTCGTAGTCTTTTATTTTTATCGGAACGAATAAATCGCAGGTAAACGAAGCCGCCATGCCGTTCTTTTCAAGTTCGAATTTAAGGGCGGTATGTTTCGTTTTTCCGCAGAAAAGATAGTATTTATTATCGAAATCGGGGTCGGTTACGTCCGAAACTTTAACGGTAAGCCCCGTTTCGTCTGCGTAGCCGTACTCTTCTTTCAATATGAGCGCAAGCGTTTTTTCGCGGTCGATTTTTCCGTTTTCGTCGCGGATAAAATCGGGCAGCGCGAGGTTTTTATCGTATCTCGTTCCGAAAAGTACGGAATCGAATTTCAAAGTTTTCATAATTATAATCTACCCCCGAAAAATACTTTCACGCCGCTCTCTTTTCTCGCGAGCGTTACGTCGTTTAAGTGTTCTGCGCCGTCGTCGTAGCCGTATTCGCAGAACGTTACGTCGGAAGTCAAAAGCGCGTTTTCGTTTATAACCCTGCCGCCGAGTTTTTCTACCGCGGTAACTTCGAGTTTTTTGCCGTTCGTCAAAAGTCGAAGCGACGAAGTAAACAGCGAACCTTCGCCGACGCACGACAAAGTAACGTATTCTACGGGTTTATTTTTTATCGCGATACGGAAAGTATGCGTTCCGCCTACGTCGAAAGTTACGAGCCCCGGCTTAATCGCCCCTTCGTATTCGGGCGTTTCTTTATTTTCGCCCGAGTATTTTACCCTTACGCGGATCTTCGGCGAAGAAAACGCGTCGGGCGTAACCATATCGAGATACAACACGCCGCAACCGATGTTTTCTTTTATCTGCTCTTTAACCGATTTGCAAAGGCTCATACGATAATTTTTCGTATTTTCGAACTGCCCCTTCGCGCTCTTTATTCCGTCGCGGTATTTTTTCCACAATTTATCGGCGTTTTCGTTGATTTTCAAAAAGCCTTTTTCTATTTCGTCGAGTTTTTTACAGACGGAAGAAAAGTCCTTTCTGCCCGTTTCGTAACCGTCGAAAATCTCTTTGCCGAGATAGTGAAGCCGCATTTTAAGAAGTCTTTCGTAATCCGAATCGAAGATATCGGTCAGGACGTCCGCCGCTTCGCCCTTCGCGTTTTTCAGCGAGCCTTTAAGCCCGTCGACGAGTTTTTCGGCGAATCTTCTTTCGGTGAGTTTTACGAGATTATCGTCTTCGGCGATTTTGCCGACCGACAGGTTATACAAAACGTCGTTTACGATCGGATCGCGATAAATTTCTCTCGCGGCAAGGTCGTCGCTTAGTATTCCGGCGTAAACGTTTATCGCGTCGTCTTCCGATTTGATTTCGCCGTTCCATAATTTTGCGGCGTAGGCGATAACGGGGTAAGAGCCGAGATAGAAACTGTCCGAACACTCCCACTCGGTCATAAGCATACCGACGGGCGAGTGTTTAAGCGCGTAATCGGTAAGAGTTTCGAGATTATACGCCGCGGAAGTCTGCCGACCCCATACGCAGCAGAAATATTCGAAACCGAGTTCGTCGTAAATCGAAAGCCAGTCTTTGCGGACTCTGCCCGTCCAGTGTCCTTTGGTTTCGCTGCCGATAAAGTTATAATTCCAGTGTCCGAGCAGGATATCTTTCGGCAAGTCGGGCAGAATATCGTAATATTCGAAAAAGTCGTCCCACATCATCATACGCTTGCCGAGTTTTTTGGCAAGTTCGTAGTCGTGAAGGACTTGTTTCAAGAAAATATCCTTTTTCGTTTCCCCGTTTTTAATTCTCTCTTTGCACGCGGGACATTCGCCGAATTCGAAAATTTCGTCGAGCCCCATATGTATATAATCGCTGTGGAAAAGCGAAGTAACGTCGGATATGTATTTATCGAAAAATTCGTTGAGCCCGGGGTTGGAAGTACAACCGACCGCTCCGCGCGGATATATCGCGGGTGCCCAGCCTCTGCCCTGCGTTTTCTCGTCGGAAAATTCCGCAAGGTGAGCGAACTCTTTGTAAAAGAGCAATTTTTCTACGTGGTAAAAGTTTTCGAACGCGGGTATAGCCGTAAGCCCGGAAGTTTCGATATAATCGACGATCTCTTTCATTTCGGCAAGAGAATAGGTTTCGGTTTCGTCGAAATGCGGAGTGTCTTCCGTTCTTACGCAGGTTTCGAGATATAAAAATACGGTGTTATAGCCGTATTTTTTTGCCATATCGACGTACGATTTTACGTAGTCGATTTTTTCTTTCTGTCTTGCGAGGTCTATCTGCAACGCAATCATTTTCATAATTTTTCCTTTGCAAAACGCAGTCGTTTCGTCGACGGTTATTTGCTCGTTTATTTTAACATATGCGGCTTTATCTCGTCAAGAGATATCGTAAAATTAAGAATAAATAAAGCGTTTTAATATAAATTCTAACAAAAATAAGCAAAAATATGAATGCGACGCTGCGTTGCGTACGAATAACCGTTAAATATAATCCGCAAAAATCTACGCTTCCGAAAGATTCTTCGGCTTTGCCCCGGAATGACGGTAAATATGCTTTCCCTATCGGGGAAGGCAAGAAAAACACGTCATTGCGTCAATGCCGAATTAAATAACTTGCTTTCAAGGGTTATTTAACGAAGGTATTCATAAAACGATAGTTTCAAACGCGTTAGCGTTAATCGCCGAATAAGGAAGTGAAACGACTGTGACAACCTTAGGCAGGGTCGCCCCCCTTTTGTCGCTTCGCGACATTTTCCCCGTTTC
>OLYC01002682.1_pt1 | contig 10090 bp, 8 predicted proteins | sample 1674271 | NCBI WGS metagenome assembly OLYC01 (sample SAMEA103958154, study PRJEB25191) | human gut metagenome
ACAACGTAAATTCCCCGACTTATAAGTTTTCTCACAGCATCTGTACTTTCGTTGGAAACTTCTTTACTGTCATTTAACAGCGTCCCATCTAAATCCAATGCTATCAGTTGTATCCTCTGCATCTTACCTCCCCTTATATTATTCCCCATAGACAATTTTTATCATAGTTATGTTTTAACACATATTATTTGCAGTTTACAGTGTATACAGCATAATTCCTTATGCATTTTTTGTGCTTGCAGCACAATAATATTGTGATATACTTAGATGATGGAGGTATTGCCATGTCACTAACACTTGAGTTTTTTTATCAAAAAACACGCTATACATACAATTTAGATTTGTTGACAGCTTCTACAACTTTAAATAAAAAAATAACCTGGGTATATCTTTTGGATGATGTACATAATAGCTCTTTTATAAGAGGTGGAGAGCTTATTATCACAACCGGTCTTATTACAAAATCTTCTCAAAAACTAGATCACCTAATTAATGAAGCATATATTAAGGGAGCTTGTGGTGCAATAATTAATACCGGTATGTATATTAAAAATGTTCCCTCACGAATTATCGAATTTGGAGAAGAGAATAATTTTCCTATATTTTCAATGCCCTGGGAAACACATATAGCTGATATAATGCAGGAATACTGTAATGAGATCATTTCTGAGCAAAAAATTGCTTCCTTAAAAAACAATGTTTTTTTAAGAAGTATTTTACATTCCTCTTCCAGCGAAGACAAACAGATTCTTAGTCAATTTATCGGGTTTCGAATTGCTGCAAGCAAAATGCCTTTAAATATTCTTTATTTTGCGAAAGTGGAGCTAGATAATATTTATTATTATATTTGTTCGGCCAAAAGCATACATACAGCTGATCATAGCATAGGATTAAGTAATCAAATTGAATCCATTGATTCTATTCATCAATATTACATACAAGCCTATAAAGCTTTAAAAGTTTCAATTATAAAAAGACAAAACATGTTTTATTTTTCTGACATCGGTCTTTATGATATAGCTCTCTCGATTGATGACAAATATGTTTATAAATATGCTCATCAATTACTTTCACAAATAAATGATAGCGAATTACTGAATACCCTTCGAATATATCTTGAATGCAACGGAAGCGTTAATTTAGTTGCAAGCAAACTGTTTGTACACAGAAATACCATTAATTATCGCATTCATCAGATAAAGGAACAATTAGGTATAGATTTAGATATACCTGAGAATCGACTAAAATATCTGTTTGCATTCTACCTATGCGATTGCGATAGTATAAACTTCGAATAATTGTTTAGGGGCACTTACCCATTTTATGACAATATTTTTGCAAAGTCGCGACCACCCCTACAAGGGGTGGCTCGAGATGCGGGCTATAAGCCCTTGCTACTAGACAGCGTCTCAAGGCGCATCAGACTTTCTCTTCGTTCAAGTCACTATCGCACTTAACGCGTTACATCTGCCCCTTGAAGGGGCTAGTTCTTCTCGCTACGCTTTGAATGGATCTTCGTATTCTTTTACGCTTAACTTGTCTTGCATAATGTCATACTTTTCCTGATCCTGTATATATTTCTTTATTGTAGCTTCATTCAATCCTACAGTAGATACGTAATATCCCTCCGACCAGAAATGTCTGTTTCCAAATTTATATTTCAAATTTGCATGTCTATCAAAAATCATAACAAAAACGCACAGATTGTCTCTCATCTAAACAATCTGTGCGTCTCTTTTATAATCTGCAAACCGCGTCTTTCCATATGTTATCCATACCTCAGGCTTCCACTTACAGATATATTATTTTGTTTTTTACACCATCTTACTCCGCTTTTGCATCAGAAACACTGACCTTATGGTCATACCATTTTCCTTTTGTTCCGATCAGTGCAAGATCAAACTCCTGATCTAACGCTTCTACCGGAACGTCAAAAGCATAGACATCCTCTTTGGAACCATCAGAGTATGTAACTTCTTCTGTTGTTGGCTGGATCAATTTTGCTCCATCCTTTTTAGCATCCTCTGCAGTTCCTAAGAAAAGATTTACAATGTTCTGGGATGGCATCACGATGTGAAGTGTCATTTTGCCATCCTTTACCGTAAGTGTTCCACGTCCGTCATACACTTCGTTCACATGAAACATGCCGCTGTCAGTGTCGAATTTTGCAGAATATGTTCCGTCTGCAAGAGCTTCACTCTTGCTTGCGGAAGAAAGCATAGCAGAACCGAGGGATTCGATGGCTGCTTTTGTATGGGCTGCATAAATCTGCTGGATAGCATCGATTCCGCCAAGTCCTGCGATCTGGCAGTCAACACTTTCAAAGTTTCCGCTTGCAACAAACTGGCTCTTCCAGGAATCGTCATCATCGCCAGCCATATCGTTATTGGCGTGATCTCCGGCTACGACCATTAAAGGACGAAGGATCACTTTTGTGTATCCTGCATCTTTTACTGCTGCGATCACGTTCTCACATGCTGTCTCTTCCGGCTCACCTTCCACTGTTCCGATAAATACGTTGTCATAACCTAATTTTTCCATCTGGGCAGCCATCTGGCTGTAGCTTACTTTTGCAGTATGGGAAGTACCATGTCCCATGAATACAAATGCTGTACCATCTTCTTTTGCTGCCTCTAAGGAATCAAAACCTGCTGTCTTTACTGCCTCTGCTGTGATAGCTTCTGCAACGGCTGCTTTATCTTCATTGACAACAGTTGCATCACTTCCAACTTCGCCAAGTAACGGTTCAGCGATCGTAACTGTCTCAAATTTATCTTTGTATCCATCTAATGCATCTACGAGTTCATCATACTCTGCACCATGCATCAAATGAGTTGGCTGTACTACGAGATTTTTTACACCATTTTCTACTGCTCTGTCGAGTGCCTGTTCTACATTGTCAATTTTTTCACCATCTCTTGCCTGTACATGGTTGATGATGATCTGTGCTGTGAAAGCTCTTCTTACAGACCAGTCCGGATTTGCTTCCTGCAGTGCTTTTTCCACACCACCGATATCCTCTGCCCTGCTGTCGTTGAAGGATGTACCAAAACTTACCACTAAAAGCTCGTTCTCTCCGATTCCGTCCTCATTCAAAGGATCATCCTTGGATGCATCTCCTGTATCTCTTCCGAAATAATCTGGGTCAGCATTTTCTCCCTCAACAAGTTCCTTCTGTGCATCTGTCAGCTTGTCCCATGCTGCTTTTGCTGCTGCACACTGCTCATCTGTGTTCTCATTTCTTGTCTGCACATAGATGGCATCGATGAGTGCTGCAACTTCGTCTGCTGCGACCTGATCATCGACCTCTTCACTCTCTGTCTCAGCAGTTGTTTCTGTCTGTGTCTGTGTTGTCTCTGTCTCTTTCTTGCTTCCGCATCCTGTAAAAAGGGCTGCTGTCATTGTAAACGCAAGAACAAGTGCAAGTGTTTTTTTCTTCATTTTTTTCTCCTCTTTGTGATTTACTTCTGCTTCATAGAGATCTGTACACAAAGAAAAATTTATTGCTATATTATCAAAAAAGCAATAAAAAACTCCGGTCAGATGTCCTGAACGGAGTAAAAAGTCAATGAAAATCAGGCTTTTTGTCAGAAAGCCCTCTAAACAGTACGACCAATTACTCGTGATCTGGGAATTCATTTCCCTGTACCAGACGATTGGCAGGTTTCCTGGCTGAAAGATTCTCATACAGATTCTGCCTTCCCAGTGCCATGCACCAGTGGCTTTCCATTCGGAAAAGAATCTGCACTCCCTTATCACAGTGACGAGATCGTACAGGAATCACACCTGTTTCCCTTTTAACCAGCCTGATCGGATTAAAAACCGGCTGGCACCAACTGTCTTCTCTATGAAACTGTCATTTTTTTACGCTTCCACACCGCATGAATGATATAGCGGTCTAAAGCCTTATCCATGTTAGCACACCCATGTTTTTTTTGCAATCTCAAATGTGTTTTTCTGTTCTTTCCAAAAACCATTTCACAAACTTTGGATCTGACGGATAATACAGATGTGGAAAGCCCCAGAAATGATCGTCCGATGCATGAATGCACTTCCAGCTTCTTCCGGTCACCGGTTTTGTGGCAATGCAATCCTCTCCATTCGCTGTGCTGTCGAAATAGTGGAACTCATGCGCCTTTATTTTTTCCGGTCTTTCCGCTGTTCCCTTCTCCGTGAGTCCTTGCGGCAGCTGTACCTCCACATAGCCAAACCGTACCAGTTTTCCCATGTACTGACACTCTGCCGGGATCACGCCTGCCATTTGATAAGTTGTTCCCTCCCTGTCCGTGAGCGTGTCATGCAGATACATAAATCCCCCACATTCTGCCAGGGAAGGTAACTGCTGTTCCAGCGCTTCTTTGATTGATTTCCGCATGCTCTCATTTTCTTCAAGCTGCTTAGCGTATAATTCCGGATAACCGCCGCCTAACAGTAAGCCATGAATGTTTTCCGGAAGCTTCTCATCATGCAGCGGTGAAAAAAATACCAGCTCTGCTCCATAGTGTTCCAGCATTCTTAGGTTGTCACGGTAATAAAAACAGAATGCTTCGTCTTTCGCCACTGCAATGCGGGGCGGTATTATATTTGTACCGGAGTTTTTTGTATCATATAATTTATTCTTTCCACGGAAAATTGCTCGGGAAAAAATTGTAACTTTCCCAGAATACGCTTTTTCTTCTAAATCTTCTTTTTCTTCCGGCTTTCCTTCTTCTGTTACAGTTTCTCCTTTTTCCCAAAAAGCACTTTCTGCAATCCCGATCATCGCATCAACATCCACATATTTTTCCAACAATTGTCCGGCTTTTTCCAACTGAAAATTCAGTTCCTCCATTTCTTCCGGCAGAATCAATCCAAGATGTCTGGAACCTAATGTCAACTCTTTTTCATTTGGAATACATCCCAATGCTTTTATCGAAAGTTCTTCTTCGATCAATGGTGCAATGGTATCAAAAAACATTTTACTTGTCCGGTTTAAAATAACCCCTTTGATCAGCTTTTTCTCGTCATACTGTAAGAATCCTGCAATGAGCGGAATCACAGATTTTCCCATACCACGCGCATCCACTACCAGAATAATCGGGACATCCAGTGTCTTAGCCAGATGGTAAGAAGAACCTTCCTCCCTGATACCGCCAAGTCCATCGTAAAGTCCCATAACACCTTCTAACACTGCGATATCATGCCCCGGCAGTTCCATCTCATATAACGCCTGTATCTGTGATACATCTGAAAAAAATGTATCCAGATTTTTGGATGGAATTTTTAACACCTGTTCATGAAACATCGGATCAATATAATCCGGTCCACACTTAAAGGACACCGGATGTTTTTTCCTGCATAATAACTGTTTTAAAAAAGCACATGTGACGGTTGTCTTTCCACTGCCGCTTTTTACCGCAGCGATCATAACTTTAGGTATTTTCAATCCCATTTAAGATACCTCCCCGGTAAAATCAAAAGAGCAGATGTAGATTGGATTTTCGCCCTGCATCAGATGATAACCGCCGACTGTTTTCGCACGGGATACCTGCACCTGGATGATCTCGAGATCCGTGATACGGCTGTCTGTTTCCAGCAATGTCAGTTCACTGATCGTCTCTAAACTGATGCAGTTGATCACGATCCTCATTGCATGATTTTTTTCATACAAAACATCCAGGATTTCTTTTAATCTGCCACTGCTTCCACCGATGAACGCATGTGTCGGATTTTCACTCCGTTCCTCGGTCTGAAGACAATCCGGCGCCGTTCCTGCGATCACCTGAAGATTGGACAATGCAGATTTTTCTCTGTTTTTATCGATCAGTTCCAGTGCAAGCGGCTTTTTTTCAATCGCAAAAACCCGGATCTTCCCACTTCTTTTTGCGATCTCCACTGCGACAGAACCTGTTCCGCTTCCGATATCATAGCAGACGGAATCCTCTTGTAAATGCAATTTGCAGATGGACAACGCTCTTATCTCTTCTTTCGTCATCGGAACTTTATCCCGCAAAAATTCCTCATCCCGCATCCCACAGGTAACTGCCTTTTTTTCTGCATCCGGATTTAAGATGAGACATATATATAATCCGGTTTCTTCCACATGTTCACATGCTTCCGGCGTTAATGCCAAAACTTTCTCCTGCGGATAGGACAGCTGGAAACCTGCAAGTACCTTACAGTTCTGTAAATGATATTTCTGTAACAGTCTGCCGAGTTTTTGCACATCCTCTTTTCCGGACATCAGCAAAAATGTTTTTTTAGAAAAACGAATGGTTTCTGTCAGATTTCCGATCCACTCTGTCTCCACTCCGTGTCCATGGATACTTAAAACAGCCGCATCCTGATAACTGTACCCGGTCAATGCCGCAAAATAGGATACCGATGAAATTCCGGGATAGATACGCACACTGCTGTCACTTCTGCCCTTCAGTGTTTCATATAGTTTCCCGCATCCGCTGTAAAAACCGGTATCACCGGAAAAAAGAATGACCACTTTTACCCCGCAGCCGGATAACCGGTCCAGCTCTGGGACAATATCCGCTGCAAGATAATAGGGATAACGGACTGCCTGCTCATTTTTTGTTGTCCTTAGCAGCCGTTTTGCTCCAAAAATGTAGTCTGCTTCCCGGATTTTTTCTGCTGCTTCCATCGTGAGCGTCTGCGCATTTCCCATACCGATTCCGATCAGGAAAATATGATTTTTTATTGTTTTTCCTGTGATTTCTGAAATTTTTCTGCACACCTGTGCAAAAGAATCCCCACTGTTTTGTTTTTCCGGATTGCCGATCACACAAGCAGTGATCCCTTCTGCCCCGGCAGCTTTTATTTTTTCCAGAAATCCCCCGGTTCTGCCACTCTCCTTTGTGACCAGATACTTTATATCAAACTGTCTGATCAGTGCGCGGTTCATCTCCAATGAAAAAGGTCCCTGCATCGCAATGATCTGTTTTCCACAGATACCGTTCTTTTCACACAGCGAGAGGCTCTCCAATCCCGGCAATACACGGACAAACAGGCGGTCTTTTAACGCTTCCTTCCGACTGTATGTGGCAAGGTCTTTGCTCCCGGTCGTGAGCAGGATGTTTCCATCTGTGAAGCTTAAAAAGTCTGCACATTCTGTGGCGTCACTGCACAGGATCACATCTGAGTGATTTTCCTGTATTGTATCCTTATTTAAAGCAATATCCGAAGTCTCCCTCTGCAGCCGGATATATGGAATCTCCGTATTTTTCAGGCTTTCCCTGATATTTTCCGAAACTGCCGTTGCAAACGGATGCGTTGCATCCACCACCGCTGCCACCTCGCTCTGTGTGATGAACTTCTGCATTTCCTCCAGATCCATCCTGCCTTTATGAACCGTAACTCCATCCATCTCCGGCATGACGATCTCACCACATTCTGTTGCCACGGAAACAATACAGTGGATTCCATTTTCAGACAATGTCTGTGCTAACATGCGTCCTTCTGTTGTTCCTGAAAAAATTAGAATTCTATTCATGAATTTCTTTCTCCTGTTTACACGATTGTCACATGCAAATTAAAATACAGCATACTTTAAACCGCCGGATCCGGCAGCACATATCCTCTCGGTGTGACAAGTTTCCCACCTATGATTTTTGTTCTGGAATTTCCAATAAATACCGTTGTAAACATATTTACCTGACGCTCCCGCAATTCTGCGAGTGTGCAGACTTCACAGGCTGTGTTTTCTCTTCCGATATTTTCCACATATCCGCAGGCTCTCTCCGGCTCCACTCCGTTTTTTTGTAAAATGTCACAGGCCTTCTTGAGATAATCTGCCCTGTGGTGGCTGGATGGATTATAGATTGCCATGCAGAAATCACCCACCGCCGCTGCCGCAAGCCTTTTTTCGATAATCTCCCACGGTGTCATAAGATCACTTAAGCTGATGACGCAGTAATCGTGATTTAGTGGCGCTCCAAGCGCCGCCGCCCCACTGTTTGCCGCTGTAATCCCCGGGATCACCTCAAGTTCACATCCCGGATGCGCTTCCGACATCTCATAGAGCAGGGATGCCATTCCATACACGCCTGCATCCCCACTGCATACCATCGCAACCGTTTTTCCTTTTTCTGCTTCCTCAAAACACATCTCACAGCGTCTGACTTCCTGTTTCATCGGTGTGGATAAAAATTCTTTTTCCCGATATTTACCGCCTAATAATTTTAAATACACCGGATATCCGACGATCACATCGCTGCCGCACAATGCATGATCTGCCTGTGGAGTCATCATGTCCCCGGTTCCAGGTCCCATTCCCACGATATAAATTTTACTGCTCATCGATCCTGTACTCCTTTGCCAGTTCTCTTTCCAATTTCCAGTCGTATTTTACAATTGCGATCGTTATACCATTTTCTGCCTGCTTCCGCAAAATGAAAGTTCCTTCTTCGTTTGCCGCTTTCATTGCAGCCCGCTCGCAGACATTGTCCACGCCTGTCTTTTCTTTCACAAAGGAGGACTCCTGAAAGTCTCCCTTTACCTGTTTTAACTCCTCCGCAGAATAGGTAAAAAACGGAATCCGGTTTGCCATGCACCACCTCAGCAGGCCTTCCTCCTCTTTTTTCAGATCAATGGAAGCTGCTGCGCGCACAAGTCTTTTTTCAATGCCTGCATGATCCAGCCACTTTTGTATAAATGCATCCAGTTCTTCAAAGCTTTTTCCCCTGCGGCAGCCGATTCCTAAAATATATTCTCTCGGCTGCAATCCGAGTACTCCTTGCTCTAAGTCTGTTTTCTCTGATGAGATCACAATATCCGGCGTTTTTCCATCCAGTATTTTGGCTGAAACTTTTGCGATCCCCTCCCGGTTATAAATGGAAAGACCACATTTTTTTGCAAACAGATCCACAGAAAACGTATGATTCACATCAGTTGCTGTTGTGATGACCGGAATCCCGCCGATCTGCCCTGCAATCTGTTCTGCGAGCTCATTTGCACCTCCCATATGCCCGGAAAGCAGCGGGATCACAAAAGTCCCTGCCTCGTCTGCCACAACCACCGGGCTGTCACTTAGCTTATCCGACACAAATGGTGCGATCATGCGCACTGCAATGCCACAGGCTCCAATTACAACAATGGCATTTTTCTCTGCAAACTGCTGTCTTGTCCAGTCAGATAGCGATAATCCAAGTTTTTTTGCTTCTTCCGTTTTCGTGCCCACAAAAGCCTGTCTGATTTTTTCTGCAAGTTTTGTTCCGTTCTCTGTAAACGTAATGATACTGATATTCATTCTTTTTCCCTTGATTTTTTTATCTTACGAAATTCCGTCTCAAAATCCGGCGCATACAGTCTGGATTTCCCATAATTCTGATGTGCCACAATATCTCCCACGATGATCAGCGCTGTTTTGGTAATGTCATGCGCTTTTGCCGTCTCTTCTAACTGTTCCATCGTGCACAGATACGCTTCTTCCTCCGGCCAGGTCGCCTTGTATACAATCGCCGCCGGTGTGTCTTTCCCATACCCGCCTGCGATCAGCCGTCTACCCAGTTCTCCCAGCATTCCTGTACTTAAATAGATTGCCATGGAAGCATGATGTGCTGCAAAACTCTCAATGCTCTCTCTCTCCGGCACTTTGGTTCTGCCTTCCATTCGGGTAATGATCAATGACTGGGACACTTCCGGCAAAGTATATTCCAGATTTAACAAAGCTGCAGCTCCAAAACAGGCGCTTACTCCCGGACAGCTTTCATACAAAATACCTTTTTCATCCAGCAGATCCATCTGTTCCCGCACTGCTCCGTAAATGCTCGGTTCCCCAGTGTGAAGCCGCACGGTCGTAAGCTTTTGTTTTTCTGCCTCTTCCATGACAGCGAGTACCTCTTCTAAGGTCATGTATGCACTGTTATGTATCTCACACTCTTTTTTGCAATAAGATAAAAGTTCCGGATTCACAAGCGAACCCGCATAAATCACCACATCCGCCTTTTCTAACAGACGCATTCCACGTACCGTGATAAGATCTGCCGCTCCAGGTCCTGCCCCCACAAAATAAACCATTGTTTTGTTTCCTTTCCTATATAAATTCAATAGGCGTTTGCGAAACTCATCCTACTCTTCTTTCAATTGTTCAAAATCAACAAAA
>OLYC01002685.1_pt1 | contig 10083 bp, 7 predicted proteins | sample 1674271 | NCBI WGS metagenome assembly OLYC01 (sample SAMEA103958154, study PRJEB25191) | human gut metagenome
GCGTATCTCGAGGAAAGCGAGGACATCGACGGTGTTTTATTCCTGCTCAACACCGTCGGCGGCGACGTGGAGGCGGGGCTTGCCATCGCCGAGCTCATTTCGGGAATGAAAAAGCCTACCGTCTCGCTCGTTCTCGGCGGCGGGCACTCCATCGGCGTGCCGCTCGCGGTCGCGCCGATGGTGACGATGATCGCGCCGTCGGCCTCGATGACCATTCACCCCGTGCGCACAAGCGGCACGATCATCGCCGCACCCCAGACCTACCAGTATTTTGAACGCTTGCAGGAGCGTATCGTGCGCTTTGTGACCAAGCATTCGAACATCACGCGCGAGCGCTTTCTCGCGCTGATGATGGATACGCAGGACTTGGCCTCCGATGTTGGCAGCGTGCTCTACGGGGAGGAGGCGGTTGCCTGTGGGCTTGTCGGGCGGCTCGGCGGCCTGTCCGACGCGCTGGAGGCGCTGTACGAATTGATCGAGAAGAAAAAGAAGAAAAATGAGTGAAAAAAGACGTCTTCGGGCGTCTTTTTACGCTTTGTTCATCGAATGGCCTTGAAAAGGCGGCAAAAAAATGGTATATAGTATTAGTTAAACTGTGTCATTATACCCTGATTGCAAATGACGCGCTTTTTCCAAGGAGGAATTTGCCCGTGTACTTAAAGGCATTGGAGATCCAGGGCTTCAAGAGCTTCCCGGACAAGACGGTGCTCAACTTCGGTGAGGACATCACCGCCATCGTCGGGCCGAACGGAAGCGGCAAATCGAATATTTCGGACGCCATTCGCTGGGTCATGGGCGAGCAGTCGAGCAAATCGCTGCGCGGCGTGAAGATGGAGGACGTCATCTTCGGCGGCACGGAAACGCGCAACCAGATGGGCTTTGCGCAGGTGACGCTCGTGCTCGACAACACCGAGCACATCTTCCCCAGCATGGAGGAGACCGAGGTCGCCGTCACGCGCCGGTACTACCGCAGCGGCGAATCGGAATACTATATCAACAAGCAGTCCGTGCGCCTGCGCGATGTGAACGAGCTGTTCATGGACACCGGCATGGGCCGCGAGGGCTATTCCATCATCGGTCAGGGCCGCATCGACGAAATACTCTCGCAGAAGAGCGGCGACCGCCGCGAGATCTTTGAAGAGGCGGCGGGCATTTCACGCTTCCGCTACCGCAAGGAGGAGACGGAACGTAAATTGGAGCGCACGGAAGAAAACTTAGTGCGCATCAACGACAAGATCGCCGAGCTGGAATTGCAGGTTGAACCCCTGCGTGCGCAGGCAGAGACGGCGAAGCAGTATCTTATCTACCGCGACGAACTGCGCCTTTTGGAAATTTCCGTGTGGCTTGAAAATCTGGAAACGCTCAAGACGAACGCCATCAAGCTCGACACCGACCTGTCGCTCGCGCGCGAGGAGCTCAAAAAGGCGAACGCGGACTTAGAGGCGCTGTACGCTGCGTCCGAGCAGTTCTCCGCGCGCATCCACGAGAACGACATCGCGCAGGAGGAAAAGCGCGCGCAGCTTTCCGAGCTCGACGCGCAGGTCAAAGAGCAGGAATCTGCCGTCGCGGTGCTGCAAACGGGCATCGCGCACAACGAAGAGAACATCGCGCGCGTGGAGGAGGAACTCAGAAGCCAGTCTGACCGCGTGGGATCGATGGATGCGCAGATTGCGCAGCAGCGCGCGCGTATCGAAGAGCTGGAGAGAAGCAAAAACGAAGTCGAAACGGCGCTCTCCGAGCTTTTGAAGCAGGCGGAGGAGCTGTCGAAAAACGCGGGCGAGGCCGCAAGCGAGGCCGAGACCCTGCGCGCTCGCGAGGCGCTCGCCCTGTCCGCCGCGGCGGACAGCCGCGCGGAAATTGCCGCCCTGCGCTCGACGCTTTCTGAAATGGACGAGCGCGAGAGCGCCATCGCCGCCGAGCAGGAGAGCGGGGAGGCCCAGCTTTCTGAAACGCGCAAAAGCGCTGCGGAGAACCGCCGCGCGCTCGAAAGTGCGCAGGAGGAAGCCGACGCCATCCGCAACATCATCGCCGGTCACACGATGAAGATGCAGGGGCGCGTCGAGCGCGAGAAGGAGACGGGCGAGCAGCACGTTTCCCTCACGATGGAGATGAACAACTTAGACTCCCGCATCCGCCTGCTCAGCGAGATGGAAAAGGAGTACGAGGGCTTCAACAAGGCGGTGCGCACGGTCATGCAGGCGTCGGAGCGCAAGGCGCTGCGCGGCGTGCGCGGGCCGGTCGCCAACCTGATGAAGGTCGATAAAAAATATGCTGTCGCGATCGAGATCGCGCTCGGCGCGGGCTTGCAGAACATCGTCGTCGAGCGCGAGGAGGACGCGAAGAGCGCCATCCAACTCTTAAAGCAGCGCGACGGCGGACGCGCGACGTTCCTGCCGCTCTCGTCGATCCGCGGCGAGGCGCTGCGCGATGCGCGCGTGCAGAACGAGTACGGCTACGTCGGCCTTGCGAGCGAGCTGGTGGAATACGACCGCGAATACGACGGCATTTTCAAGAATCTGCTCGGCCGCACGGTCGTGGTCGAGGACCTTGACTGCGGCATCACGATCTCGCGCCGGTTTTCGAACGCGTTCCGCATCGTGACGCTCGACGGCCAGGTTTTGAACCGCGGCGGCTCGATGACGGGCGGCTCGATCTCTCGCAGCGCAGGCATTCTGAGCCGCGCAGGCGAGCTGCGCGAGCTGACGGCGCGGCGCGGCAGCCTTGCCGAAAAGCTCGACCTTGCCGCCAAGGCCGCCGAGGACGCCAAGCGCGAGCTTGCCAAAGCGCGCTACGAGCTGGAGGTCGCACAGGGCCAGCAGCGCGCGGCGGAGGACGCCGTGCTCAAATTGCAGGGCGATAAAAATCATTATGACTTATTACTCTCGTCGCTGCGCGAGCGGCTCGAGAGTTTGGATACCGAGCGCGAGACCATCGCGCGCCGCCGCGGCGAAGTGAAGCGCGTGGCGGAGGAAAAGGAAGCGCTCGCGCTTTCGCAGGAGAAGGAAGCGGGCGAGCTGCGCGCGCAGGCGGAAAAGAGCCTTTCCGGCCAGAGCGAGCTGCTGCGTTCGACCTCGCGCCTCGGCGACGAGATCGCCGAGAAAAAGAGCGTACTCGCAGGCTATGCCGCCGAGCGCGAGACGACGGAAAAGTCGCTCGCGAGCTTGGAGGGCCTGCGTGCTCAGATGCAGGGCGACGAGCAGAGCAGACGCGCGCTCATCGAGCAGTACAGGGCCGCGAGCGAGCAGTCGCAGCGCGAGATCGGCACACATGAGACTGAGATCGCCGCGCTGAGCGGCAAAATGACGGAAAAGCGCGCCGAGCTCGAAGAGCTCTCCAAAGCGAAACTCGCACTTGAAGCCGAGCGCAGCCAGAGCGACCGCCGCGGCCGCGAGCTCAACGAAAACGTGCTCAATGTCGAGCGCAGCGTCAGCAAGCTTGAACAGAAGCGCGCGACGAGCGCGATGGAGGAGCAGCAGATCCTCGACAAGCTGTGGGAAAACTACGAGCTGTCGCACTCCGCCGCGCAGGAGCAGCGCATCGAGCTCGAGAGCGTCGCCAAGGCGAGCCGCCGCATCGGCGAGCTCAAGCGCGCCATCAGCGGCCTTGGCGCGGTCAACGTCGGCGCGATCGAGGAATTCGAGCGCGTGAATACGCGCTACACTTACCTCACGACCCAGCGCGACGATGTGGAAAAGGCGAAGGGTGAGCTTGTCGGCGTGATCGACAGCATCACAAGCGAGATGACCGTCATCTTTAAAGAACAGTTCGCGCTGATCCGCGAGAGCTTCCAGGAGACGTTTTTGGAGCTGTTCGGCGGCGGCAAGGCCACGCTCGAGCTCGAGGACGAGAACGACGTGCTCTCCTGCGGCATCGAGATCAAGGTCCAGCCGCCGGGCAAGGCGCTCAAGACGATCACGCTGCTCTCGGGCGGCGAAAAGGCGTTCGTCGCCATCGCGCTGTACTTCGCCATCCTGAAGGTTCATCCGACGCCGTTCTGCGTCATGGATGAGATCGAGGCGGCGCTCGACGAGCCGAACGTGGTGCGCGTGGCCAATTACATGCGCCGCATCACGAGCAAAACGCAGTTTATCGTCATCACGCACCGCCGCGGCACGATGGAGGCAGCGGACGTTCTTTACGGCGTCACGATGCAGGAGCGCGGCGTGAGCAAGGTGCTGACGATCAATATGAACGACATGGCGAAGGAACTCAACATTAAGGAATAAAGCGCGAGGAGAAACAAATGGGTATTTTTGCAAAGATCAAAAAGGCGTGGTTCGACACCATCGTGTGGGAGACCATTGACGACGAATTCTATGACGAGCTTGAGGACAGCCTCATTATGGCCGACCTCGGCGCGACGGTCGCGCACGACGCGGTGAAAAAGCTGCGCGACGTCGTGTACCAGAAGAGCATCCAGCGCGGCGACGATGTGAAGCAGGCGCTGCGCGATATTTTGATTGAAAAGCTGAACGTGGGCGACACCGCGCTTGACCTGTCGACCAAGCCGAGCGTCGTGCTAGTGATCGGCGTGAACGGTGTGGGCAAGACCACGTCCATCGGCAAGATCGCCCACCGTCTGAAGGGCGAGGGCAAGCGCGTGCTTTTATGCGCGGCAGATACGTTCCGCGCGGCGGCGGCAGACCAGCTCGAGATCTGGGCAAACCGCGCCGAGTGCGAGATCGTCCACTCGGTCGAAGGCGCGGATCCCGGCGCGGTGCTGTTCGACTCGCTCGCGGCGGCGAAGGCGAGAGGTGTCGACGTCGTCCTCTGCGACACGGCGGGCAGACTTCACAACAAGGTGAACCTGATGAACGAGCTCTCGAAGCTCCGCAAGATCATCGACCGAGAGCTGCCCGATGCCGCGAAGGAGACGCTTTTAGTGCTCGACGCGACGACAGGGCAGAACGGCTTGCAGCAGGCGAAGGTCTTCCGCGAGACGGCGGGCCTGACGGGCATTATCCTGACGAAGCTCGACGGCACGGCCAAAGGCGGCATCTGCGTCGCCATCGCGCAGGAGCTGGGCGTGCCGGTGAAGTACGTCGGCCTCGGCGAGGGCATCGACGATCTCCAGCCGTTCAACGCGGAGGAATACGTCAAGGCGCTCATCTGATGGGAAAATCATAAACCTGCGAGACAATAAGGAGACGAATATGGAAATCACTTCTGTTTGCCCCTATTGCGGAAAGGAAATGCGAGATGGAGCCATCCCTGTCTTGCGTGATATTTACTGGTGTCCAAGAGGTGAGGACGGCATGCTCAAAGACGGATTTGGCGACGAGAAGGAACAGGTCTGGCTTGGCAGAGCGGGGCTGTTAGGAGATTATTACACGCCCGCCCGTTACTGTGAGAGCTGCAAGGTGGTCATCGTGCCCGTGCCGGAGATCGAGTGGCCGCTCGATAAGCTCGACAAAAAGTTCACGGCATGGCAGGAAAAGATGAGCGCGCAGCGCGAAGAGCGCAAGGCGCAGCGCGAGGAAGAAAAGCGCGAAGAAAAAAGCAGGAAGAGACGGGAAAAAGACCCGTGGGAGGTTTGACGATGAAATTTGTTTTGGCAACGCAGAACCCCAAGAAATTGAAGGAAATGAGCGCTATTCTGGGCGAGCTCGGCGTGGAGGTCGTGTCGGAAGCCGACCTCGGCGTGAAGATCGAGGTCGAGGAGACCGGCGAGACGTTTGCGGAGAACTCGCTTTTGAAGGCCAGGGCCGTCATGGAGGCGACGAAGCTGCCCGCCATCGCGGACGATTCGGGCTTGTGCGTCGACGCGCTGAACGGCGGCCCCGGCGTTTACAGCGCGCGCTTTGGCGGCGAGGGGCTGGATGACACCGGCCGCTACCGTCTTCTTTTGCAGATGATGCACGGTCAGGCCGACCGCCGCGCCCACTTCCACACGACGATCACCTGCGCGTTCCCGAACGGCGACGTCTTGCAGGACGACGGCGAGGTCGAGGGTACGATCGCGTTCGCGCCGATGGGCGAAAACGGCTTCGGCTACGATCCCGTGTTCTTCGTGCCTGACAAGCGAAAGACCTTTGCACAGCTTTCGGCAGAAGAAAAGGCGGAGATTTCGCACCGCGGCAAGGCACTGCGGGCATTCAAGGAAACGCTCAAGAATTATCTTGCGGAACATCAATAAAAAGGATAAGGAAATACTATGGAATTAAGCAGCAAACAGCGCGCGTATCTGCGCAGCCTTTCCAATGACCTCGACGTGATCGTCCACATCGGCAAGGACGGCATCGGCGACAACCTCGTCAAGCAGGCGAACGACGCGCTGGAGGCGCGTGAGCTCATCAAGTGCCGCGTGCTTGAAAACAGCATGCTCACCGCGCGCGAGGCGTGCGACGAGCTGAGCGCCTTGACGCGCAGCGAGCAGGTGCAGGTCATCGGTACGAAGTTCGTGCTCTACCGCCCCTCGCACAAAAAGGACAAGAAGGACAAGATCGTGCTGCCTAAGGCAGCGAAGAAGACCGTGTAAAAGAGAAAAAGAGGTCGAACAAACTTGAAGATCGGAATTTACGGCGGCAGCTTCAACCCGCCGCATCTGGGTCATATGGCCGCGGCCGAGAGCGCGGCAAAATATCTGGGGCTCGACGAGCTCCTGCTCATCCCGGCGGGTATCCCGCCGCACAAGATGCTCTCCGCCGACGCGGCAGGGGCGGACGACCGCCTTGCGATGACGCGCCTGATGGGCGAGCAGATCGCGCTCGACACGGGCGTAAAGGTCACGGTCTCCGACATGGAGATCGCGCGCGGCGGCAAGAGCTACACCGCGGACACGCTGCGCATTCTGCATGAGGAGCATCCCGACGATGAGCTGTGGCTTCTGATGGGGACGGACATGTTCTTGACGTTCCAGTACTGGTACAAGCCGGACGAGATCGTGCGGTATGCGGGCCTGTGCGCCTTTGGCCGCACGGAAAAGGACGGCGAGGAGCTTTTCGCCCCGCAGCGCAAGTACCTCGGCCAGCGCTTTCCGGGCAGCCGCATCGTGACGATGACGCTGCCGAACCTTGTCGACGTCTCGTCGACGGAGCTGCGCGCGCGCATCCCGAAGAGGGAGACGGATGGGCTTCTGGCCCCCGCGGTGCTGGGATATATTTACCGCAAGCATCTTTATGGAACAAATCTCGATTTAAAACGTCTAACCTTAGAGGATCTGAGACCCATCGCGCTCTCCTACCTCAAGGCCAAGCGCATCCCGCACGTGCTCGGCACCGAGCAGACGGCCAAGGCGCTCGCGGAAAAGTACGGCGCAGACGTCGAAAAGGCGCGCTTTGCCGCGCTTCTGCATGACTCGACCAAGCGTCTTTCGATGGAAGAGCAGCTCGCGATGTGCGAGCACTACCACATCGAACTCGACGAGCTGGAGAAAAAGGCGCTCAAGCTGCTGCACGCCAAGACCGGCGCGGCGCTCGCGCGCGACGTGTTCGGCGCGGATGACGAGATTTACAACGCGATCCTGTGGCACACGACGGGCAAGGCAAATATGACGTTACTTGAAAAGGTCATCTACCTTGCCGATTACATCGAGCCGAACCGCGACTTCGACGGCGTGGAGGACCTCCGCAAGGTCGTGTGGGAGGATCTGGACAAGGGCCTTGAAATGGGCCTTGCCATGACCGTGGAGGAAATGGAGCAGATGGGCAACCCCGTTCACCACAACACGCTGCAAGCGCTGGAGTATTTGAGAGGACATACCCATGAGTGATCAAAGAGAGATTTACGAGAGAGACAGGGAAGACCCCTATTACGAGGGGCGGCACACGCACCGGAAAGAGGGCTTTTTCGAGCGCAACTGCGACGAGGCCTGGGAGCAGGTCAAGGAGACCTTTTCCCACCCAGGGAGGCTCTTTGCCAAGGTGCTGCTCATCGCGCTGCTGTGCGGTGTGGTCGCCGGCGGCAGCTATCTGCTGAAAATCCGCGCGCCGGAGCTGCCGAGCAAGGACACTGACAGCAAGAATAACAATAGTGAGCAGATCGACGATATCGACTATGGCGACGGCGTGCGCCCGAAGGCGGGCGGCGAGCGAAAGAGCAAGGATTTCTACACCGTGCTCATTCTCGGCCGCGACACGGGCGGCGGCGGCAACACCGACACGATGCTGCTCGCGAGCTATGACGTGACGAACCAGAAGGCGACCGTCATGTCCATCCCGCGCGACACGATGGTCAACGTCCCGTGGGATATCAAGCGTATCAATTCCGTCTACAACTACTACGGCGGGGGCGAAAAGGGCATCAAGGCGCTTTACAAGGAGATCGCCCAGCTCGTCGGCTTTGAGCCGGACTATCAGGTCGTTGTCGAATGGGACGCCGTCGGCGAGATCGTGAAGGCCATGGGCGGCGTCTATTACGATGTGCCGCGCAACATGAACTACGACGACCCCTATCAGGACCTGCACATCCACCAGACGAAGGGTTACCGGCTTCTCAGCGGCAGCGACGTGATGCAGGTGCTGCGTTACCGCCACGACACCGACTCGCGCTATGGCTATCCGGACGGTGACCTTGGCCGCATCAAGACGCAGCAGTCGCTTTTAAAGGCGATGATCGAGCAGCTTTTGCAGCTCAAGAACGTGACGAAGATCGGCGACTTTGCCCGCGTGGTGAAAAACAACGTTACCTCTGACCTGACGTTTGAGGAAATGCTGTGGTTCGGCTCGCAGGCCGTCATGGGCGGGCTCAAGATCGAGAATGTCAACTTCGTCACGATGCCGAACACGAACAAATCGTGTTACAGCCGCGTGTACCACAGAATGCAGTCTTACGTGACGCCGAACGCGCAGGAGCTGCTGGACCTCGTCAACAACGAGCTCAGCCCGTTTGTCGAGACATTCAAGATGCGCGACCTTGACATCATGTCCGTCAACGCGGATGGCTCGGTGTCCTCGTCCACGGGACATGTGGAGGACAGCAAGGCCGCCCAGCCGCAGAACCACCATTCCTCCTCCGGCTCACAGACCGGCACAGGGGACAGCGGCACGACGACCGATCCGGGTACGGCCACCGATCCCGGCAATACCGGCGACAACAGCGGCACGACGGTCGACCCCGGCAATACCGGTGACAACAGCGGCGGCACGACCGTTGATCCGGGCAACACGGGCGATAACAGCGGCACGACCACGCCAAGCGAGCCCACCACGCCTGTCGATCCCGTGACCCCGACCGGCCCCGGCACGGGAGAGAGCGGCACGACCGGCGACAACAGCGGCACGGCCGGCAGCGACGAAATGCCGGAATGGCTGCGCCCGTAATGTAAAAGAATAAAAATAATCAAAAACTCAAAATAAGAAAAGGAGACCCCTATGTTACCTTCCAGAGAATTGGCCGAGATTGCCGTCAAGGCACTCGACAGCAAAAAGGGTAAGGAGATCAGACTCATCCGCATCGACAAGATCACGACGCTCGCGGAGTACTTTGTCATCTGCACCGGTACGTCCAACACGCAGATCAACGCGCTGTGCGACGCGGTGGAAAAGGAACTGACCGAAAAGGGCGAGGAGCCGCTGCACCGCGAGGGCTACCGCGGCGGCACGTGGGTTCTGCTCGACTACGGCTGCGTCGTCGTCCACGTCTTCAACGACGAGGCGCGCAAGTTCTATTCCCTCGAGCACCTGTGGGCCGACGGCGAGGAAGTCGACCTGAGCGCCATCCTGCCCCACGCCGAGGAAAAATAACGCTTGACAAGGCGGGACAAAACGCCTAAAATGGTCATGCTGAATTTATGCAAAACGCGATGACGGAGCAAAAAGACGCGTGATTTTCACCTGAAGAGAGCCGGCGGTCGGTGCGAGCCGGTGGGAAAATGCGCGTGGATGACTCACTCCCGAGCAGTCCGCCTGAAAGGGCGGAACGGTCGCCCCCGTTACGGGCAAGGCTATGAAGCCGCTGAGGGCTCACGGGAAACCGTGCGCTGAATCAGGGTGGTATCGCGTAATGTGTTCGTTACGTCCCTGACCGTTTGAAAAACGGTCAGGGACTTTTTTCGCATCAAAATACTATTTCACATAAAGGAGAAGATCCATGAAGTACGATTTCGCAGCCATTGAGAAAAAATGGCAGGACAAGTGGGAGCAG
>OLYC01002686.1_pt1 | contig 10073 bp, 7 predicted proteins | sample 1674271 | NCBI WGS metagenome assembly OLYC01 (sample SAMEA103958154, study PRJEB25191) | human gut metagenome
CTGACCGTCTGCCACGGCGATCACGGAGCCGTTGGAGATAATGTTATCGCTGCCCTTGTTGGAAGACCGGGAGGATACCCGCTTGCGCCCCTTTACCGCCAGAACCGTTTCCGGCAGAGCGTCACAGTAAAAATACTCCTTCCACTGGTCAGCCAGAACACCGCCCGCGGAAGAAAGCGCCGCTTTGATAAGACCCATAAGCCATATCTCCTTTATCTGCCCGTTTTTGCAAATGTGGGCTTTTTTCAGTATACCACAAAACGCGCCGCGAAAAAAGAAAACCCTTGCATTTTATCCCCGATGGGTGTAGAATACTCCCGACAAACAAATACAGGGGAGCTTGTGGAAGCAGGCTGAGAGGGAGTTCTCGAACTTCGACCCTTTAGAAATTGTTTTCGGACAGTTTCTGCACCTGATGCGGATAATGCCGCCGTAGGAAGTCATAACACTGTTTATGGATTTTTACAGGAGACGCCGCAGAAGGCGTCTCCTGTTTTTTTGTTGCCAACTGAGGGGGAGCGCCCTGAGTCTGGGGTTTTGTATGCGATGGGAAGCCGTGTTCCGGCGTGAGAGGAGGCCAGTGAGCCTCGACCGCTTCTTCCGTTTCCGGCATCTCTGCGCGGGTGCCGGGTCTGTTCGTGTGCGGGAGCGGCGGTCTGCCCCTGCACTTATTTTTTATTGAAAAGGAGCACTCACTATGAAACACTATTCTGCCAAAAAGCTGGCCCTCGCCGGTATGTTCTGCGCTGTCGCTGTCGTGGGCAGCGTCTTCTCCTTCCCGGTCTTCGGCAGCAAATGCGCCCCTGTGCAGCACATGGTCAACATCCTCTGCGCTGTCCTGCTGGGGCCTTACTACGGCGTGGGCGTGGCTTTCGTCGCCTCCCTGCTGCGCAACCTGCTGGGTCTGGGCAGTCTGATGGCTTTCCCCGGCAGCATGTTCGGCGCACTGCTCTGCGGCATCGTCTTCCACAAGACCCATAAGCTGCTGCCCACCCTCGTGGGCGAGGTGTTCGGCACCTCCATCCTCGGCGGTCTGTGCGCCTACCCCGTCGCCATCCTGCTGATGGGCAAGAGCGCCGGTGACATCGCGTTCTACGCCTACATCGTCCCCTTCCTCGTCTCCACCGCCGGCGGTGCCATCATTGCAGGCGCACTGCTGGCCGCACTTTCCCGCGCAGGCGCACTCCGCGCCATGCAGGCCAGCCTGAGCTGATTCGAAGGAGAAGCCATGTTTCAGAACCTCTTTGCCAACGTCCGGGCCAAAAGCCCGCTTGTCCATAACATCACCAACTACGTCACCGTCAACGACTGTGCCAACATCGTCCTCGCCTGCGGGGCGTCCCCCATCATGGCGGATGATGCCACCGAGGTCGAGGACATCACCTCGCTGTGTGCCGGGCTGAACCTCAACATCGGCACGTTGAACAGCCGCACCATCCCCTCCATGCTGCTGGCGGGACACACCGCCAACCGGCTGGGCCGTCCTGTCGTGCTGGACCCCGTGGGCGCAGGCGCTTCCCATCTGCGCACCGAAACGGCACTGCGCCTCCTGCGGGAAGTGAAGTTCACAGTCATCCGGGGCAACATCTCCGAGATCCGGACGCTGGCGGCAGGCAGCGGCACCACGAAAGGCGTGGACGCCGACGCCGCCGACAAGGTGACGGACGAGACGCTGGATAAGACCGTGGCATTCGCCAAAGCGTTTGCGGCCCGCACAGGGGCGGTCGTCGCCGTCACCGGTGCCATCGACATCGTGGCCGACGGAGAGCGGGCCTTCTGCATCCGCAACGGCCACCCCATGATGAGCGCCGTCACCGGCACCGGCTGTCAGCTTTCGGCCCTGACGGCGGCATTCTGTGCGGCCAACCCGGACAAGCCTCTGGAAGCCGCTGCTGCAGCGGTCTGCGCCATGGGACTTGCGGGCGAAGCAGCTCACAGCCGCCTTTCCAGGCTGGACGGCAACGCCACCTACCGCAATTACATCATCGACGCGATCTACAACATGACCCCCGAACAGCTCGAGGAAGGAGCACGCTATGAAATGCGATAAACACACCATGCTTCTCTACGCCGTCACCGACCGGGCGTGGACGGGCCGCGAGACCCTCCGCCAGCAGGTGGAAGACGCGCTGAAAGGCGGCGTCACCTGCGTCCAGCTGCGGGAAAAGGAGCTGGACGACGCGGCATTTTTGCAGGAAGCCATGGAGCTTTCCGCCCTCTGCCGCAGCTATGGCGTACCCTTCATCATCAACGATAACGTCGAGATCGCTATAAAATGCCATGCCGACGGCATCCATGTCGGGCAGGAAGATATGGCCGCCGCAGACGTCCGCGCCAAGGTCGGCCCTGACATGATCATCGGTGTGTCGGCCCATTCCGTCGAGGAAGCACAGCTGGCCGTGGCCCACGGCGCGGACTATCTGGGCGTCGGCGCGGCATTTTCCACCCACACCAAAACCGATGTGGATGTCCTGCCGGAGGGCAGACTGAAAGAGATCTGCGACTCCGTGGATGTGCCGGTCGTGGCCATCGGCGGCATCCATAAAGACAATATCCTCAAGCTCAAAGGCTCCGGCGCGGACGGCGTGGCCCTCGTGAGCGCGATCTTCAGCGCCGAGGACATTGAGGCTGAGTGCAAAGAGCTGAAGGCACTGACAGAACAAATCATCTATAGCAATTCAACTTTTTAATGCAACAGCAACAGCGTTGAATTGCATATCGCAACTATGCTGTTTGGATGTTGCACTAATTTCTTGACTTGCGATAAACACTTTTTCGGGCATTTCCCAAGAAATGGAAGTTATACTGCAAAGCGTCGACAGAGGGATCTTTCCACCGAAATCGAAAGGTCTGGTGGAAAACGAATGCGGCGATGCGGCAAATACAATATTCCCAGAAGGAGAAGAAAGGCTTATACCTATGAAAACCACGATGAATACTCTCGCCATGCTCACCCTCTCTACCTGTGTTATTATCCGGGTCAATATGCAGGACGGTGCAGCTCTCATCCGCCTTGTCCCTCAGTTCAACTGCTAAAATAACAAAACAGCAGCCCCGCTTCATCTGCCGCGAGGCTGCTGTTTTGTGATTGGAAAATTTCAGGCTCAGTTCGTCTTGACGGCCACAAGGATACGGATCTTCCTGCCGCCGGAGCAGCCGAAGTTGTCGTACCAGCCGATGAGCTTATAATCCTCGGTGTTGATCTTGGGCAGCGAGGTGGCGAAATACTGGCCGTTCGACCACAGATACACCTGCATATCGTCGGCGGTCTCATAGCGCTTGTCGCCGCTCATGACCGAAGCTGCGCCCAGCTTATCGATGACTACTGGCGAGAGCTGGAGCATCCGGTTGATGGCCTTGCCGTCGGCAGAACGGCCGATGGCGATGCCGCCTGCGATAACGGGGTACTTGGTGGCGGTGCTGTAGGCCACCTGCTTGCCGCCAGAGTAGCAGACATAGGTCGCGCCCTCGCCCAGATAATTGAGGAAATCGCCCAGCGTACCGCCCACGCTGTCACCGGTGCGGCGGAGCACATAGCTGAACAGCTGGTCCGTCTTGCCGGTAAGGGTGTTCCAGGTAGAGCTGACGACGCTGCCGTCGATGAGGCCGTAGAGCACATCGCTGGTGCTGGGGACAAGGATGTTCTTCACATCCTGGAAGGTCTCCTCATCGGTCTTGGCCACCTTGGTGGTGGTCGTGGTGGTCCCAGCGGGGAGGCCTGCGGCCTCTCTTGCGGCGTCCTGTGCCTTGTCGCTGATCTTTTTGTCGATCTTCTTGGCGGCTTCGTCCGTCAGGCGGCGGACAGAATCCAGCGCAGCGTACTCCCACAGGTCACCGGTCACATCGTCGAGGATGACCCGGTCGATCTGGCCCGCGGAATTGGTGGTGTAGTAGCGGACGTCGCTTTCACTCAGAGTCACCCCCGATAGGCGGCTGGGGCGAACTGCCCCAGCCACACCCTCCGACGTCGTATCAATGATCTGCACGTTGTCTGCAAACGGGGTGTCGCCCAGCGCGGTGCCGTCGGCGTTGACAGTGCCGCTGGTCGAGCGGGGCGAGATGGACTGGACGCTTTCGCCGTCACCGTCCACGCTGATCTCCACCAGCTTGCCGGCCGGGAAATTGAGCTTATTGTCCACATTGACGGTGCGAGCGGTGCCGTCGGTACACATGACCGAGACAGCCTGCTGCACCTCAGCGCTGTTCGTCTCCACAAGGGTGCGGGATGAGGACTGGACCACGCCGTAGAACACAGCGTCTGCCGCGTCGCCGGTGAGGACGGAGACAGCTGCATCGTTCATGCCCAGCAGCAGAGTGACCACCTGGCCCACGCCGCCGCCGGACAGGGAGGACAGCTGGTAGGCCACAGAGGGCGAAGCGATGGTGTAGGTGACGCCGGCCACGGTCACAGAGGTCGGAGCGCTGGCCGAGGGCGAGACCGCCGTCACACGGCCTGCGGCGCGCTTGTTGTAGAGCCAGACGGTGCGGGCGCTCTCGTTATAATAGTAGACATCATAGGGAGAGAGGGCCGCAGAGGTGGTGACTTCGTCGTTGCGGTAGATGGCTGCCGGGGCGAAAGGCAGGACGGTGGAAGCATCTGCCACGAAGGGACCCTTGACGTTGTCCAGCAGGACAGAAGAGATGTCCACCTGGCCGTTGCTCACGGCAAAGCCCAGGGTGGAAGCGTAGACCTGACCGCTGCCGTTCATGGCGGTGAGGGCGTTGTAGAAGAGCATGGTACCCTGCTCGAGGGTCAGAGTCTCACCCTGACGGGCATTGATCTCATTGCGCAGGCCCAGCGCGCTGGCCTTGCTGAGCTGAGCTGTGGGGAAGGTACCGCCCAGCTTTGCCACATCATAGCCCAGCAGGCGCAGCGCCATGGTGCAGGCTTCTTCCAGCGTGACGGTGTTGTCCGGGCGGAAGCTGCCGTCGGAGTAGCCGGTCATCCAGCCGTTCTGGACAGCAGTGCGGATGTAGACCGCATAGGGAGAGTCGCTGTCCACGTCGCTGTAGAGGCGGCCGGTGCGGCCCTGTGCCGTGGTGGTATCGCGGTAAGCAGAGAATGCGGTGAGGAGGCGGGCCGCCTGCCCACGAGTGAGGGGCGCACCCAGAGAACCGGCCTGCTCGGCGGTCAGACCGCCCAGTGCCGTCGCCGTCTGGACTGCCGCGTTGGAGCCGACCGCAGAGGCGGGCAGCACCAGCATGGAAACAGCCACGCAGACAGCCAGCAGGAATGCGAGGAATCGTTTTTTCATGGTAAACTCCTTAATCATATCTGAGCGCTTCGATGGGGTTCAGGCTGGCGGCACGGCGGGCCGGCAGGAAGCCGAACAGGACACCGATGCCGCAGGAGATGCCCACGGCGATGGCTGCTGCGTCCGCCGAGGGGGTGACGTTCAGGGTAATATCCGTCAGGATATACGGAAGGATCTGGTTGATAATGGCCGACACGACGTAGCCCAGCACGATGCCGAGGCAGCCGCCCAGCGCCGACGTGACGCCGGCCTCCACGACGAACTGGGTCAGGATGGTGCTCTCCTGTGCGCCCAGTGCCTTGCGGATACCGATCTCACGGGTGCGCTCGGTGACAGACACCAGCATGATGTTCATGATGCCGATGCCGCCGACCAGCAGCGAGATGCCCGCAATGGCCGTCAGGACGCCCACCATGACGTTGATCATGGAGGACATCTGCTTCATGGCTGCGCTCAGGCTCATGACGTAGACATAGTCATCCTTGCTGACCAGCTTCTTGAGCCGCGACTGCAAAAACTCCTGTGCCTCATCCGAGTGGTCTGCATCCTGCAGCACGACATAATACTCGCTGACACTGCTGGTGTTGTTGACGCTCATCAGGGTGGTATAGGGAACGAGAACAATGTCGTCGTTGCCGCCCTCGTACTGAGAGGCGGGTTTGGAGCGGCCTTCCAGCACGCCCACGATGCGGTACTCGCTGGCGCCTACCTTGAGGGTGCTGCCGAGACCGTTGCCGCCGAAGATCTTGCGGTCCACATAGTCGCCGATGACACAGATATTCTTGTTGTCTATCAAATCGGTGTACTGGATGCCGCGGCCCTTGGCCACCTTGTAGTTGTTGATGGTCGTGTAATCTTCGTTGACGCCGCTGATGTAGGTGCGGCGGTACTTCTCGCCCGCCACCCGCAGCGTGTCGCCGACACTGGCAATCGGCGAAAGACCCTTATAATACTCGGGCTTTTCATTGATGATCCTGTACACATCGTCCACTTCCACTGAGCGGGTGCTGGCGGTCATGATGTTGACGGACAGAATATCGCTGCCCATGTCGGAGTAGAAGTCCTGCATCATGTTGGTCATGCCGTTGCCGAGGCCGACGATGACGATGACGGCCATGACGCCGATGATGATGCCCAGCATGGTGAGGAAGGTGCGGACTTTGTTGCTCAAGACGTTCTGGACGGCCTGTTTGAAGGTCTCCTTTATCATGCCTGCGTCCCCTCCTCTCCGGCTTTCGGCTCTGCCATCATGAAGTTCGGCTGAACGACTGCCTCGGGTGCGTGGGCGTCGCCGTCGTAGACGACGCGGCCATCTTCGAGGCGGATGATGCGCTCCGCCTGCATAGCAATGGAGTTGTCGTGGGTGATGAGGACGACGGTATTGCCCTGCTTGTGCAGATCCTGCAGCATCCCCAGCACTTCGCGGCTGGTATGGGAGTCCAATGCACCGGTGGGCTCGTCGGCCAGGATGACCGCCGGGCCGCGGGCCAGCGCACGGGCAATGGACACACGCTGCTGCTGACCGCCGGAAAGCTGGTTGGGCAGGTTTTTGAGCTTATTGCCCAGACCCACCCGCTCAAGGGCAGCCTTTGCCGTCGCGTGGCGCTGTGCGGCGGGGATGCCCGCATACACAAGGGGAACTTCCACATTCTCCAAAAGAGTCAGCTTCGGCAGCAGATTGTACTGCTGGAAGATGAAGCCCAGCTTCTCGTTCCGGATGTGTGCCAGCTCGCGTCGGCTCATCTTGCCGACATCCTTGCCGTCCAGCAGATAAGTGCCTTCGGTAGGCACGTCCAGACAGCCGATGATGTTCATACAAGTGGATTTACCAGAACCGGACTGGCCGACGATGGCCACGAACTCGCCTTTGTTGATTTTGAAAGAGACGTGGTCGGCGGCCTTTACGAGGGTATCACCCATCTGGTAATACTTGCAGACCCCATCAAATTCTATCAGCGTGCTCATTCGTCATCTCCTTCGGCGGAGGCCATCATGTTGCTGTAGAAGTCGGTCGCACTGACGCTGGAGTTGTCGTAAGCGATGGTATCGCCCTCCTGCAGGCCGCTCTTCACTTCGATGTAATCGTCATCGCTGATGCCGGTGGTCACCTTGACGTAGACGTAGCCGTCGGGAGCGGTCATGGAAGTCTCCGCATTGGCAGCGCTGGGCGAATCCTTGGTCACCAGCACATAGCTGCCCCGGACGAGGGCGGCGTTGGGCAGGGCCAGAACATTCTTGACGCTGGCGGTGGTGATCTTCGCAGTGGCGTTCATTCCGGGCAGCAGCTCGCCCATGTCGTCGATGCGGACGGTGACGGGGTAGCTGGTGGAGCCGTTGGCGGTAGTGCCTGCCACGAGGATACTGCTGATGACGCCCTTGTAAGTCTCACCCGGGACGGCGTCGGCGGTGATGTCCACCTCCTGGCCGACCTCGAGGGAGCGGATCTTCAGCTCGTCCACGTTGAGCTTCATTTCCAGATAGCTCATATCGTAGATGGTGCAGAGGTTCTGCATGGCGGTGTCGTTGGCGCTGAGCTTGTCGCCGGCCTTGACCTTCTTATCCACGATGGTGCCGCTGATCGGGGCGTCGATGGTATAGTGGCTGATGGTCTTCTCGGCAGAAGACATCTGCAGCTCGGCAGCGCGCAGGCTGTCAGCGGCGTTTTTGGTCTGCTTGTCCAGATCCTTGCCGGTGATGCGGAGGATGACGTCATCCTGACGGACGGTGCTGCCCTCCTTGACGCAGAGTTCAGACACGGTGCCGGAGGCAGCTGCCACGACAGTCTCCTCACGCTGGTAAGTAAAGTGTGCGGAGTTGAGGGAGCTGACGCCGTTCACCTGTGCCACAGCGGCCTGTGCGGTGGTCAGGCTGCCCGCGTTGGGAACAGCGATGGTGACGGTGCAGGTCATCAGGCTGGCGTCGCCGGCAGGGTCTGCACCGGAAACGGAGCGGATGGTGCCGTTCAGCGTCTCAAAGGTGGTGTCCGGCATGACCTGTGCGGCCTGACCGGCGACAAAGCTCTGGGCCTCTGCGGCAGGGAAATCCACGGCCAGCAGCATCACGGAGGTGTCGCGGATGGTGGCCACAGTCTGACCAGCCTGCACGGCGTCGCCTGCGGCGACTGCAAAGGAGCTGACCTCGCCGCTGATCCTGGTGCGGACGTTCTGCATATCCGCAATGTCATCGTAATTGCGCTGTGCCTGCTCCACCGAGAGCTGTGCGCTCGCGAGGTTGTTTTCCACATCCGAAATGTCGATGGTGTAAAGAATATCGCCCTTCTCGATGCTGTCGCCCAGCTCAAAATCGGCGGTGAGCACCGTGCCGGTGACGAGGGACTTGACGGTGTAGGAATCGGCGGCGTTGATGGTGCCGCTGCCGTCGTAGACGTTCACGATGTCGCGGCGTCCCAGCTTCTCCTGCGTGTAGGCAAGGTCTGCCGACGCACTGCGGCTCTTGCGCGGCACGATGACCGCCACCAGCACCGCTGCGGCTGCGACCACCGCGATGCAGCGCTTTTTGTGGGTCTTGATAAAGTGGAACACCTTATTTTCTCCGCCGGTATTCTCCTGCGGAGAGGCGTCCTGTGTCTTCTTGTTGAAACCTAGCATGAAAAGCCTGACCTCCTGTGTTTCATGAAAAAGAAAAGTTCTTTCTGCCTGTTTTCATCCGTTCTGCGCTTTCCCCCACAGCGTCCGCCAAAAACGACCTGTCTGCGAGATGCTGCCCCGGGTTAGCGGCGCAAACCGTTATAATGATACCACCTAACAGAACGGACTACAAGAAATTTTTCCTGCACAATCTGCAACTTTTTTGAAAATTTTTCCATCATCTCTGTGTCTGGAAACCGGAACATCAGACAGAGCTTTCGGATGAAGAGTTCATCCACTCGCTCCGACCCTTCGTGCAGCGGCTTTTGGGATACCGTCAGAAATAACTTGACGATCCGTGAGATGACGGCTCTGATGGGCGGTGACGGCACGATGGGTAACAAACAGAAAAAGACTTCCGCTTTGAGAATGACCCTCAGGCGGAAGTCTTTTTACTTTCTGAAAAAACAAAAGAAAAAGCACCAAGCATTTCTGCCTAGTGCTCTTTGTGGTGCACCTCGCGCACTCATATCCGAACTTTTCTCCGCTTTCACGGCTTCCCCGAAAGCGACCGTTTCTGTACCTTCCTTATAGTTAAAGGTAATAAGTACCTTATCATCGTAGAGATAGATGGCATTGATGAAGGTATCCACCAGTGCCTGCCGCTGCTCCGGCTGGGTCATATCCAGCTTGCGGAAGCGAAGCAGCCAAAAGCGGACGAACTCCTCTTTCATCTTTGGCTTAGCCAGCCGTTCCTCTGCAATGCGGGCTTGCAATTCTTTTCGCTGATCTTCCAGAGCTTCCAGCCGTTCCTTGGTAGAGCTGGTCAGAATGCCCATCTGGATGGCGTTCAGCATATTGGTGATGCCGACTTCCGTTTCTTTCAACTGCTTTTCATAGATGGGCAAATCCGTGCTTTCCTGATTTTGCAATTCCATGACTTTGGCAATGATGGCATTCATGGAAGCGTCATCTTCCACCAGCTTCATGGTCTCGTTGATCACCAGATCTTCCAGCCACTGTTTCCGCACGGCCTTTTTATCGCAGGTCTTTTTCTTCTTGGCAGCAGCACACTTGTAGTAGGTATACATTTTCCCGGTGTGGCTGACACCGCTTTCTCCGAACATCAGTGCACCGCACTTGCCGCAGTACAGCTTGGTGGTGAGCAGATAGCTTTCCTCTGCCTTATGACGGGCAGGGGCCTTTTTATTTTTCGCCAGCTTTTCCTGCA
>OLYC01002698.1_pt1 | contig 10040 bp, 9 predicted proteins | sample 1674271 | NCBI WGS metagenome assembly OLYC01 (sample SAMEA103958154, study PRJEB25191) | human gut metagenome
GGTTCCAAGTGTCAGGACGTCGCCATCACGCGGCTGGTCGTCGAGCTGAAATCCGAGATTGAAAAGATCCGCGAGCAGATCCAGAACATCGAGTAACAGGGGAGGTACGCCGTGAAACTGCTGAACATCGGCTTCGGCAATATGGTGAACGCCGACCGCATTATCGGCGTCGTCAGCCCGGATTCTGCCCCCATCAAGCGCCTGATCCAAGACGCGCGAGAGAAGGGTGCACTCATCGACGCCAGCTACGGGCGGCGCACGCAGGCCGTGCTCATCATGGACTCCGACCATGTCATCCTGTCCGGCATCCCGCTGGAGACCCTGACCGGGCGTGCCGCCGAAGAAAGTGAAGAAAAGAGGAAGTAACGATGAAAGGTGAAAAATATCTGTTTGTAGTCTCCGGTCCCTCCGGCACCGGCAAGGATACCGTCGTGGCCGCACTGCTGAAAAAGCACCCCGAAATTCAGCACACCGTCTCCGCCACGACCCGCGCCCCGCGCGAAGGCGAGAAGGACGGCATCAACTACCACTTCATGTCGGTGGCTGATTTCGAGGATCATCTGGCACACGACCAGATCGTAGAGCATACCAAATACTGCGAGAACTACTACGGTACGCTGCGCAGCGAGATTGAAGGCCGCATGAAGCTGGGCATCCCGGTCATCCTCGTCATCGAGGTCGAAGGCGCAGGCAACATCAAGAAGATGTACCCCGGCGCAACCACGATCTTCGTGCTGCCCCCGGACATGCAGGAGCTGGAGCGCCGTCTGCGCTGCCGCGGCACCGAGGACGAGGAGACCATCCAGCGCCGCCTGAAGCGCGCCGAGACCGAGATTGCGAACTCGATCAACTATGACGAGCACGTGGTCAACGTCGAGGTCGACTCCTGCGCCGAGAGCCTCTACTCCATCATCCAGTTCAAGCTGCAGCACGGCAGCGACGAATGAGCCTGCTGCTGGCCCAGGCTGCCGTCAACGACGCGAACATCCACTTTGACAAGCTGTACTCCTACCGCATCCCCGTGGAGCTGGCCGGGAGGGTCTTTCCCGGCAGCATGGTGCTGGTGCCGTTTGGCCGGGGCAGCAAGGCCCGGATGGCCGTTGTGCTGGCTGTCGGGGAGGTAGACGAGAGCGACGCCCCCAAGGGGCTGAAAACGCTCTACGACGCCGCCCCCGAGGATGCCCGCCTGACGCCGGACCTTCTGGAGCTTGTGCGCTTTTTAAAAGAGCGCACCTTCTGCACCTGGTTCGAGGCCGTCAAGGCAGTCATCCCGTATGGCGCACAGTACCGGCCCGCTGTCGTGGACGGCAGGCACGTCATGCAAGGCCGCCTGACCCGCTCTACGGAGCGGCTGTACACGCTGGCGGGGGCGCTGCCGGAAAAGCCAAAGCCCGGCCCACGCCAACTGGCCGCTGTCGCCGCCCTGCAAAACGGCCCGCTGACCGCGCGGCAGCTCGACGAGGTTGGTATTTCCCGGGCAACGCTGGACGGCCTTGTCAAAAAGGGTGTGCTGACCGCCGCCGAGCAGGACAAGGCCATCGACCTGTTTGCGGCCATCCCGTTTGACCCGCAGCCGCTGGAGCTGTCCCCTGAACAGCAGCAGGTTTTTAACGATCTGCTGCCGAATCTGGAGGATGCCAGACCCCACGCGGCACTGCTGCACGGCGTAACCGGCAGCGGCAAAACCATTGTGTTTCTGCGGCTTATCCAGCGTACGCTGGAGCTGGGCCGCCGCGCACTGGTCCTGGTGCCGGAGATCAGCCTGACACCGCAGATGATACGGCGGCTCAAGTCCACCTTCGGCAGCCGTCTGGCCGTGCAGCATTCGGCGCTCAACAATACCGAGCGCCTTTTGCAGTGGCGGATGATCCAGCAGGGAAACGCCGATATTGTCGTAGGTACGCGCAGTGCAGTGTTTGCACCGCTGCAAAACCTTGGCCTTATCATCATGGATGAGGAACAGGAGCACACCTACCAGAGCGAGTCCGCCCCGCGCTTTGACGCCCACGATGTTGCCAAAAAGCGTGCGGTCATGGAAAACGCGCTGCTGCTGTTTGCCTCGGCCACACCACTGACCGAGACCTACCACGCCGCCCAAAGCGGCAAACTGAAACTTGTTACCCTCACCCAGCGCTACGGCGGCTGTCCGCTGCCCAGCGTGGATTTCATCGATATGCGCGCCGAGCTGACGGCAGGCAACCCCCGGGAGGTCAGCCGCCGCCTGGCACGCGAGCTGCAGGAAAATCTCGATAATGGGGAACAGAGCATCCTGCTCTTAAATCGCCGGGGCTACCGCACCATCGGCATGTGCACCGATTGCGGCCACGTGCTGAAATGCCCCAACTGCAGCGTGCCGCTCGTCTACCACAAGCCGCAGCAGGCGCTTTTGTGCCACCACTGCGGCCACACGGTGTACCCGCTGCCCCAGACCTGTCCCGAATGCGGCGGCAAAATCAACTACAGCGGTTTCGGCACCCAGCGCGTCGAGGAGGAGCTGTCCGAGCTGCTGCCCGGTGCGCACATCCTGCGGATGGATCAGGATTCCACTTCCCGCAAGGACGCCCACGAGACGATGCTGGCGCAGTTTGCGCGGCACGACTACGACATCCTGCTCGGCACACAGATGGTCGCGAAGGGGCTCGACTTTGAAAAGGTCACCCTTGTGGGCGTCTTGGGCATCGACTCGCTGCTGTTCGGGCAGGGATTCCGTGCGTATGAGAGCGTGTTCAGCCTCATCACGCAGGTCGTGGGGCGCGGCGGGCGCGCCGCGCTGCCCGGTCGGGCGCTGATTCAAACGTCGGTGCCCGACCACCCCGTTTTGCAGCTGGCCGCCGCGCAGGACTACGAGGGCTTTTACCGCGAGGAGATCACCTTCCGCAAGTTTGGCCTTTACCCGCCGTTTTGCTCCTTCGTGGTCGTCGGCTTCGTCGGCGATCAGGAAGGCGCGGTCTTCATCGCGGCGCAGCGGTTCGGCGCGCTGCTGGCGCAGCATGCCGTCCAAAGGCCCGACATTCCGCTGCGGGTGCTGGGGCCTGCGCCTATGAACATTACGATGCTCAACAATAAATTTCGCTACAAGCTGACGCTGAAATGCCGTAACGATGCGGCGTTCCGCGCACTTTTGCACGAGACGCTGGACGCCTACGACGCTGAAAAGCTGCCACAGAAAGCGTCCGTCGTACTCGATTTCAATTCTGACGGTGATTTATAACATTTGGAGGTTATTTTTATGGCACTGCGTACCATTGTGCAGGACGGCGACCCGATCCTGAAGAAAGTCTGCCGCCCCGTTACCAAGTTTGACGATCGTCTGGGCACCCTGCTCGACGACATGAAGGAGACGCTGCTCGACGCAAACGGCCTCGGTCTGGCAGGCCCGCAGGTGGGCATGATGCGCCGCCTGTTCATCTGCCTTGATGACCGCGACCTGCCCGAAGAAGTCCCCGAAAATTACAAGTACAAGTTCATCGAGTTCATCAACCCGGAAATTCTTGAACTCAGCGACGAACAGGTCGAACTGTACGAGGGCTGCCTGTCCTTCCCCGGCCACAACGGCGCGATCAAGCGCTCGAAGCACGTCAAGGTCAAGGCGCAGAATCGCCACGGCGAGTGGTTCGAGATGGAGGCCGACGACATGCTGGCGCGCTGCATCCAGCACGAGAACAACCATCTGGACGGCATCACCATCATGGATCTGGCCGAGCATTTCTACGAAGACGATTACCCTGAGGAAAACGAGGACTGATATATGCGCATCCTGTTCATGGGCACCCCTGATATCGCCGCCGAAAGTCTGGCCGCCCTGCTGGCGGCCGGGCACGAGGTCTGCGCGGTGTTCACCCGGCGCGATAAACCCGTCGGCCGCAAGCAGATTCTGACCGCACCTCCGGTCAAGCAGCTGGCGGTCGAGCACGGTATCCCGATCTACCAGCCCCGCACCCTGCGGGACGGCTCGTCCGACGCGCTCATTCAAGAGCTTGCACCCGACGTCATCATCGTCGTGGCCTATGGCTGCATCATCCCGCCGCAGCTGCTGCATGTGGCGAAGTACGGCTGCATCAACCTGCACGTCTCGCTGCTGCCGAAATACCGCGGCTCCGCGCCGATCCAGTGGTCTGTGCTGAACGGCGACGCCGGGACGGGCGTAACGATCATGCAGCTGGACGAAGGAGTGGACACCGGCGATATTTTGATGGTGGAGTCGGTCGACATCGACCCGGAGGAGACGAGCGGCTCACTGTTCGACCGCGTCAGCGCTGTGGGTGCCAAAACGCTGGTGACCGCGCTGGAAAAGATCGAGGCCGGGGCGCTGACCCCGCAAAAGCAGGACGACACGCAGGCTACGAAGGCACCGCCCCTGACCAAGGATATGGCACAGTTCGACTTTACGCAGGACGCCGCCCACATCCACAACTGGGTGCGCGGCATGAACCCGTGGCCAGTGGCTTGGTTCACACAGGACGGCAAGCGCATCAAGGTGCTGGAAAGCCGCTTGGCTGAGAACCCGCAGAACGCCGCGCCCGGCACGGTGCTGGCCTTGAAGCCGCTGACGATTGCTGCCGCAAACGGCGCGGTCGCACTGCTGACCGTTACGCCGGAAGGCGGCAAGCCGATGGCGGGCACTGCCTGGGCCTCCGGACGCCGCCTGAAAGCGGGGGACAGCCTGTGACGCCGCGCCGTCTGGCCGTCAAGGCATTGATCCATCAAGAGCAGGCCGGTTACGCCAACCTTGTGCTGGATGCCGAGCTGAAGAAGTGCGCCCCGCCCTTGGAAGGCCGCGACGCCGCCTTCGCTGCACGCATCTTCTATACAACGCTGGAGCGCCTGCCTCTGCTGGACTATATCTTAAACCAATTCACAAAAAAGCCCGTCTCCAAGCTGGACGCACCGGTACGCGCCGTGCTGCGGGCCGGCCTTGCGCAGGCGCGGTACATGAATGTTCCGCTGCCCGCCGCCGTGGACGAGTCGGTCAAGCTGACCCGGAATTTGGGCAAATCCAGCGCCGCCGGTATGGTGAATGCCGTGCTGCGCCGCGCCGCTGTGGCCAACGTACAGGAGAGCGATTTTGCCGACCCGCTCGACCGGCTGTCGATTTATTACTGCCTGTCCCGCCCGGTGGCGGAGCTGTTCTACGCTCAATTCGGCGCGGAAGCCTTCCCGCTGGCCGCCGCGTTTTACGAGAAGCCCCAAACCGCGATCCGCGTGAACACGCTGCGCACAAGCGACGCCGCACTGACGGCGCTTTTGCAGCACGAAGGCCACACCGTGACCCCCGGCCCTTGGCTGGGAGCGCTCCTCGTCGATTTTGTCGGCTCACCCGCCGCCAGCGAGGCCTTTCAAAAAGGGCTTTTCCATGTGCAGGGGCTGGCAAGCCAGTTCACTGCGCTCTGCGTCGACGCCCAGCCGGGACAGCAAGTGCTTGATCTCTGCGCCGCGCCGGGCGGCAAAAGCCTGACACTGGCCGAGGCCATGCAGGACAAAGGCCAGCTTGTCAGCGGCGAGTTCGTGCCCAGCCGCGTGCCGCTTTTGCAGCGCTCGTTTGACCGCTGCGGCGTCACCTGTGCCGTAGCTGTCGAAAACGACGCGACAAAGCACAATTCGGAATGGCCGAAGTTCGACCGCGTCCTCTGCGATGTGCCGTGTTCCGGCCTCGGCGTTATCGCCAAAAAGCCGGACATTCGTTACAAGGATTTGGACGGGATAGAGAATCTGCTCGACACACAGCAAAAAATCCTGCAAAACGGCGCAGATTCACTTGCCGAAAATGGCCGTTTGGTGTATTCTACCTGTACAGTGAATGATAAGGAGAATCAGGCCCAGGTGGAGAAATTCCTCTCCGCCAACCCGGATTTTCACGTTGTGCAGCCCAAAGATGCGCTGCCCGGCGCGGACGTGACGCCGCTGGGCACGCTGTTTTTGCCGCACAAAACCGGGACGGACGGCTTTTTTGCCGCTATCTTGGAACGAAACTGACACAAAATTCGTTATTATAAAAGGAGGTGACCCCGCATGGGCGAAAAGATCTGCATTTCGGATCTGACGCTCGACGCGCTGATTGCCTACATCGTCGGGCTGGGTCAGCCGAAATTCCGTGCCAAGCAGATTTTTAAATGGCTGCACCAGAAGCTCGTGACGGAGTTCACCCAGATGACCGACCAGCCGAAGGCGCTGCTGGCGCAGCTTTCTGAGCAGTGCACGATCGCTGCGCCCACCATCCGCCGCCGCCAGCAGTCGAAGGACGGCACGGTCAAGTATCTTTTGCAGCTGGCCGACGGAAACTGCATCGAAACCGTTCTGATGCGCTACAAATACGGCAATACTGTCTGTGTGTCGACGCAGGTCGGCTGCGCGATGGGCTGCCGCTTCTGCGCATCGACGCAGGCCGGGCGTGTGCGTGATTTGACAGCAGGGGAGATTGCCTCGGAAATTTACACCGCGCAGAAGGACTCCGGTGAACGGGTGTCCCACATTGTTTTGATGGGCATTGGCGAGCCGCTGCACAATTTCAACAACGTGATGGACTTTTTGGAGATTATCTCCTGCCCGGAGGGCGTCAACATCGGCATGCGCAACATCAGCCTGTCCACCTGCGGCCTTGTGCCAAAGATCGACGAGCTGGCGAAACGGCATTTGCAGCTGACGCTGTCCGTCTCGCTGCATGCGCCGGACAACAAGACCCGCTCCGGCATGATGCCGGTCAACGACGCTTTCCCGCTGGAACAATTGATCCCGGCCTGCCGCCGCTATCAGAAGGAGACCGGCCGCCGCATCAGCTTCGAGTATTCGATGGTGCGCGGCGTCAACGACAGCAGTGAGATGGCGCAAAAGCTCGCCAACCTCATTAAGGGCATGGGCGCGCACGTCAACCTCATCCCCATCAACCCGGTGGACGGCAGCCCGTACTCCGCCACCGACGACGCCAACGTGCACCGCTTCCAGAAGGAATTGGAGGCATTGGGCGTCAACGCCACGGTGCGCCGCCGTTTGGGCACCGATATCAGCGCCGCCTGCGGCCAGCTGCGCCGCGAGGACGCACAGGGGAAATAAGCATTTCAGCTTGCAACATAATGGAAAGGAACCAACCTGAATGAAGATTGCCGCGATCACGGACATCGGCAGCTGCCGGCAGGAAAATCAGGACAACTACTGTGCGCAGCAGCTGGCAGGCGGCACCGCCTGGGGCATTGTCTGCGACGGCATGGGCGGCGTCAACGGCGGGCGGATCGCTGCGCGCATTGCCACCGACACCATGCAGCAGTATTTTGCCCGCCATATGCGCAGTCTGGAGCCGGGCGCAGAGAAGGCTTTCATCATGCGCGGCTTTGATTTGACGAATCGCGCTGTGTACGAAAAGTCCACCTCTGACCCGGAGATGCAGGGCATGGGCACAACAGGTGTCTGCGCCTATGCCAGCGGGGGGCTTGCCCATGTGGTACACGCCGGGGATTCCCGCGCGTACCTGTTCCATGCGGGCGAGCTGCGCCAGATCACCCGCGATCACTCGATGGTGCAGCAGCTTGTGGACAGCGGGCAGATCACCCGCGAGCAGGCCGCCGTCCACCCGCAGAAAAACCTCATCACCCGCGCGCTGGGCGTCTCAGCCAACATTGTGCCGGAGTACAACCGCTGCGAAATCGAGGAGGGCGACATTCTGCTGCTGTGCACCGACGGCCTGACGAATATGGTGTCTGACAACGACATTGCGCAGGTACTGCGCGAGGTTCCTTTCTTTGATGCTACGAGTATTCTGGTAGACCGTGCCCTGCAGGCGGGCGGTCAGGATAACATTACAGTCCTGCTCATGGGCGTGGAAGCCACGGAGGTCAACAATGGATAATCTGATAGGCAGACGGCTGGACGGCCGCTACTCGATCGAGGGGCTTGTGGGCGTTGGCGGTATGGCCAACGTTTACCGCGGCACCGATCTCAAGACCGGCAACCAGATTGCCGTCAAGGTGCTGAAGGAAGAATTTCTCGACAATGAGGAGTTGGTGCGCCGCTTTAAAAACGAGTCCAAGGCCATCTCCATCCTCAGCCATCCCAATATCGTCAAGGTATACGACGTTTCTGTCACCGACAAGCTCCAGTACATCGTCATGGAGTATGTCGACGGCATCACGCTGAAGGAGTATCTCAAGCAGCGCGGCGGTGCGCTGACGTGGAAGGAGACTGTGCATTTTGCCACGCAGGTGCTCAGTGCCCTGCAGCACGCCCACTCCAAGGGCATCATCCACCGCGATGTCAAGCCGCAGAACATCATGCTGCTGGCGGATGGCTCCATCAAGATGATGGACTTCGGCATCGCGCGCTTCTCCCGCGCGCAGAGCCAGACCGTCAGCGACAAAGCCATCGGCTCGGTGCATTACATCAGCCCGGAGCAGGCCAAGGGCGAGCGCACCGACGCCCGCACCGACATTTACTCGGTCGGCGTCATGCTGTACGAGATGCTGTCCGGCCGCCTGCCGTTTGACGGCGACGGCGCGGTGTCCATCGCCATCATGCAGATCTCCGAAAAACCGAAGCCGCTAGCCGAGATTGCACCCAACACTCCCGAAGGTCTGCGCCAGATCGCCGAAAAGGCGATGGAGAAAGACCCCGACAAGCGCTACCAGAGTGCGCAGGAGATGCTTGCCGCCATCGAGGAGTTTAAGCGCAACCCTTCCATCCGCTTTGAGTACGAATACCGCAATGCGCAGGACAACCCGGAAAGGAATATCAACCGCGTGGTAAACAGTTCCAAGCCCGGCGCGAAGGCGTCAAGCATCCGCACCGGCGACGCCCGCCGGGTCGGCACATCCAACCCCGGCCGCAGCAAGTCCGGCAAGAAGAAGGCGAAGAAGCAGTCCAAGGGCTTCTCGCTGTTGCCGATCTTCTTCGGCATGGCGGTGGCGTTCGTCATCGGCGCAGCCATCCTGATCTACCTGATCTTCACCAATTCCAGCAACCTGCTGTTCTCGAACCGCGCCGACGTGCAGGTCATCAGCTTTGTCGGCATGACGAAGGACGAGTTCCTTGCCACCGACTACAATAACCTGCTGCGCGCCGAGTTCCCGGAGGAATATTCCAGCGAACCGGCCGGCACGATTATTCGCCAGACCCCGAAAGCCGGGCGTACCGTGAAGGAGAAGCAGCGCATCGTGCTGACGGTCAGCCTCGGCACCCAGTACGTCACGATCCCGGAGACGAAGAACATGGTCGCCGAGGACGCCGAGCAGACCCTGAAGGACATGGGGCTGCGCGTCACAAAGAAGCCCATGACCGACAATACCGTCGCGAACGGTGCGGTCATCTACACCCAGCCCGCTGCGGGCGAGACCGTCGAGGGCGACACCACCGTCATCCTCTATGTCAGCCGCTCACAGGTGTCGAAGGAGAGTTCTGTTCCCAGTTTGACCGGCAAAACCATTGAGGAAGCCCGCAACGAGGTCAAGGGGCTGAATCTGTCCATCCGCACGGTCGAACAGCCCAGCGAACAGCCGGAGGGCACCGTTCTGAGCCAGTCCCCGAACGCCGGTACGAACGTGCGCAAGGCGTCGGTCATCACACTGGTCGTCTCCACCGGCATCCCGGAAGTCGTCGAGACGCCGGATTCCACCCCGGTCGATAACGGCGACGGCACCATCGCGGAGAGCGACTGGTGGAGCGCTGACGGCAGCCACCACATCTACCAGCATTCCGACGGCTCGATGTGGAACGAGAACGGCCAGCAGTGCGATTCGCAGGGCAACCCCATCGGCTAATGGATGGTACGACCATGACCTATATTACAAAAGGCATCGGCGGCTTTTACTACGTAAAAACGCCGGACGGCATCGTCGAGTGCAAGGCGCGCGGCATCTTCCGCAAGCGCGGTGTCACGCCGGTGGCGGGGGATAACGTCACATTGTCCCCCGACGGCACGATGATCGACGAGATTCTGCCCCGCAAAAACGTTTTCATCCGCCCGCCCATTGCCAATCTGGACATTTTGTTCATCGTCACCAGCACGACCCAGCCCGTGCCCAGCACCCTTGTGCTGGACGAGCTGGCCGCTGCCGCCA
>OLYC01002702.1_pt1 | contig 10033 bp, 8 predicted proteins | sample 1674271 | NCBI WGS metagenome assembly OLYC01 (sample SAMEA103958154, study PRJEB25191) | human gut metagenome
TTGGATTTAACATACTAGGACCTCCGTGATCTTTACACAAATTTATTTAAAGTTATATGTATTCTGTCTTTTTTAGTTGTGCCGTCAACTGAAAGCAGCTTGAATTTTCCGTATCCTCTCACTGAAAATGTACAGCCCTCTTCAAGAAGTATTTTCGGTGAATTTTTCGGCATATGGTCTATTTCGATGCCCACGTTTTTTATAAGCTGTGCTGACTTTTCTCGTGATATCCTTGCGGCAAGACTTAAGATACAATCTGCACGCATGGAAGCCACAGTACCGCTTATTTCCTGAATTTTCTGCTCAATATGTATACTGCCGTCATAGCCCTCCCGGAGCTTCACTCCTGCTCTGCCGACCTTCGTCAGGACGCTTGTAACCTCGCCTGCCACCGAAGAACGCAGGAACACCGCTGACTTTCCCTCTCCCACAAGAATGTCGCCAACGCTGTCTCTTTTTATTCTTAGTCCCATAAGCGAGCCCAGGATATCTCTGTGAGTTATTTTATCCTCTTTGCGATACAGCAGTGTAATTGCGGTGATAGGAAAATCCTCACTTTCTGCCTCGCCATATTCAGGATAGACGCACAGCATACGCCTTGCGGCGTTTTCATATCCGCCCCAAAGCCTATAATTCTCATATTTTACAGACGCCATGAGTTTTTCGCACAGCAGACACTGCCTTTCATCGAGAAACGCAGAAAACTTTGTTATATACTTTTCATCAGCCGCCATTATCCAATCGGACACTCTGTCTAACAGACGGATATCGTCCTCAGACAGGTCGGGCAAAAACTGATATTTAGCACGAGCCATTTTTAGAAGCTGTAGCCGTTATTTTCAAGCTCGCTCATAAGGTCAACTCCTGAGAAGCGAAAGTTTTCTGAGCCATCATCTTGATGTCTGCACCATTTGCATACGCAACGCCTGAGATAAAGTCAAGTATTCTCTTTGCGTCCTCGCTCTTGACAGTTTCCAGGTTGAGAAGAACTGTCTTTCCCTCATTTATATCGCCGCCGATAGACTTGACCTCTGAAAAATCGTTTGGTCTTGCAAGAACTATCTGCAAAGTCGTGGTTTGCTCCATTCTTACCGGACGTGCGTTATTGCCATATGCACCTGTGTTCTTTGGTGCTTCGTTGTATTCTGTTTTATTCTCATACACCGGCTGCTGATACATTGCGTCCTCCTGCTCAAGTTCATCTTCGCCTACAAAGAGATTTTTTAATTTCTGCATTGCACCCATTTTTAATCCTCCAAATATTTTCTAGCTCCGAAAAGCTTTGTTCCGATCCTCACCAAATTTGAGCCATGCTTTATGGCAAGCTCATAGTCCCCAGACATTCCCATTGAGAGAATATCCATAGACACGTTCGGTATATCCTTTTCCTTTACACTAAGAAAGATACCGTGCATTTTTTCAAAAACGTCCTCCCCTGAGCCTACAGGAGGGATAGCCATAAGTCCCTTAACAGAAACGTTAGGCAGCTGCGCTGTCTGTCTTACAAGCTCCTCAGCCATTTCAGCGGAAACGCCGCTTTTAGTAGCCTCGTCGCCTATATTTATTTCCACAAGGACGTTCATAGTTTTATTATTCTTCACTGCAAGCCTGCTTATCTCATGAGCAAGCTTCAGGTTATCGACAGACTGTATCAGAGTAACATCATTGATTATATATTTCACCTTATTGGTCTGCAAATGTCCGATAAACTGCACTTCTGCACTTTTATCGTAAGCTTCCTTCTTGGAAAGAAACTCCTGCACCCTGTTTTCGCCCAGCAGCTTAAAGCCCTGAGCCACAGCGAAATTCACCTTTTCAGGCGGCACTGTCTTTGTGACAGCCATTATCCTGACTTCTTCGTCAGGCTTACGCCATTTTGCTTTGGCGTTCTCTACATTATAACATATTTCCTTACAGTTTTCAAGAACCTCCGGAAAATAATTATCCTGAGGTGACAGCGTTGCTGTCTGATCTACTTTGCTGCACATCTTCATCTGATACCACCTCTAACAAAATTTGATCGTAAAGCAGCAGATAATCCTCGTTTGAGGTATTTTCAGAGAGCACATAATCATCGCCCTCATAAATAACATTGATCTTCTTAAAGGTAACGTCCTTGCCGAGTATCACATAAACGCCCTTCTGATCGCCCTGAAAACGTATCGCACTTCTTGGAACTTTAAGACCCTGATACTCGTCGAAGATAAGCTCCGCAGACTGCACTCTTGACTCAACAAGAGCTTCGTCAAGTCTGTCACAGGAAAGCACGACGACCACTTTGTTCTCATCGTCCTCACAAGGCTTAACAGACTCCACCTTAACGTCATAGATGTTTTTTGTGGTACTGAGCGTCATTCTAAGCCATGCGCCCTCTGTTATCCTTTTATCGTTTTCCATGATCCCTGCTATCCTGCATGAATAGTCGGAAAACATTTTGCCAATGGCGTTCGGTGCGTCCTTACTAGGCTGGTCGATGACCTTTTGTATATCCTTGTCAGTGAGCTGGGAAGCGTTCTCCATAGTAAGCTCGCTCTCATAGCCGTCTGCATAGGAAACAAAATAGCCTGTTTCGTCAGCAGTGATCGTTTTTCCTGAGCCTGAGGTCTGTTCCTCCAGCTCCTTGACTTTCGCCTGAAGCTGGCTTATCCTTTCGTCATAGCTCTGCTCGGTCTTTGTGACGATATTATAAATATTCATCACAAGGGACATATCCTCTCTTGTTTTTGCAAACTCAGAGAAATTATCCTGAGAAGAATATGAGAGAAGCTCCTTATATTCCTTATCTATCTTGCTTTTGAGCGTTTCAGGCTGAACATAATTCGTTGTACCCGGATTTTGTGCTCTTTCAAGGGCGGCTATCTCGCTTTCAAGTATCTTTATCTTGTTTTTCGCTGTAACAGCGTCCTCAGAAGAATAAACTGACGCTATGGTATTGCCAACAGATATTTTACTGCCGTCGGAATAGGTATAGTCCAAAACTCCGCCGCCGTCATAGGTGACCACCTTTTCATCTCTGATTACAACGCCCTTAAAAGCAATATCCTCATTGATAGTAACAAGCACAGCTTCCTCGGTGTCATGACGCTCTGTAAGTGCACTGTATATCTGACTGCCGATAGTTGTGATTATCAGCACAGAAAGCAGACCGGTAAGTATTTTAACGGTCAGAGAATTCATTTTTTACTGCCCTCTTAAATATCTGAATTGCCTGCGGCGTCAAGAACGTTGATATATCTTGACGGAACGATAGTTGAGATAGCATGCTTATAAACTATGTTCTGCTTGCCCTCGCAATCGAGAACTACAACATAGCTGTCAAAGCCCTTTACAACGCCTTTGAACTGGTAGCCGTTCATAAGGATAAAAGTAGACGCTATCTTGTCTTTTCTGATCTGGTTGAGTATAACGTCCTGAAGATTAAGATTCTTATTCATAAATAACACTCCTAAAAATTTTTACAGCAATGTATTGCTTTTTTTACTATAAAATCTTTCAAATTATATTATATCACATAATTTCCGATTTGGCTATAATATTTTTGATATTTTCTATAATTTTTTGAAAACTATCAAATTTATCTGTTTCCACCCACTGAATTCCGTCAACTCGTCTAAACCAAGTAAGCTGTCTTTTGGCATAATGACGGCTTTCCTGTTTGATTTTGTCGAGGCATTCGGAAAGCTCAGCTTTGCCTTCAAAATACGGCACGAGCTCCTTATAGCCTATCGCCTGATAAGCTGTAGCAGGGGTAAAGCTGTCATAAAAAGCTCTGCACTCCTCTATAAGCCCGTTTTCCACCATTACATCAACACGGTGGTTTATACGGTCATAGAGATACTGTCTGTCGGAAGCTGTAAGACCGATAATGCAGGCGTTATATGGCGACTTCTCACGACGGCTGTTCACCTTATGCTGTGAAAGCGGTATACCTGTAGTTTCAAAGACTTCAAGTCCTCGTATGACCCTTGGCAGGTTGTTCTCATGGACTTTCTCCGCAGTTTCGGGATCGACCTCTCTGAGCCTTTCCCACAAAACGTGACCGCCCAGCGTCTTGGCTTCCTCCTCAAGACGTTTTCTGACTGAGCCGTCCGTTTCGGTATCGTCAAAGATCACGTTGTTCACAAGTGAGCTTATATATAGCCCTGTTCCCCCGCAGAGAATAGGAACTTTGCCACGGCTGTGTATCTCTCTGATACGCTCACCTGCGAGCTTCACATAATCTGCCACGGAAAAAGCCTGCTCAGGCTCGAGAAAATCTACAAGATAATGTGGCACGCCCTGCATTTCCTCTTTGGTAGGCTTTGCAGTGGCGATGCTCAGACCCTTATATATCTGCATAGAGTCTGCGGAAACTATCTCACCGTCATATATCTTTGCAAGCTCCACTGCGCAGGCGGTCTTTCCACTGGCGGTAGGCCCTGCAATGACAAGGAGAGGTATTTTATTTTCCATAGTTTTCGCCTCCTGCATTTTTTATAGAACTCGTCTGAACTGCTTTTCGATATCTCTTTTGGTGAGGGTTATCATAACAGGTCTGCCATGAGGGCAATATCTGATATTTTCCTGACCATAAACGGCATTCACGAGCGCCTGCAATTCTATTCCGCTGTTGGTATCGTTCGCCTTTATTGCCGCTTTGCAGGCAATAGAATGGTAGAGGTCGTCAAAAAGCTCTATTTGCGGATTGAGTTTATTCTCGATAAAATTCTTTGCAAGTTCGCTGATTATATCCGCAGGGTTATCGTCACCAAGAATGATAGGCACGCCCTTTACTGCAACAGTTGGCGCAACGTCAGGCTCTATCTCAAAGCCAAGCTGTGACACCTTATCGAGGTTTGCGGTGAGAGCGTCATACTCGTCATAGGAAAGCAATACCATGATAGGCTCTAGGAACATTTGCGTTTCAAGCTGTTCGGCATCGCTTTTTATCCTCTCGAAAATATATCTCTCATGGGCGGCATGCTTATCCATAAGTATCATCTCGTCGCCCACCTGTGCCACAACATAGGTCTTGAAAAGCTCGCCCACCACAACAGGCTTCGGCTTTTCAGGCTCTTTCTCCTCCACGATAACGGAAACAGGCTTTTTCTTTGTGAAGCTTTGAGCGTCGATAAACTTGAAAGCGTCGCCGCTCTGCTCCTCAGGCTCTTCGGGGAGAGGTATCTCGCTTATCGCCTTGTTTATCTCCTCCACTGTCACCTTATGGGGCTTCGGCTCAGGGCCTGAAAGCTCTGTAATGGCTGTTTCTCTCTTTGCAGGCTGTTCAAGGCTTGCAAGAAACATATCGTCACTGCCGCTGAGCTTTTCTTTTTCTTCCTCAGTTATGCTCCTGCTCTCCACAGTTTTAAGCGTTGGTGCAGGCTTCTGATAGCTGTACGAATTTTCGTACTGCTTCTCTGTCTGCGGCTTTGTGGCAGGCATCTCAGCCTTTTGCACGGCAGGCTTTTGACTATTATCCTCCATGGCGAATTTAAGCTGGACGCTGTTATCTTTTTTAGGTATATCAAAAAGCTCTCTGTCGGTGAAATTACGCTTATTTTCAAGGTGCATCTCATTAGGTCTGTCATTCTTCATAAGGGAATTTTTCACCGCAAAGAACACAGCCTCGTGCATAAGCTTTTCGTCTGAAAAACGCACTTCTATTTTAGTAGGGTGGACGTTCACATCTATGGTATTCGGTGGGATATCAATATAAAGCACGCAAGCCGGGAATTTTCCCGTCATAAGAAGATTTCTGTAAGCTTCTTCAAGTGCTGCCGCACAAGCCCTTGATTTCACATATCTTTTGTTCACAAAGAAATTCTGAAAACGTCTGTTAGGCTTTGCAGACAGAGGCTTCACAGTAAAGCCTGTTATGTGCATACCCTGCCATGTATAGTCAACTTCAAGCATGGAGTTTGCAAAATCTCTGCCATAAACTGAATACACTGCGGAATATATCTTGCCGTCCCCTGCTGTCAATATCTCAACTTTATTATCCCTGATGAACTTGAATGATATCTCAGGGTGTGAAAGGGTAAGCTTTGTAACAAGGTCTGCGGCAAAATTGCCCTCTGAAACGTCCTTTTTCAGAAACTTTAGTCTTGCAGGAACATTATAGAAAATATCCCTCACAACGAATGTTGTGCCGTCAGGACAGCCGCACTCCTCGCAGGTCTTTTCCACTGCGCCCTCGATAACATAATGCGTGCCGTAATCCTCCTCAGGACGTTTCGTGAGCACGTCCACTTTTGATACGGCACAGATAGAAGCAAGTGCTTCACCTCTGAAGCCGAGGGTCATAATACTGTCAAGGTCATTTTTTACTGATATCTTACTTGTTGCATGACGAAGAAAGGCTATAGGCAGATCATCTTTTGAGATACCCTTGCCGTTATCCGTCACTCTTATATAGGTGCGGCCGCCGTTTTTTATCTCAACTGTTATGACGTTCGCACCTGCGTCTATTGCGTTTTCAAGAAGCTCCTTTATTATTGAAGCAGGTCTGTCTATTACCTCGCCTGCCGCAATAAGTTCGGAAACTTCCTTGCTCAGAACTTTTATTTCTGACATTTTTCTATCCTTTTCTATGGCTCTTTCCAAAAGCCGCCTGTATGAAAATTCTCCTTGCCTGTCGGCTTTGCTGTCAAGCGGAAAATGACACAGCCGTCAGGACAGACGATAGTTTTTGTATATTTGCTGTCGCCGCCTATCTTAGTGAGATCTCCTCCGCTGCGGACAGCTTCCATAATGGGATAAAGCATCATCATTGTTTTACTGCAAATGCCATAGCCGTTCTTATTCACAGGACAGCCATAGGTGCAGAAATATTTATCCCCTATCTCCTCGCCGTTTCGGCAATATCTTTCAGTATGGTCGCCACGGAGAAATCCCGTGACCTCTATTTCAAACTCGTACTCCTCGTCATACCACTTTTTCATAACGCTCACCTAAACATATTTCAGCAAGTCTTTCACAAAATCTCTAAGCTCGCTGTCGGTCATTTCGTCTATGTTGGTTTTTCTAAGTCTGTCGGTAACGATGCTGTCGCTTATTTTGTCAAAGGATATCTGGTCGCTTTCTATCTGCTGAGCGGCAAGTCTTGCCTTTTTGTTTTCCGCTTCAAGCTGTTCGAGAAGCTCTTTGGCTCTGTTTATTATCTTGTTTGGCAGACCCGCAAGCTTTGCAACTTCTATGCCGTAGCTTTCGTCAACTCCGCCCGGAACTATCTTTCTAAGGAACTTGATACTATCCCCCTGACGCTTTACTGCAACAGAGAAATTTCTAACGCCCTCAAGCTCTTTTTCAAGGCTGATAAGCTCGTGATAGTGTGTTGCAAACAAGGTCTTGCAGCCCATTGATCTGTTGGTGGAGATATACTCTGACACTGCCCTTGCAATGGAGATACCGTCAAAGGTTGAAGTACCTCTGCCCACCTCGTCGAGGATAACAAGGCTGTTCTTGGTGGCGTGCTTTACGATATCTGCAACCTCGCTCATTTCCACCATGAAGGTAGACTGACCTGCGGTAAGGTCATCAGAAGCGCCTATTCTTGTGAAAATCTGGTCGACCACAGATATTTTTGCATAGTCCGCAGGCACAAAACAGCCTATCTGCGCCATAAGGGTGATAAGAGCCACCTGACGCATATAAGTTGATTTACCTGACATATTCGGGCCTGTGATGACCGCCATTCTGTTGCTTGTAAGATCAAGATATGTGTCGTTAGGCACGAACACCTCGTCTTTCTGCATAAGCTCAACAACGGGGTGTCTGCCGTTTTTGATATCAATAATGCCGTCAATTGCTATCTCAGGCTTTGTATAGTTATTGTTCACCGCCGCAGTTGCAAACGAGCAAAGCACGTCTATCTGCGCCACTGCTGTGGCAGTTTCCTGCACAAGTCTAAGCTGTGTGGCTGCAAAGTCTCTTATCTCCGCAAATATTTCCTGCTCAAGAGTAACTATCTTATCGCTTGCACCGAGGATAGTGTTCTCTGCGACTTTAAGCTCGTCCGTGATAAAACGCTCGCAGTTGGCAAGTGTCTGTTTTCTTATATAGTTGTCAGGCACAAGGTCATAGTAAGACTTTGTTACCTCGATATAATATCCGAAAACTCGGTTATAGCCTATTTTCAGATTTTTGATACCCGTTTTTTCTCTTTCACGCTCCGCGATATCATCAATTATACCCTTGCCTCCTGAGATTATATTTCTCAGTCCGTCAAGCTGTTCGTTGAAGCCGTCTTTGATAACGTTGCCGTCCTTGACATTAACAGGCGGTTCGTCAACAATGGCGTTCTCAACAAGGTTTGAGATAGCTTCAAGGGTGGATATTTTATTGTTGCAGTTTGCAAGAAGCTTTGAATCAAAACCTTTGAGAAGCTCCTTTATCTCAGGGAGTTTAAGTGCTGTCAGCGACAATGATTTAAGATCTCTAGGGGTAGCGGTCTTATACATTACCCTTGTCATGAGTCTTTCAAGGTCATAGACTCCTCCCAGTATCTCTTTTAGCTCTCCAAGTTCAACAGGCTTCATTGTGAGCTGTTCAACAGCGTCAAGTCTGTCGATTATCTTTGCAGGATTGACAAGTGGCTGTTCAAGGAAGGATTTTAGCATACGCTTGCCCATGGAAGTTTTGGTATGGTCAAGCACCCATAGGAGCGAGCCTTTTTTCTCTTTATTTCTGAGAGTTTCTGTAAGCTCCAGATTTCTTCTTGCAGTGAAGCCGATAGTCATGATAGGGTCGGCGTCATGCTTTATTATCTCGGAAAATCTGCCCACCAATGCTTTCTGTGTATCGTGTATGTATGCAAAAAGTCCGCACACCGCAAATGCTGCAACTGTGTCAGGCTTAACGCCGATAGATTCAAGGCTGTTTGTGGAAAACTGTTTCAGCACCTCTTCTGTATGTATCTCAGGGGAAAAATCGTTCTCCTCCAAAAGCTGAACGCTGGTCTTGAGCTTTTCTCTTATGAAGCTTGAAAGCTCTTTATTTGAAAGAAAAGCGTCATTTATAAGAATCTCCGCAGGGGAAAATCTCGACAGCTCATTTATAGCCGAGCTTGTCATTTCCTTGCCCTCGAACTCAAACAGATGCACCTCGCCTGTGGAAATATCCGCAAGGCACAATGCGCTTTCCTTGGCTCTCATATAAAATGCACAGATATAGTTGTTGGACGTTTCATCAAGCATACTGCTTTCTATAAGCGTACCGGGGGTGACTACTCTTATGACCTCTCTCGGCACTATACCCTTGCACATTGCAGGGTCCATGGTCTGCTCGCAGATAGCCACGTTGTAGCCTTTTTCAATAAGCTTTTTCAGATAAACGTCGCAGGCGTGGTGAGGCACACCGCACATAGGCGCTCTTTCCTCTAGTCCGCAGTCACGGCCTGTCAAAGTAAGTTCAAGCTCTCTTGACGCAATGATAGCGTCATCAAAGAACATTTCATAAAAATCTCCCAGTCTGTAGAACAGTATATGGTTTTTATATTTGTTCTTTACTTCAAAATACTGCTTCATCATTGGTGACAGCTTTGAAAAATCTATATCTTTGGTTTCCACTCAAACTCACTCCGTTTCATATATTTATCCACGCACATATCCCATTATGATATTCGTTCAACACACATTGTTGCACCATATCCCTATAGAAATTATCCGCCCCAGTCTGAAGTGGTCTTCAGATTCGGGCAGACGGGGGATAAGCTCCCCCTGACTGTTATTCGTTTTTTGATACTGTCTTAGTGACAGCCGCCGCATGATGCGCAGCTTCCTGAACAGCTATGAGGAGCTTCCTCTGGGCAAGTCATTGGGTCTTCGCCGTTTGCAGCCATTGAGATGATATAGTTTACAGAGCCGAGGAGCTTATCCATAACTTCTTTAGCTTCGTTAAATGCGATCATCTTAGGCATAGCCATGATCTCGTCATAAAGCTCTCTGATCTGAGTGTCAAGTGCTGTCATCTTCTCGCCGTCCTTATCAGGCTTCTGCATCTCAACGCTGAGCTGTGAACGGAGCTGATTGAACTCGCCTATTTTGTTCTGTATCTC
>OLYC01002703.1_pt1 | contig 10023 bp, 7 predicted proteins | sample 1674271 | NCBI WGS metagenome assembly OLYC01 (sample SAMEA103958154, study PRJEB25191) | human gut metagenome
GAGGTCGTTACGATGTACGTTTCCGCTATGTTCGCGTTTATCTTTACCTTTACTGCCGTTCAGTAAGGGTAATTTGTGATGCGCGGAAACAAAGGCTGGTTCGCAACGCGGCACAGATTACGCTGTGCCGCGTTTTTTGTTTGTATTTTTGAAAGGATGGGAATATAGAATGGAACTTTCGGATTACAGAGCACAGATCGACCGCATCGACACAGAGCTTCTGCGGCTGTTCGCCGAGCGGATGCAGACGGCGGCCGGGATCGCGGCGTATAAAAAAGAGCACGCCCTGCCGGTCCTGGATACGGGCCGGGAGCGTGAAAAGCTGGCGGGGATCGTCAAAGCCGCGCCGGAGGATCTGCAGGAGGAGGCCGTGAGCCTGTTCCGGCTGCTGTTCTCGCTCAGCCGCGGCTACCAGCGCTCGCTGCTCGGCAGCAGCAGTACGCTGCCGGAGATCTTAAAGCGGGCCGTCGTCACGACGCCGCAGCTGTTCCCCACCTCGGCGGCTGTCGCCTGCCAGGGCGTGGAGGGCGCATATTCCCAGCAGGCCTGCGACAAGCTGTTCCAGCACCCGAGCGTGTTCTTCTGCGCGACGTTCGACAAGGTCTTCGCCGCCATTGAGCAGGGGCTGTGCCAGTACGGCGTTCTGCCGCTGGAAAACAGCACGGCAGGTTCGGTCAACGCGGTGTATGATCTCATGCAGAAGCACAATTTCTCCATCGTGCGCAGCGTTCGCCTGCGGGTCGACCACAGTCTGCTGGCGCTCCCGGGCACGAAGCTGTCCGACATCCGCGAGATCGTCTCGCACGGGCAGGCGCTGGAGCAGTGCTCCGAATTTTTGAAGCAGCTGCCGAACGTCACCGTCACCCGCTGTGAAAATACCGCCGCGGCGGCGCGGATGGTCGCCGAATCCGGCCGGAAGGATCTTGCCGCCATCGCTTCGAACGCCTGCGCGGAGATCTACGGCCTGCAGAGCCTGCAGGACCGCGTGCAGAACGAGCACGGCAACTACACCCGCTTCATCTGCATCGCCGCCAAGCCTGAGGTCTACCCCGGCGCTGACCGGACAAGCCTTCTCGTGACGCTGGCCAACGAGCCCGGCAGCCTCTATCAGGTGCTGGCCCGCATCTACGGCTGCGGCATCAACCTCACGAAGCTTGAGAGCCGCCCGATCCCCGGCTCCGACGATACCTTCCGCTTCTACTTCGATCTTGAAGCCTCCGTCTACTCTCCGGAGCTGCCGAAGCTCCTCGGCGAGCTGGAGAGCGTCTGCGAGCACGTCTGCTATCTCGGCAGCTACTCGGAGACGGTCTGAGTCTCCGGCGCGGCTTCACCCTCGTTTGCCTGCTGGATGGTGATGTCCGGCTCCGGCGCGTCGGAAAACTGCAGCTGGATGACGGCCTGCGGCACGTTGACGGAGCAGGACGCCTGTTTTCCCCGCGCCTGGGCCAGCGTCCCGGCCAGGGCGAGCAGCTCTGAGAGGATCTGGCGGTTCAGCCCGCCGCCGCGCCAGTGGAAGACGAAGACCGGCTGCTTTTTGCGCAGTGCCTGCGCCAGCCGCTTTTCCAGCTCCTCCGGCTTGGTGAACGAGACGTTCCGGTAGTAAAACGCCCGGCCGTCCGTGCAGGCGGGGATGGGAAAGACCAGCGATTCATGGTCGCGGAAGCAGCGGCTGTCGTCCAGATTGCAGTAGTCGTAGCGCTTGACGCCCCGCTGCAGGGAATTGTCGAACGTGGCGTCGAGATGGTAATACTGCCCGCCGATGCGCAGCACGTTCCAGGTGTGGCGGTAGCGGATGCCGCGCTCCGGCGCGGCCTCGCTCAGCGCCACGATGCACCAGAGGCCGAGCCGGTCACACAGGGCCTTGACGGTCTTGGCAATGCCCTCGCACACGCCGACGCCCTGCGTCAGCGGGCCGAGGATCTCGTGGGAGTAGGGCTTTTTGAGCTTGTCATAGCGCACCTGCTCCAAAATAAAATCATGGATGGCGAGCTCCTGCTCAAGCTCCGGCTTGCCCTGCAGGGGCCGGGTCAGGCGGGAAAGCCGGGCCTCGACCGCCTGCTGGTGGGTGCGGATCTTGCTCTTGTCAAACAGATACTCCGGCAGCAGCTCCAGATGGGCCGCGCCCGGCATCCACCGGCAGCGGTAGCCCGTCACATAAAACAGCAGCGGCTCATCGAGCTTCAGCCGCAGATAGACCTCCGCCAGCTGCCCCTGCTCCACATCCGGGATCCGGATGCTGGGCGCATATACGCGAAAGCCGCTCAGGAGCGTGTCGTACACGCCCTGCAGCGGCTTTGTCAGTTGTCCGTAGTAATATCGCATCGTTTCCTCAAAAATGCAGCTGCTCCGGCTGCAGCTCGTCCAGCCGCCCGAGCGTGCGGACCGCGGCCGCGCCGCGCTCGATCAGCGCCCCGGCGCCGGGCGTCCCATCGTCATGCACGAAGACGGGGCTCCAGCCGTGCTTCAGATTTTCCGTTGTTCCGTCCCAGGTGCCGCCGGAGCCGGCCCGGCACTGCGCGACGAGCGTCTTCTCCCCCATCGCGTGGATGAGGTAGTTCCGCCCCAGCGCCCGCGGCGTGGAGAACGGCGCGTCATACGCCTGCTCCGCCAGATACAAAACGTGTTCCTGCGCCGGGCAGTCGGTCAGCCGTCCGGCCGGAAAGATCACGGCGCTGCCGCCGTGCGCCAGACAGGCGTCCTGCGCCGCGCGGTCCGCCCCCGCGGCTCCGCCGGAGCAGAGCGCGAAGCCCTCCGCCGCGATGCGGCGTCCGGCCTCCGCGGCAAAGGCCCGTCCTTCCCCGCTCAGCTCGCGCGAGCCGACCACGCTGATGCAGCGCGCGGAAAGAAGCTCCGCCTCGCCCTTTGCAAACAGCACCGCCGGGCAGCGCGGCCCGAGCGTGTGCCGCAGGCGCGCAGGATACTGCGAAGACAGCCGCGTGACGGCGGTGATGCCCTGCGCCGCGGCGGCGCGCAGATACTGCTCCAGCTGCGCTTCCCGCGCAAGCAATCGCGTGATGCGCGCGCTCTGTGCCGCGTCATAGCCGAGGCGGGCAAGATCCCGGGCCGTCAGCTCCCTGAGCGGATCGTCTCCCCGGCAGCCGAGCGCCCGCGCACGCCGCCCGAGCTCCTGAAACTGCGGCAGGCTCAGCGGCTTTTCCTCTCCCGGCAGCGCGCAGCACAAAAGCAGCACGCCCCATTCCGCTGCCGTCAACGGAAGCGGCGGCGCGGCGGCGCCTTCTTGGGCTTCGGCGGCTCTTCTTCCACGAGTGCGCCGTCCTCCGCAAATTTCACGGGCTGGACGACATAGTGGGAATACTTCGCGATCTCCGCCAGCTTTGCCTGCTCCGGGAACGTGCCGAGGATGGACACGGCGATGCCCTTCTTCTTGGCCCGGCCGGTCCGGCCGATGCGGTGGATGTAATATTCGTTCTCCTCGGGCACATCATAGTTGATGACGCAGTCGACGTCGTCGACGTCGATGCCGCGGGAGGCAACGTCCGTGGCGATGAGGATGGGGAGCTTGCCGTCTTTGAAGGTGCGCATGGTCTTTTCACGCTTCTGCTGCGGGATATCGCCGTGGATGCAGTCGGCGTCGAGGCCCATGCGGACCAGATCGTCGCGCAGGCGCTGGCACATGACCTTCGTGTTGCAGAAGACGATGGTTCGCTCGAGCCGCAGCGTGCGGATGAGGCGGCTGACCATGTCGATCTTCTCGAGCGGCGGGCAGGTGATGGAATACTGCGTGATGTCCGGGCGGTTGTCGGTGTCAGCGGGGACGGTGATCTCCACCTCGTCGCGCTGGTACATCCACGAGACCGTCATGACCTCCTGCGAGATGGTGGCGGAGAACAGGCCGAGATTGCGGCGGTTTTTGACCTTTTCGATGATCTTTGTCACGTCGTCAAAGAAGCCCATGTCAAGCATCCGGTCCGCCTCGTCGAGCACGACGGTCTGCACCTTGTCGAACGAGATCGTATGCCGCTTATAGTGGTCCATCAGCCGGCCCGGCGTGGCGACGACGATCTGCGGGTGCGCCTTCAGCTGCTTGATCTGCCCTTCGATCTTCGCGCCGCCGTAGACCACGGCCACACGGATATTCTTATAGTATGTGAGCAGCCCGCGCAGCTCGTCGCAGATCTGGATGGCAAGCTCACGCGTCGGGGCCAGGATGAGGCCCTGCAGGTCCTCGCTCTCAGCGTCGATATGCTCGATCATCGGGATGCCGAAGGCAAAGGTCTTGCCCGTGCCGGTCGGCGCCTTGGCGATGACGTCTTTCCACTGTAAAAATTCCGGGATCGCCTCGGCCTGGATGCGGGTCGGGTAGCCGTAGCCCTTCTTCTCCAGCGCCTGCAAAATTTCTTCCGACAGTCCAAGGTCGGCAAATGTCAGATTCTGTTCCATTCCGGATCCTTCCTTACTCAACATTCTGGCGAAAAATCGCAATTTTTTTAATCATATCACAGATATCTCCGTTTTCCAATCCCCCTGCCGAAAAAAAGCGCACGGCTGCCGCCGTGCGCCGGAAACTGCATACTTGCGTGGAAGCCGGTTCCGCGATATAATAAAAATAATACTCACTGGAAAGAAGGAGCGTCATGACGGATCTTCTGCTGCGGCTCTTTGTAAAACATGCCTCGGACACTTCCGACCCTGCGGTCCGCGCCGGATACGGCCGGCTCGCGGGCGTGACCGGCATCGTCTGCAATCTTCTGCTGTTCGCGCTCAAGCTTCTGGCCGGGACGATCTCCGGGAGCGTATCGATCACGGCGGACGCCGTCAACAACCTGTCGGATGCGTCCGGCTCGATCGTGACGCTCGTCGGGTTCAAGCTGGCCTCCCGCCCTGCCGACGACGAGCATCCCTATGGCCATGCGCGCATGGAATACCTGTCTGGCCTGGCCGTGGCGGTTCTGATTCTGGTCATCGGCGTGGAGCTGGTCAAAAGCTCGGTCGGCAAGATCCTGCATCCGGAGGCCGTGGAGTTTTCGGCGCTGATCGTCGTCATTCTGGTCTGTTCCATTCTGGTCAAGCTCTGGATGGCCGTCTTCAACCGGAAGCTCGGCAGGCGGATCGGCTCCGCCGCCCTCACCGCGGCCGCCGCCGACAGCCGCAACGACGTGATCTCGACGGGCGCAGTCTTGCTCGCGTGCATCGTCGGGCAGCTGACGGGACTGAAGATCGACGGATACGTCGGGCTGCTCGTCGCGCTGTTCATCCTCTGGTCCGGGGTCGGCATTGCAAAGGATACGATCGATCCCCTGATCGGCGCGAAGCCGGACGAATCGCTCGTCCACGCGATCGCCTATCTTATGACCTCGCACCCCAGCATTCTCGGCATCCACGATCTGATGGTGCACGACTACGGCCCCGGCCGCCGCTTTGCCAGCGTCCACGCGGAGCTTGACCACCGCATCGACCCGCTCGTCGCGCATGAGATCCTCGACGAGATCGAGCGGCAGGCCAAGCGCGATCTGCACGTCGATCTGGTCATCCACTACGACCCCATCGTGACCGACGATCCGGAGGTCACAGCCGTGCATACGCGCGTGACGCAGATCCTCCGCGGCATCGACCCGCGGCTGTCCATCCACGATTTCCGTATGGTCTCCGGCCCGCATCACGCGAACGTGATCTTCGACATGGTCATCCCGGCGGAATACGAGGACAAGACCGCGCAGCTGCGCCGCGAGGTCGAAGCGCAGCTGCAGGATGGGAAAAAGGTCTACCACCTCGTCATCACCTTCGACACGGCGGCCTTCAACAAGATGACGAAGGAAGCACAGGGCTGATCACCACAAAAGCGCAGCGGTCATGATGGCGCGGAGCGCCCTGCAGAGCGCGGGCAGCTGCGTCATGGGCAGGGGATTTTCTCCGATCCCCATCTCGATGGTGAATGCCGGACGCCGGAAGCACTGCAGAAACCAGTCCTTGAAGCCCGCGTTGGCCGAGGCCTCCGGCACCGGCTCCACCGGGTAGCCGGACGCTTCGGACATCGCCGCCGCCAGCGCGGCGGACCCGGCCGGAGCCGATTCGGCGGGGCCGGGATAGATAACGGAGCCCTGCGTGTGCAAAGCGAGCATCAGATCCGGATGGACGCAGCGGGCAAAGGCGGCGAGCGCCGCCGACTCCGGCTGGTCCAGCGGAGAAAAGCCGACGAAATCCCTCGGAGCAGGCGTGCAGACGCCCTGCTCCTTTTTGATGCGCCGGGCCGTCTCCCAGCGGGCGGGATAGTTGAGATTCAGGTCAACGCCGCGCAGGTTCGCCTTCCAGCCGGAGGGGAACGGGACCTCCGGGTACTGCGCGGCAATGGCCGCCGCGGCGCGGTATTCCGGGCTGTCGGGCGCGCAGGCGCCCGCAGCCAGATCCGCCCCGTCCGGATTCGCCAGCGGGACCAGATAGACCATGGTATCGTGATACAGCTCCCGCGCCGGGACACCGTCCAGCGCGCCGCCATTCAGCAGCGCCTCGCAGTAGGCAAACAGCCACTGCCAGAGCGCGTCCGACGTGATGCACTCGTTGGCATGGTGGCCCGCGGCGACGAGGACCTTGCGGCTGCCGCCGCCGAGCTGCAGCGCCCAGACGCGGCGGCCGAAGGCCGTGCGCGTGAGCGGCCGGATGTAGACAAAAGGAAATTGCCGGCGAAGACGCTGAAGATACGCCTCCTGCCGGCAAGAGGTCATGGGAACAGGAACGGAAATCAGGTTCTGCATGAAGAAAACACCCTCCAGCATATCCATATGCCGGAGGGTGTTCGTATATTCCTGATCGCGGTAAATTTTGTTCTGTAAATTTAATTCTGCTCGAAGAAGACCTTCATGCCCTTGTAGGTCATGTAGCAGTCGAGCTTCGCAACGGTCTCATACGGCGCGTGCATGGAGAGCACGGGGACGCCCGCGTCGAGCGTGTCGATGTTGCGCTTGGCCATGTATTTTGCGACCGTTCCGCCGCCGCCCGCGTCGGTCTTGCCGAGCTCGGCCATCTGCCACATGACGCCGTTGTCATTGAACAGCTTGCGGAGCTGGCCGACGACCTCGGCCGAGGCATCGGACGCGCCGGATTTGCCGCCCGCGCCCGTGTATTTGCACAGGCCGATGCCGTAGTTGAGGTAGGAGGCGTTGCGCTTTTCGTAGACCTCGGCGAAATTGGGGTCGTAGGCCGCGGTCACGTCCGCGGAGATGCAGAAGGACTTTGCCAGGCAATCGGTCAGCGGGACGTTCTGCGTGCGGCAGAGCTTCTCCATGAAGTGCTCGAACGCCTCGGACTGCATGCCGGACACGCCCTCGGAGCCGATCTCCTCCTTGTCGGCGAAGATGCAGACGGCGGTCTTCTCCGGCGCTTCGAGCTGCAGGATGGCCGCAAGCTCGGCGTAGGCACAGACGCGGTCGTCATGGCCGTAGGCGCCGATCATGCTGCGGTCAAAGCCCAGGTCCCGCGCGTTGGCGGCCGGGACGGCCTCAAGCTCGGCGGAGATGAAATCCTCCTCCACGATGCCGTATTTCTCGTGCAGGATGCGCATGATGGCAAGCTTGACGCGGTCCGGGCCGTCGTCGTCGGGCTCGGGCCAGCTGCCGATGAGGATGTTGAGCGATTCGGACGGGATGGCCTCGTTGAGGGGTTTTTTGCCCTGCTCGCGGCCCAGGTGCGGCAGCAGGTCGTTGATGACGAACTGCGGGTCGGCGGGATCGGCGCCGATCTTGACGAAGATCTCGCTGCCGTCGGCGCGGACGACCTTGCCGTGCAGCTCCAGCGGGACCGTGACCCACTGGTACTTGCGGATGCCGCCGTAGTGGTGGGTCTTGAAATAGGCCAGCTCGGCGTCTTCATAGAGGGGGTTGGGCTTGAAGTCCAGCCGCGGCGCGTCGGTATGGGCCGCGCCGATGTTCGCGCCCTCGGCCAGGGACTTGCTGCCGATCACGGCGAGCAGGATGGACTTGCCGCGGTTGACGGAGTAGACCTTGTCGCCGGGCTGCAGGGCCATGCCGTCCTGCAGCGCACGGAAGCCCGCCTGCTCGGCCAGCTCCACCGCGGAGACGACGCACTCGCGCTCAGTCTTCGAGCGGTCAAGGAAGGCCTTGTAGGCCTCGCAGTAGGTCTGCATCGCGGCCTCATCGGCCGGGCTGAGGCGGTCGCGTCCGTGTTTCGGCTGGTAGAGCAGCGCCTCTCGTTCCTGTTTTGTCATGGGGAAAGCTCCTTTCACTGTGTTGGTTAGATATTGGTCAGCCGCGCGCGCGAAGCTTTCGCGCGTCCCGGCGTTCTGGAGAATGGTCGTGCAGTGATCTTTATAAAAGCTGTCCGGCTTCTGCGCGTCCACGCGCAAAGCGGCATAGTCCCTCGTCAGGCTGTCGCGTGCCATGATGCGCCGGATGCGCGTCTCACGGTCACAGAGCACGCCGACGGTCGTATCGCAGAGCCCTGCCAGGCCGGATTCGAACAAGTTGATCGCGTCGATGGCAAGCAGCTGCCGCCCGTCCCGCTTCGCCTGCACCAGCCGGGCGCGCACGGCCCTGCCGATGTGGAAAAAGACGATCTCGTTGAGCTGCGCCATGCGCGCCTGGTCGCCGAAGACGAGCTGCCCGAGCGCCTTGCGCCGCAGGCGCCCGTCCGCGTCGAACGCGGCCGGGAATGCGGTCTGCAGCTCCCGCCGCAGGTCTGCCCCCTCTTCAGAGGCCAGAAGCTCGTAATACAGCGCGTCGCAGTCGACGATATATCCGCCGCGCTGCTGCACGGCCTGCAGCAGCGTCGTCTTGCCGCAGCCGGTCGGGCCGGTGATGCCGATGACAAGCATGCTCATACCTCGATCACGTGGAAGCCCGCTGCCTTCTTGAGCCGGTTGGAGACGGCGAGGCCGAGGCCGGCCGTGTCGGGGCACTGGGCATAGATCTCGGTCACGGTCTCGTGGTCAAATTCGCGCAGGGCGTCGAAGACGCGGCGGGCCTGCTCCGCCTTGTCGTGCGCGGAGCCGAGATCGTGGATGCTGCGGCCGGGGAACAGGTCCTTGTACTCCGTGAAGCAGATGACGCCCGCGCCCGCAGGCAGGTGCGCGCGGATATAGGCCGCAGAGGCCGCAGGGTCGCCGGTGACGACCGTGACGGGCGCTTTCGGGGCGTAGTGGCGGTATTTCATGCCGGGGGCCTTGGGCCGCTCGCCGTCCTTCAGGAGGGAGACGACAGCCTTGTCCACGTCGACATGGCCGAGGACCGCCTCGAGCGATTCGAGCGGCAGTCCGCCCGGGCGGAGCAGGCGCGGCGGCGTGCAGGTCAGGTCGATGATCGTCGACTCGACGCCGACGGTGCAGGGCCCGCCGTCAAACATGCCCTCGATCTTGCCGTCCATATCCTCGATCATATCCGCGATGCAGGTCGGGCTGGGGCGGCCGGAGGTATTGCCGGAGGGCGCGGCGATGGGCACGTCCGCGGCGGCGATGATGGCGCGCGTGACCGGATGGTCCGGGCAGCGGACGCCGACAGTCTCGAGCCCGGCGGTGGTGCGCAGGGGCACGATGAGCTTTCTCGGCAGGATCATCGTGAGAGGGCCGGGCCAGAATTTTTCAGCCAGGGCGTAGGCCGCGTCGGGGACGTTCTGGCAATAGCGGGCGAGCCACGAGCTGTCCGGCACGTGGATGATGAGGGGGTTGTCCTGCGGGCGGCCCTTGGCCAGGAAGATGCGCAGGACCGCGTCCTCATTCAGCGCGTCCGCGCCGAGACCGTAGACCGTCTCCGTCGGGATCGCCAGCAGCCCGCCGTCCCGGATGATCTTCGCAGCGGCCTCAATATTCTCTTTTGTGGGGTCACGAAAATAGACTGTTTTCAAGTGTGATTCCTTCTTGATGTTTGATATATACTGCAAATTTGCAGGTGGGTTATTCCTCCGGAGGCCCATTCTTTTCTCTCGCAAGAGAAAAGAATGGGGAGAAAAGAGGCGCTGGAGAACGAAATAGCGCTTACGCGCCTGAAAAGGCATTTTGATTCTGCATGCCATTCACCGATAATGCATTCCGCAAGGAACGCCCTTCGGGCGGCCGTA
>OLYC01002716.1_pt1 | contig 9991 bp, 9 predicted proteins | sample 1674271 | NCBI WGS metagenome assembly OLYC01 (sample SAMEA103958154, study PRJEB25191) | human gut metagenome
CCTTGGGCAGACGTCCGCTGCCCACATCCTTGCAGGCCAGCACGCCGCTTTCGGAGGGGATGACGGTAAAGCCGTACCGCTCCAGCGTGGCAAGGTTATCCTGCGTGATGGGGTTTTCCAGCATGCCGGTGTTCATGGCAGGGGCTACCAGCTTCGGGCACTTGGCGGCCAGCACCACGGTGGTAAGCATATCGTCCGCAATGCCGTGCGCCATTTTGGCAATGACGTTTGCGGTGGCGGGGGCGACTAAGATCACATCCGCTTTTTTTGCCAGCGAGATGTGGGTGACCTCAAACTTGAAATCCCGGTCAAAGGTGTCCACCATGCACTTGTGGCCGGTCAGGGTCTCAAAGGTGAGAGGGGTGATGAACTGGGTGGCGTTTTTGGTCATGATGACCTCCACATCCGCCCCCAGCTTGCGCAGTGCACTGGCCACATTGGCCATCTTATAGGCGGCAATACCGCCGCTCACGCCCAGCAGGACGCACTTGCCGTTCAGATCCATGGTTCGTTTACCTCCCGGAAAAACAGTTCTTTTCCACATATCTTACCTTAGTATAATGCAAAACTTCCACCAGCACAACAAAATCTTTGCCGGGAACTTGTATCCGGCGCAAAAATGCGGTAAAATACGCTTGACAAAGAGCAAACCGGTTCTTTTCTTTTATTTTGAAAAGGAAAACAGAATTATGATCTTAGCCATTGATATAGGCAACACCACCGTCGCCCTTGGGGGCATTCGGGACGGACGTGTATGCTTTGTGGCGCGCATGGACACGGTGCGCACCCGCACGGCTGCAGAATATCGTGCCGAAATGGATAAAATTTTTGCGCACCGCCGCCACCCGGAGCGCCCCATGCGCTTTGAGGGTGCGGTGCTTACCAGCGTAGTGCCCCAGATCACCGGGGCACTGGCCGAGTGCGCCCGTCACTACACCGGCAAAAAGCCGGTCATCGTTTCGCCGGACATCCGCACCGGACTGACCATGGGGGTGGACGAGCCCCGCGCCGTGGGCAAGGACCGGCTGGTGGATGCCGCCTACGCGGCGGCAAACTTTCCGCTGCCGGTCATCACGGTAGACCTTGGCACCGCCACCACCTTTAATGTGGTGGACAAAAACCGGGTATTCCGGGGCGGCGTGATCTGTCCCGGCCTTTCCACCGGGCTGCGCGCACTGGGCGAGCGCTGCGCCCAGCTGCCGCAGGTGCATCTGGGCTCCCCGAAAAAAGCCATCGGCACCAATACCGAAAGCTGTATGCTGTCCGGCTCGGTGCTGGGCACCGCCGTGCTCATTGACGGCATGGTGCAGCGCATTGAGGAGGAGCTGGGCAGCCCGGCTACGCTGGTGGTCACCGGCGGGCTGGCAAAATACGTCACCCCGCTGTGCCGCCACCCCCTGACCTATGACCCGGAGTTGCTGATGAAGGGGCTGGCACTGCTGTACCAGCTGAACGCCCCGCAGGAGCACGGCCGCAGCCATGGCGGCGGCAGGCATTACGGTCAGCAGGGACGCCTCCGGGCAAAGCACCCGCACCCCAACCGCCGCACCCGCCGCGAGCCGGAGGCGCTGGTAGGCTGAGGGAACAAGAGGATAAGGGAGAGCATTATGAAACTGGGCATTCTTGGCACGGGTAAGATCGTGCAGGAATTTTTGCCATGGCTTGTGGAGCACACGCCGTTTACTGTGCAGGCGGTGTGCAGCACCCCGCGCTCGGCGGCAAAAGCCGCAGAGCTGTGTGCGCAATATCAGATCCCACAGCACACCACCAATTATTTTGAGCTGCTGCAATGGGTAGACGTGGTCTACATTGCCGTGCCCAATTTGCAGCACGCCCGCTACGCCCGGGTGGCGCTGGAGGCGGGCAAGCACGTCATTGTGGAAAAGCCCATGGCGGTGACCGCCGCCGAGACCGAGGAGCTGGCTGCGCTGGCACAGCGCAAGCGGCTGTTCCTCTTTGAGGCTATGACCACCCAGTACCAGCCCAACTACGCAAAGCTCCGGGAGCTGCTGCCCCGGGTGGGTACAGTGCGCATGGTACAGTGCAGCTTCAGCCAGTATTCCAGCCGGTACGACGCCTTTTGCGCCGGGCAGACCCCGCCGGTGTTCGACCCGCTGTGCGCGGGCGGCGCACTGATGGACTTGGGCGTGTATAACGTCAGCTACATCGTGGGTCTGTTCGGTGAGCCCAACAAGGCGGTGTATGCCGCCAACATGGAGCGCAATATCGACACCAGCGGTGTGCTGATGATGGATTACAGCGGCTTCAAGGCGGTAAGCCTTGCCGCCAAGGACTGCGCAGCCCCTGCCCGCTGCATCATTCAGGGCACAAAGGGCTACATCCTGCAAAAATCCACCCCGAACTACTGCGGCGGTGTGACCTTCCATCCCAACGAGGGCAAGGAGGAGCACTACAACCTGAACGGGGATCGTCCCCGGCAGGCGGCAGAGTTCGAGGCCTTTTACCGCGCCATGACCACCGGAGATCAGGAGCTGTGTGCCCGGATGCTGGATACCAGCATCGCGGTGAGCCGGGTACTCACGGTGGCGCGCCGCAGCGCCGGGGTGCGCTTCCCCGGCGACAGGTTCTAACGCATTTTTCTCTGGAACACGCCCTGACAACTACGCGCTTCCAAAGATTTGAATATTCACCTAAAACCCGCAAAGAGCGGGCAGGTTTGCGCCGTATCCGACAAAAAGGGCGGAACGGCAGCAGGAGGAAAACTGAATTATGAAGAATACCAATACGAAGACTTTGACTCGTGTGGCCCTGCTGGTGGCCATTGAACTGGTGATGAAGCTTGTCGGTCTGGGCAGTGTGCCCGTGGGCCCGCTGTACATGAGCTTCCTCACCTTGCCCATCGCCGTGGGCGCCATCACCATGGGCCCCGCCGTGGGTGCCCTGCTGGGCGGCGTGTTCGGCGCTGTGAGCTTCTACGATGCCATCACCGGTGCCTCTGCCATGACCGGCGCACTGTTTCAGGTCAGCCCGCTGAACACCTTTATCCTGTGTGTGGGTATGCGTGTGCTCATGGGTCTGTGCTGCGGCCTGATCTTCAAGGCTCTGCAGAAGCTGGATAAGTCCCGCACCTGGAGCTACATCCTCAGCGCCATGACCGCACCCGCCCTGAACACCCTGTTCTTCATGGGCTATATCGTGCTGGCTTTCTACGGCTGCGACTATGTGCAGAATCTGGTGTCCGTCAAGGGCGCTGCCAACCCCTTCATGTTCGTAGTGCTGCTGGTTGGCGTGCAGGGCGTAGCCGAATTTCTGGTGTCCGGCATTCTGGGCGGCATCGTTGCCCGCGCCGTGGCAAAGTTCCTGAAGTAAGCCCGGCTGCGCACCATGTCAGGGCGGCGCATCCGTGTTTAGAATAGAAAAATGAATGCTCCTCCGGCAACCCGCCGGGGGAGTTTTTTTGTTGGGAACGGCTCCAATATCCTTCCTGTGAAAATGCAATGCCGGAGCGTCTGAGGACGCTCCGGCATTGCTCTATTCACAAAAATATCGTCCCGCCTGCCCGGCAGCCTTTACTTCTTTTCCCGCAGCTGTTCCAGATAGCCGTCGGCCTTGATGGCCTCCGGGGTGAAGGAGTTATTCTTCCACCAGTTCACAAGGGCGGCGGTCACGGTCAGGCCAGTGGTCACCAGCTGCTCCACAGTGGCACTCTCGATGGGCAGCATGGGCTTGCCGCAGGCGCTCAGCACCTGATTGGTCAGTGCCAGTGCCAGCGCAGCCGTGCGCGCCAGCGTAGCGGCAGAAATTTTGCAATGGGTATCGTTCATAGGTTCAGTTCCTCTCTTTCTCCAAATCTGCGATGCGGTGGTTGGCCACCTTCATCTGTTCTTCTAAAATGGGTACGCGGCGGGCAAAGTTGTTATGCTCCCGCACCTCCCGGGTCAGTTCTTCCAGCTTGGTATCGGTCACCGCCTGGCTTTTTCCGTTGGCGATCAGCACGCCGATCAGGGTCACCGCGCCTGCAATGATGGCTGAGATGATGCCTGTCATCGCGCTCACCCCCTCCACCGGGCTTTGTCTGCCCGGGTATCCACGTGCACCCAGCCGGCGGCGCGGCTCGCCTTGACGGGGTAGCGTCCCACGCCGCCCCGGTCCGGCATCAGGCTTTCGGCGTAGGCGGCCACGCCCTCCACGCTCACGTCCTGCACCCGGATATCCGCTGCCCGGCCATACAGGTGCTGGCTGAACTTTGCCCCGCCTGCCTTGGCGTTGTGTGCCGGGGTGCGGTAGGCGCTGGTGATCGTCACCGGTTTTCCGAAGTGCTCCCGGATACGCTCCAGCAGTTCTGCCAACGCCGTGTCGATGAAGACAGGGTCGCTGCCGTCCTTGCAGCGGAACTCCCGCACACAGAAGTGCGGCGAGAGGGCGGTGCTGCCGTCCCGGGCAAGAGAATACGCTTGCAATGCCATCGTGCGCCCCCTTACAGCCGTTTCAGCAGCGCTGCGATGGGCTCCGTGTAAAACCGCTCGTAGCCCGCTGCGTTGGGGTGGGTGCCGTCGCTGGTGTACTTATCGCCCAGTTCGCTGACGCCGTGTTTTCCCATAGGCGGGGTGGTCTCCGCAATGTCAACGTAGGGCACGCCCCATTTTTTCAGCGCCGCAAGGATGGCAGGCTTATAGGTCTTGTACCAGTTTTCGCTGCCTGCAAACAGTCCGCCGTGCGGGAATACATAGGCCACGCGCTTGTCGCTGTGATTCGTTGCCAGATCGTCCAGCATCTTCTCCAGTGCGCCGGTCATGGTCGTTTCATCGTAGGCAGCGGCAAACCCATCGGTCAAGGTACCCACAGGGGCGTTGTTCCAGGCATCATTCACGCCGCCTTCCAGCAGAATGTAATCCGCCTTTGCCAGCGCTGTGGAGTTTGTCACTACCGTGCTGATGCAGCCACGGGTGCCGCCGTATACCTTATCGGTAATATTCGGGGTCAGCGTTGCGCCGTCCACTGCTTCATTGGTCAGGGTCATGCCGTACTTGTCTGCAATACATTTGCCGTAGCCGCCTGCGCTGCTCTTGCCGTAAGCGATGCTGTCGCCTGCAACGTACAGCGTTTTTCCCGCCAGCGGGCTGATGATCTGACCATTGATGTCAAACACTTCCATTTTACCACCCCTTCTCGATGTAATCGTTCACCTTGTCGTCACTCAGCAGGCCTTTATACACCCTGCACTGATACAACGTACCAGACCAGAACTGCTGCTTTTTGCTGCCGTCCGCGCTCTGCGCCGCACCGATCAGGAAGGTCTGGGGCACATCTATGATTGTGCCGTTTGTGGTTTTCCACTCGGTCAGCGGGCAGTAGGTACTGCCGCCGCGATATTTTCTGCCGTCGATCTGCACTGCATACCGCGTACGGGTCTTGAAGTGTTCGATGCTGTCTGACAGGGTCACGCCGCCGTAGTTGTAGTAGGCAAACTCGGTCTTTTTGTTCAGCGGGCTGCTGGTGGAGTTGAAGCCGGGCAGATTGCCGGTATCACCGGTCTCGGTCAGGCAGTGCAGGAAGGCAGGCCAGGTGTTGGCATTAAAGTCGTCCCCCGCTTTCGCATCCACTAGGATCGTGTATTGCGGCGTCTCGGTGGAGGCGTGCTCCAGCAGCTTCAGGCCGGTGTCCAGTCCCTGGGTCAGCACGGTCTCGCCGGGCAGACTGTAGATCAGCTGTGCTGTCTCCACTACTTCCACCGTTACCGCGCAGCTTGCACTCTTACCGCCTGCTGTGGCAGTCACGGTGCAGTTACCTGCTTTGATGCCTGTCACCACGCCGTTTGCCACAGTGGCAAAGCCGGTAGGCAGAACGCTCCACACCACCGCCCTGTCGGTTGCGTTCGCGGGCAGCACGGTGGCCGTCAGGGTCTTGCTCTCGCTCTCGTTCAGGGTCATGGTCACGGCGCTCAGGCTCACGCTCTGCACCGGAACTTCCTGTGCACTGCCGCCCCACTCTGCACGCAGAGCATTCAGGGTGGGCTGCATCGTGTCGGTCTTATAGGCTGCATTTTCAAACAGGTTCAGCAGCAGCGCCTTTGCGTTGGCGGTAAAGCCCTCGCCCGGGTCACCTTTTGCACCCGCCGGGCCGGGGTCGCCCTTTTCTCCCTTGTCGCCTTTTTCGCCCTGCGTTCCGGCAGCATTGGCAATGCCTGCTTCCATGTGGTTCAGCTGGGCAGCCGTCAGGGTCTGGCCGTCCACAAAATTCTGTTTTACGTAGCTCATTTGTTCCTCCCTAAGATCATTTTTCCAAGGATCGCCTGCCCCAGCACTGCAAAAACGTTCTCCTTCGGCGGCTGCGGGTTGCCCCACAGCGTCGCCAGACGGTCGCAGGCTGCCATGGCTGCGTCATTGCCCGCCGCCAGAAGCCGCAGCACTGCCAGCAGCGCCTGTTTTTCCGCGGCGGTAATACCGCTGCCTGTGCCCAGCAGCCCCACCAGCGCCTCCCACGCAGGCGTAGCCGGGGCGGGCATCGCGCCCTCTGCCGTGCCGCTGTTGGCGCATACTTTGCACCGCACATCAGCGCTGGTCACGGTGCGGCTGCCGTCCGTGCCCTCAAAGGTGAGGCAGCCCGCGCCGGGCACTGCCGTCACCGCCGCCGGTACGGTCAGGATTCCGTTTTCCACCAGCGTAGCCGCGCTTGCGCCGGGGGTGTGCCAGTGGGCGCACACGGTCAGCCCCTTCCACTCGCCCCGCTGCTCGATGCGCAGCCGGTAGTTGCCCCGGTTGCCCGCATACCCCAGCAGCAGCTGTCCGCCGGGCACCGCTGCCGCGCCGTTTCTGTCCAGCCGGATGGTCATCTCGTTCATGCTGCACCGCCCTTACACATACTGGTAGCCCTCCACGTTGAAGGGATAAGCGTTGTCATTGCTCGCCAGGTTTACATCGACCACGCCGATGTTCACCGTGCCGTTCGCAGCAAAACTCACCTTCACCAGTGCTTCGCCCTTGCAGTAAACGCCGTCCCGCAGATTGTAGGTGTTGCCGCCGCCCACTATGGCCACCGCCGTACCGCCCCGCACGATGCGGGTGCAGCCGTAGTCCGCAGCCGCCGCTGCGGCTACTCCGCCGGTGGTAGCGATCGTGGTACATTCCAGAGGGACCGCCATCCTTACCACAATATAATCCACCTCGTCCGGCACAGTCATCGTCTTGTTGCTTTTGCCCGCTGCACCGTCGCTTGTGTAGACAAGCTTTCCGTTCATGTCCGTCACTCCTCTCAGTTGATTCAGTTTTTCTGCTAGGCTAAAGCCCAGCACCGTATCAAGGTTTTCCGCCGTCATTTCCAGTGTGCCGTCTGCGCGCACGGTCAGGCCCCGCCCCACCTTCACGCCGCCCAGCACGGCTGCAGTGGCGGGTGGCATGGTGCAGCCCATGCCGAATTTCCGGTCTGCCTCGGCCTTGGAGTAGAACCGGTCGTCCGCGCCCAGCTGCAATAGTGCGGCGGCCTTTTCCTGCGCCGACCAACCTGCTGCCCCGGCGGCACTGGTCAGCGCCTTTTTTACGCCGTAGGGCAGCAGCGCCGGGGTCAGGGGCGCATAGGCCTCGGTCATACGGTCCAACTGCGCCGCCGTGGCGGGCACGGTGGTCAGGGTGGCATCTGCCCGCACCGCAACGCCGTACTGCCCGTCTGCCCGCACCGCGCCGGGCGTTGCCGCCGTAGGCACGGTCTCGCTGCGCACATAGGGGCGCAGGTCCGGCAGCGGGGTGGTATCGGTCTGCACCGCGCCGGTGGCGGCATCCACGCTGAGAATGCGCACCACCTCGCCGGGCAAAGGCTGCGCCGGGCTTGGCACCGCCCCCACATCCTGTGCGTTCAGCTGCACCGCGCCGCCCTTGCTGTTCACGCTCAGCACCTGCCCACCGGTGGGTGCATAGCTTTCTGCCCGCAGTGCGGCAGCCTCCGCCCGCTTTGCGCTGGCCTCGGCATCGGTACGGTCGGCCAGAATTTTGTCCGCAGTCTTTTGCGCCAGTGCCGCCTGCATGGCGGTATCTGCCGCACCGTTCTCGGCACGGCGGGCGCTTTCCGCTGCGGCGTGAGCGCTTTCCAGCACGCGCGCCACAAACTGCTCGTACACCGAGGGCGGCAGCTCCTCACTGCCGCCGTCCGTAGGCAGGGTGGCGTACGCATCGTAGCTGCCGGGGCGGGTGTAGGCGGTGTAACCGCCGCTGCCTATGGCGGCCAGCATCCACTGTCCCCGCACGCTGCCGGTCAGGCGGCGGTCCACCGTCACACTGTCGTCGGCGTCCAGCGGAATGGCGGCCAGCTGCACCCCATCGCTGCGGCGCAGATACAGCGCCAAGGTGCAGCCGGTGCGGCCGGGGCACAAATTCGGTGCCGCCGCACTGCTGCTCAAGGATTTCGATCTCCATGCAAAACCTCCTTTTCTGTTTGCTGTCCCGATTGTACCGCCGGGGGCGCAAAACTATCCAGTGTGTACTAAAAATGTGAAATTTTCTGTTCTTCGGCATTTTGCTAAACGGGGTTTTGGCACCGGAAATGCGAGCTTTTCTCCCCTGCCGGAACCGGGTAATTCCCCTGCAGGTTTTCCATGCAAAACCCGCGATGTGGGGCAGCTTGTTTTGGGCGCAGCGGCCGCTGCTGCGGCCTTATTCGCAGAGAAAAGAGCCGGTGCAAATGTTAAAAATTCATGAACGAATTGCCCCCAGAAAAAAGGAAAAAATCAGAAGGAAACCACCTAAAAACCAAAATATCAAAAGAAACACTGTGAAAATTGCACAAAAAATAATGTTATAAATCTAACAAAGTGCAAGACACAAATTTGACAGATGCTTTACGGTCTGGTAAAATAGCGTTTGTGCAACGAACGTTGCAGCGTTTAAATTCTATCTGGATGAAGTAAAAAGCCGTCCTGCGTACGGCACGGCATGGGCAGATGCGGCCTGTGCCGGGGCAGTTTTGTGGTCTGCCCGAAGCGGATTCCAACCTGTAATACGGTGCTCATTCTTTTTACCCGAAGAGAGCATCGTATTTGACTGTGAGACGCTTATACTCAGAGCAGCCACAGTCCGGGCGGCCGGGGTGCTGATGCAATACAGACCCGCGGCCGCGCCAAATACGACAAAGAGAGGAGTTGTCTCGTATCGCTTCCGTTAAATTGAAGAAAGCAGTTACTGCCGCAAAGCAGGCAGTATCTCCCCGTGTGCTGGCATTTTGTGTCATGGTGGTATGCCTTGTGGCTACCCTTGGCGTCACCGCTGCAAATCTGCGGCTGACCTACGTCACCGACTCCAATGGTGCACGGCAGGTCCTTCTGACCGATGCCGATGCTTCCCCCGCACAGGTCATGCACCTTTCCGGCATCCGCTCTGAGGAGGGCGATGAAGTCTACTACACCGCGTTCAGCGGCAATCTTGCCTCCCTGAACATCGAGCGCGCATTCTCCGTCAGCATCACCGCCGACGGGCAGGAGTACCCTGTAAAGCTGGTGTTCGGCACCGTAGCCGATGCACTGGAGCGCGCCGGTATCACCCTTGAAGGGGACGACTACACCGAGCCGGCGCTGGATCACGTTGTGACCGCCGGCAGCAAGATCGTGGTCCACCGCGTGGACTACGAAGAGCGGGTGGAAACTCAGGCCATCCCCTATGACACCCAGTATGTCTACACCAGCCTGTACTTCCGCAACACCGGCCGCACCACCACGGTGCAGCACGGCGCAGCCGGTCAGCAGACCGTGACCACCCGTGACCGCTATGTGGACGGCGAGCTGGAGAACAGCACCGTTGTGGATACCACCACCACGGTGGAGCCCACCGACCACGTCATCAAGACCTACGGCGCAGGCGCGCCAGTGTCCCCCCTGACCGGCGCGGACGGCACCACCAACGCCCCCACCTCTTATAGCAAGGTGCTCACCGGCAAGGCCACCGGCTACTATTCCCGTACCGGCAAGGGCTCTTCCGGTCTGGGTCTGGGCTACGGCACCGTGGCTGTGGACCCGGACGTGATCCCCTACGGCACCAAGCTCTACATC
>OLYC01002718.1_pt1 | contig 9985 bp, 10 predicted proteins | sample 1674271 | NCBI WGS metagenome assembly OLYC01 (sample SAMEA103958154, study PRJEB25191) | human gut metagenome
CCCCACATGTTGCGGAGGACCTCCACATTCATATAAGCATTTTCCGATGCATGAACACCGAAAACCGGATTGTAGCTGGTCATGACGGCTCCGACATGAGCCTTCTCGACTGCTTTCCTGAATGCCGGGAAATATATTTCATGAAGTGTCCTCTCATCCACGTCGGAACTTGCATGATGGCGGCTCCATTCCTGATTGTTGGCCGCAAAATGTTTGACGGTGGCGATAACGCCTTCCGCCTGTACACCTTCTATATAATGTTCCGCGATTTCAGAGGCCAGATACGGGTCCTCGCCGAAATATTCGAAATTCCTGCCGTTCATCGGAGCCCTGTAGATGTTCACGCCCGGTCCGAGCAGTATGGCCACTCCCCTGGCCTTGGCGTCTTTGCCAAGACCATGACCGAGTTTTTCTGCCAAATCCCTGTTCCATGTAGCGGCGGTGAGTATTCCGGACGGATAAAGAGTGCTGACAGTATTGTTGCGTATGCCCTGAGGGCCGTCCGCCATACGGATCTGAGGTATGCCCAACCTGTCCACGCTCCTCATAACGAAAGAAGTAACGGCACCTATATAATCACACTTTTCCTCCAGTGTCATTTTCGACACGAGTTCACGTGCCCTGGTGTTTTCCTTGTCGGGCTTTACCATGTTATATACATTGTCGCTGCCGACAGCCATGTCAGAAACCAGAAGAAGGAAAAATGATAGAACAAAAGTTATTGTCTTCATAAAGATCATGTGGTTTTAAATCCGACGGCAAAAATAGGATATCGCCGGACAACATAGGGGCCACATTTATACGTAAATGGTTCGTTTTTGTACAATTCATTGTCTATCAATGACTTTAACATAGATATTTGTGTATTCGTTTTCACAAAATCAAGAAAGGATTACGATACAGGAGGTGGATGGTCCTGATAATAGTTTGCCGATTGTATAGTCCTGAGAAGGGTTTGCAGAGTTGAACTACGGGTGGTTAGGTGGGGCGTGGAGCGCAACTACCTAAATATTAACGCATTAACTACTTTCAGAGTTGCGGTTTTCACTACTCTGATTTCGGTTAAATAGCTAATAATCTGCGATTTACGCTCCACGCCTAAATAGAATCACCTGACAATCCACTTCTCGACGGTGCGGGTCTGAGAGGAAATGTTCACGCCGACCTTGACGAGGTTCTTGCCTTCCTCGAATTTGTAAGGAAGCATGTAGCCCTTGTCGTCAATCTGCTTGAGCGCGTCTTCCGCCGAACCATCCACCTTGAACTCGAAGACATAGATGCAATTATCCGTGTAGCAGACTGCATCGGCCCTGCCAATGGCTGATTTTACTTCCGTGCGGATATAGAAACCAAGCAGGGAGAAAATCAGGTAAATGATTGTCTGGTAATGCTTTTCGGTCTTGTTTTCCAAGTCGTTCGGTATCCCTGCAAGGTACGCCTGCAGTTTTTCCATAGCAAGATCAATGTCCTGCGAATCCATTGCCGCATAGAAATGTGCCACGAATCCGGACGCGGTACCCGTCTTGCTCGGATACTCCCCCAAGAGTCCTCGTGTGAAACCGATCTTGACTTCTTTGTTCGGATATCCAAGTGTATAGAGCTGCATCCTCGCGTCGTATGACTTGATGGTCAGGTAACCGGTCTGATATAGCATTGGCAATGAATTGTCCGAAATCTCAGGCGAGACGTCGAAGTCAGATTGCGGAACGAGCGGCATGTTGTCAAGCGTGGTCTCGTCGATAGGGTTTTTACGAAGCCTTTCGATGAGGTAGGTCGGGGTGCCGGTGTCGAACCAGTAGCTACCGAAATTCCTGTCAGACAATGCATTGAGAAGGCTATACGGATTATAGATATCTTCAGACTTGCTGCAGAAGTGATAGCCGTCATAATTGGCTTTCAGGTGGCCGATTGCTTCTGCAAATGTGATTCCCTGCTCATCTGCAAGTGCTTGCACTTCTTCCTTCATGTCGTTCTCCAGTTCCATCCTGGAAATTCCACAAATGGCGGAATACTGCGGCATCATTGAAATATTCTTCAGATTGTTCAGCTCACTGAAAATGCTGAGCTGTGCAAACTTGTTGATTCCTGTTATGAAAACGAACCGCAGATAAGGGTCAAGGCTCTTGATAGGGCTATAGAAATTCCTCATTATCTGCCTGAGAGCCGGCAACTTGCACTTGTCGTTCATCACGTCCAAGAGAGGAGCGTCATATTCATCAATGATGATGACCGCCTGCTGGCCTGTCTGCTCGAAAGCGGCTTTTACCAAGAATTCCAATCTCGCATTTACATCAATGTCATCGACACTTGGGAGTTTTCCATAAATGGCCTCATACTCCTCCAATTTATATCCAAGTGTGCGCACCAACTGCTCCTCATTCAAATGTTTAGCAGTGGACATGTCGAAATGAAAAACCGGATGCTTGGTCCATTCCTTCTTCAGTTCTCCCGCTTTCAACCCCTCGAAAAGTTCCTTCCTGCCCTCGAAATAGCAATGGAAAGTAGAAGACAGCAACGACTTGCCGAACCGGCGTGGCCGGCTCAGAAAAACGTATTTGTACTTATCCGCAATGTCATTGACATAACCCGTTTTGTCAATGTATAAATACTTTCCGGATATAATTTCCGCAAATGTCTGTATCCCAATCGGGAATCGCCTAATCGTCGTCTCCATAGTCCAAAACTTTTCACATTCCCAAAGATAGCAATTTTTGTGATTACTTTCAGCGCTCAAAATAATTGCACATTGTATTTCAATCCCTTAACTTTGCATCCTGAAAACAACTTTACTTCATGAAGAACAAGAAACTGAGGATTACCGAAAAGGACTTTCTTCTGGCCAACCGCAGGGCTTCAAGAGCAGAAGAAATCGAGAAATACGGCAAACAGATCTCGATGAGGTCAATCACCCACAAGTCGAAAAAGGTCTATGACCGCAACCGTCTGAAAAAGGCAGGCATCAAATACTATGATGACCTGCCTTTGTTGTTCTTTGACGCCTGATGCGGACTCCATGAAATTACGCAAACCATTCGCAGTTCGCCGGATGCTTACATCGACTTTCACGCTCCTATTCAACATTAAAACAAAAAGCTTAGGTAAACTACATATGAAGCATTCAAAACTCACAACTTGAAATACTTGCAAGCCATCATATCCAGCTGTTCGTCGGTAATGTTTGAGACGCCTGCTTTCTTTATCAGGGAGAACTCCTCTTTGTTCTTGCTGATGACAAACTTGCGCTCGCATCCGTCAATTACGGCATACAAATGATAGTTGCCTTTGTAGGTCTCTTCCAGTCGAATGTCCTTGAGCTCATGTCCGTTGATTATGACAGGAGCGCGCTTCCCTTCTTCCTCCCACTCTCCCCAAGCTCTCAAATGTTCAATAATCGTACTCTCGACACGCCCGATCCATTCTTCCGCTATGCCATTTTTCAATGCTACCGAGCGGAAGTTCTTCAGTGAAGATGCGACATCGCGAATGATGGCATCGGGCCTGCGGATGCCGTTGTCGCGGGCGAAGTCAATGATGTCTCCACGGGTAAAGCCGCTAAGTTTCGCGCGTATAAACATACAATGCTCCTCGTTCGGCAGATATCCGCCCCTATTTATGACGTATGTGATGTCGTATGCCGGCGATAATCTCCACGAGCCGTCTTCGGTCATTGTGAATGAGAAATTCTTATTATGATCGTCAGTGTTGTTCGCAAGGACATTGAACACCATTCTGCGGAAAACCTCTTGGCAATCGGCCTCCGGAAGGTGTAGTTTGCGACAAGTCGCTATCAGCTGCTCGTAGCTGTCTGCATCGGGGTTTATCGCCGCCAATGTCTGTGTGTATACCTTCTTGCCTCCATCACGATCAAAACGTTCGGTCAAGAAATGATTGTTTTCCTCGGTAGAATACAACTCCGATGACATCATGCGGATACCAGCCATTCTAGCCAACTCATAATAAGTCAATTCCAATTCCGCTGAACTGTACTCGGAATTTCCAAATTTCAGCAGGAAATAACCGAAATCCTCCATTCCGAAAATCTGTCCGCTGCGGATTTCTCCTGTCTTCCGGTTGATGGCAATGATTGCCTTCGGCTGGCGGCCTCCTGCGGAAGTTCCTACTGTCAATAAGGACTGCATGGTAATCGATTCCCCAGGAAGGATTCTGGCGTTTTCTCTTTCCGCAAAGATGCGCTCGGCCAAGTCGGCCAATGATTTTATGTCAATCTTGTCCAATTTTCGCTCAAGAGGCACTTCGGGCAGGAATTCCAGTGCTCCCATTCCGCGTTTGCCGATAAATGCCAGTTTGTCAAGCGGATTGATGTCCGCACCTGAAAGCCGGTTCTGCTGGCGCCATAGCTCAAACAACTGGTTGCCCCAGGCATCGGGTAAGGAATCTGCGACAAAGGCCGGAAGCTTCTGATAGATCTTTTCGCTTTCGCCCCATATCGGTGTCAATGCCCTTGCGCTGTCAATGGGCGCTGAAATCGGTGATATATCCAGTCCTCTCTTGACGAATTCCGGATTGTATGTGAAATATGACAGTCGCCGCCGTTCGTCCCACGACAGCCTGCCTATTTCCTCATTCCAAAGTATCACTTTCAATGTCTTCAGCATATTCCTATATCATTTTGAATGGCGGATGCGTTGCGCTTTTTTCTCGTTTTTACGCATCAGATATGGCGACTCGGGAAGTTCCTGCAGAAGGTCATCCATAGCATTGACCTGGCCTATGGCTTTCACCAGAAGAATGAAAGTCGACAGTGTCAGGTTGTCCGCGACTCCGCTCTCGAATTTATGGATGGTAGTCAAACCTATGCCGGATTGCTCTGATACATCTTTTTGAGTAAGTCCACAGCGCATCCTGTAATCCTTGAAACGTGTGCCCATCAATCGCACGATTTCAGGAGTTGAATATTCATACAAATCAGCCATTGTTCTTTCTTAATTTAACTATCACAATGTTGATAGTTATGTTGTTATTTAGACTATTATCTTCACGTAAGTGATAGTTATAACTACAAAAATATGAATAAAAACCAAGAAAACAAACATTATTTGTAGAACTTCCATGCCGGGATGCCAAGTTCCGCCAATCTTGCTTTGTAGGAGATGTCGTTTTTCTTGCAGTAGGTTATAACCTCCGCAACTTCTTCGCGTGTCATCATAAGAAAAAAATGTTTTTCGCGAAGGTAACTCTGAAGTTTCAGGACTCAATGACGGGCGTCACCGGAGGCTTACACTCTTTCATCTCGCGCAGCTTTGTCTGCTGTGCAATCTTCCGTTCTCTCAATCGAGCATCGCATATCTCATTAACCTGGGACCAAGTGAGCCGCTTCTCCTCGAATTGATTGATGACCTTGCGTATCTGGCTCCAGTAGACCACGCAGGCTTCTTCGACATTGACTTTTATATCGGCCTTGCCGGAAAAGGCGACGATGGGCAGTATTGGCAGTGGCTCATAATCCTTCAGGACACGTCGCTGCGCTCGGACGTGACCGGCATTCTGCAGAATCGGGTCGTATAGTTGATATTTGTTGCCGTAGATATTCTGCGTCCAGTATTCGGCGTGCTCTCCGCCATAAATCCAGCCGTTGTAGTTCTTGGTTTCGATGACGAAGATGCCATATATCGATACAACCAGATGATCGATTTGGGAACTGCCTTTGAGTGTCGGAATCGTCACATTGTTCAGCACCCGGTACTGGTCTTTCGGCAGGTGATCCAGTTTCCCCGCAACTACTTTCTCTCCGACCTTACCCTCCGACGGAATCAGCCATCGTAGCAGGAAGAACAGCCCGATGACTATGATGATTCCGATTATGAGGGAGGAGGATTCCATAATGACGTATTGGAGTTGTCACATAGAACCACTAAAGAAGAGTCTGGCCGAATTCCTTTATGGTTTCTTCGCTATCACGGCCAGAGATTGACTTACCAGTGGCTTTCTCAATACGGTTAAGTAGTTTGATGGTACGGTCCACGAAATAGGCGTCAAAGTCGTCTGCAGCAAGAAGGTCATAATTCACCTTGTGAGAAGTAATCGCACTGACAACTTGTTCGTCTGACAAGCCTTTATTCTTCATCGTCTTGATGTATTCACTGGGCGCACGTCCACCTATAGAACGGTTCGTCGATGCGTAGATAGGCGTTTTGTTAACTACAGAATTCCATTTTCGCATCGGCAGACCTTCGCCTTCGCAGTAGGCCTGAGGGAAGATATGATGAATGTCGGTGTCTTCGTCCAAGTACGAGGCAATATCCATCTTGCTGCCGCTCATAAAGTCAAGCGGGGAGTCTTGCATAATCATCGCCATAACGCCCTTGTAAGCGGCGCTATTTCGTGTTTGCATTGATAGCAGACGTGTGGGTTGGAAGTTGGAACGAGTGACCGTATCTGGCTGTGAGCCGTTATAGATCCAATCGAAGATATTGGCTATGTCGAGAGCAAAACGTGCTTCATTGGCACTGCCGTAGAGTTCTCCGAAGACGCCACACCAATACCATTTGGCCAGCAGGTCAAGGTTCTGGCCGAGCATAAGAGGTCGTTTCTCCTTCAACTCGCTATCGTATGCAAAGGTTGCTGCAAGCGGAATCAGCTGCGTGGTGTAGGGGAGGTCACGCTCACTATATATGCCCTGGTGGGAAAGGAATGCAGCAGCAGATTCGAAACCGGCAACAAGTGCATCGTGATTTGCTGTATAGTCCTCCAAACATAGGCGCAAGATGTCTCTTTTCTTACATGATACGACTCCTTCTCCAGCAAGACTCTTCTTGTATGTCACAAGCAGTGTCATGGCCGCCAGGAAGTTGGCTCCAGTAATGTCTTTAAGAAGGGTTAGTTTCTTATCGCTATACTGCTTACGAGCGGCATTCCAATCGGCTCGGAGATCATATTCATCAGCAGCAAAAGTTGCCGTCACAAGTTCAAACACGGTCAGAGGGACACCACCAGTGTTGACGTTCTCAAAAATTTGGCAGACTGCTTCTTTAGGCGTGTCCTTCGTCAACTGAATTACGGGCATCTGGTAGTCCTGGATGGGGCGTAGAATCTTCTGTGAGAAGTCCCTGAAAAGCAAGCGATGCTCGGAGTCATTCTGGAAATGCTCCTCCATGCCGAAACGCCAGTCGTCGATTTCATTTGGCGAGAAGACTAAGTTAAGCGGAAACATCAGATGCTCAAACTCATTCTCCTGAGTCGTGAGATCCAGAACAATGGTACGGCCTATGTCGGACAGGATCTGTTTCTTGTCGGATATGGACACGATAGCATCAAGTCTATCGGCCTCAGGGTCAAGGCATTTCTGAATATCGAGATAGTAATACCTGAATATGGTCTTATCTCGATTGGTATCCAAGCGAGTTTCAACGGCCTTCTTGCACATAAACACCTGATAGAGCGTGGTGAGGCGCTGCTGTCCATCGAGGACGAGCCAGTCTGGAGAAACATCATCCGGACATTTTACACCAGTAAACCGGCGACACTTGAAACGCACGGAATCGCCGTGCCCTTCAAGGAACATCGCTGCACCCATAGGGAAACCGGAAGTTATACTCTCAATGAGCTTGCATATCTTGGTGTCATCCCAGACCCAGCTGCGCTGGAATTCGGGGAGTTGTGCTTTACCCTGGCCAACCCACGTCAGGAGTTCGCTGAGTTTCTTATCGTGTGATTCTACTGCCATAGTACAAAAACAAAGACCATGGAATGATATCCAGTTAGGCTTCTTCAAAAATGTCAAATGTCGTTTTGCCACATTGATGAGAGGAAGTTTTCTCTTGCATCTCAAAATCATCCTCCCCAAATAAGCTGGGAGAAGTTTGGGCCTTAGACTTCTTCTTTACGTAGTCTCCTATCGGCTTACTACCATTCTTGAAACGGTTTTGAATCGTAGATATCGCCTCTTCACCAATATCAACACCTATCCACTGTCGTCCAAGTTCTTCGGCAGCAATGAGAGTGGTCCCAGAACCCGCAAAACAGTCAAGAACCAAATCGCCAGGGCGCGATGAGGTTTCAATTATGCGCTTCAGCATATCAAGGTTCTTTTCTGTAGGATAGCCTGTAATAAGTGTGTTCTGGTTGTTTACGTCAAGATAATCAAGCCAGATGTCTTGCACAGGGATGCCATTGCTGTTATCAAGGTATACCTTTCTACGAGGATTGCCGTTTGATGACCAATATATCTCACCCTTTGCGTCCATTTCTTCGAGTTTATCCGGTGTAAACTGCCAATGCTTACCCTCAGGCGGCATCATTCCGCGCCAAGGGCCACCGGTGGCTCCATTGCGGGTGCCAGGGGCATGGATGGGGACTCTCTTGTATCTACGACCCGTACCCTCCTCAATAAATGGATACTCTTTTAGAATCTTTTCATCGCTCCATTCTTCATAAGGTCGATTCCAGACTGTATCATCTGTCTTGCTATAGAAGAGGATATAATCTGAAATGTTGCCATACGTCTTACGCGTAAAGTTCTTCGACTTACACTTCTTTCGCGTAATCATTCCTTTGAAGTTCTGGATACCAAAGATTTCGTCCATCATCACCTTGACATGAAAAACCATATTGCTGTCAAGATGGACATAAATAGAACCCTCGCGAGAAAGTAATTGGTGCATCAGTTCGAGTCGCTTCCGCATGAATGAAAGGTAACTCTGAATCGTAAAGCGATCATCGTAGGCATGCTTAAAGTCGCGTGTTTCAAATGCGCCGCCAGTATTATAAGGAGGGTCTATATAGATAAGCGTTACCTTCCCGCACACTTCTTTATCCTCAATTAATGCATTAAGGACATCTATGTTATCGGCATGATATAATCGTTTTATACCACCATCCTCATTGCAAGCAATTTGTCGAAAACGGATATCATTATTGGGGATAAGGCACAGTGGATGTGCTTCCCGACGAATTGGTACTACACCTACTGCCATTGTAAATCATTTCTTTGTGAGCCACTTTGCTGTAAGTCGCTCATTAAACATTCGAAGCGTAAGCACCATCACCTTTTCAGGATCAATATGCTCTATTGTAGAATAGTCATTCCACATTGAACCAAGAAGCAGTCCTGGTCCATCATTAACAAAGATAACCTTGGTGGGGAGATTATGGCTCTTTGTATATTGAAGAATCTCTTTGGCGCAATTCGAGTATCCTCCTGTCCTGTCATCTTCTTGTGCGCCACCACGGTCTCCATCGTATCGAGCAAGCCCGATAGCAAGGACAGTACCTTTTTTATCTTTAATCACAAAATCAACAGGGCGTGTAGGATTTGGGTAGTCTTGGAACACGCTCTGTAATTGAATATCAGCACCAGCTCGAACAGGCCCTTCTATCGTGAAATTCGGTAGGGCACTCTGGAACATCGAGAAAAACCGTTCGGTTAAATCGTATCCTTTTTGTCCTCTATCTTTATACTCCCACAAAATGGCACAAAGAGCCTCATCGGGTAAAGGGCGGCTATTGAAAGCAGCTTGCACCCGATCGATAGTTCTGAAGTTTTTCCCATATTGTTCGCACACCATTGGAATCATCGATTTCTTCTTAAGCATCTCCACTGGTGTTTGAGGGGAAACGTACTTACGAAACACCCTATAGAGTTGTACCCTCATCCAAACTTCTTTAACATCTGTTATCTCTTGTAGGAGCCTAATTGAAGACTCTGACCCTCTTAACAACTGCCCGAACAGCACCAAGACGGGTTTATATAACTCGCAAGCATCAGCAAGAATATCAGGATAAAACTCGCCATTCGCCATTGTAATCCAATTCGGCGCATCTTGTTTATAGTCAGCAAAAGATTTCATTTCGTTTCTTTCTTTTATTAAGTAACCTTCAAAAGAATAACCTGCATCATCTTAAGGAATATTTTCGGTCTATATCTTTTTTCTCATCAGTCGAGTACGTCCAGTACACTCCTTCTTCAAAAACAGATCTATCCTCGAAAATCTTCTCTTAATCTGAGGCAACTTATTTTTTTCATGTT
>OLYC01002738.1_pt1 | contig 9944 bp, 10 predicted proteins | sample 1674271 | NCBI WGS metagenome assembly OLYC01 (sample SAMEA103958154, study PRJEB25191) | human gut metagenome
ATACTCTGCGTCAAACACCTTGCGGATATCTACTGCCGAAATATCACGAAATACCATAAACGGCAGTGTTACTGTAAAGTTAAACTTATTTGCTATATTAATAAAATTATCATTAAACATTCCCCTTTGCCGCAGAAACCATCCGATCACCATTACCAAAAAAATCGGGAATGTTACATTAACGCTATATATAAAATTCTCTAGCATGATCTCTTTTCATATTTCAGGAACCGGTACTCTAAATCAAAATAAGTCTGCTCCTCACTGTCTGCCGTGATCTCCCATTCTTCTTTTTCATCCAGATTTGGGAAATATGCATCTGCCTCGTATGCATAATCTATTTTTGTGATATGTGCAACATCACACTCATCGACAAGCTGGCGATAGATGCTCTCTCCACCGATCACATAAATATCCTCTGACGGATATTTTGCAAGTTCCTCTCTTAACTGCTCCATATCATGGACTACCAAGGCATCCTTAACCTGATATGTCTCGTCTTTTGTCAGTACGATATTAACCCTGTTTTTTAACGGTCTCTGGTTTGGAAAGCTCTCTAAGGTCTTTCTTCCCATGACGACTACCTTACCTGTGGTCGTTTCCCTGAAAAACTTCATATCTGCCGGAATGCTTACTAACAATTTGTTTTTAAGTCCGATTGCCCAGTTCTTATCTACTGCTGCAATTAAATTCATGGTGTTTTCTCCTTTTTGGCGGCAATTATACTGCTACCGGAATATTTTTTATCTGAGGACCTGTCACATAATCTGTCACAGTCACATCTTCCGGTGTAAAATCATAGAAGTCTTTAATCTCAGGATTTAATGCGAATTTTGGTGCATCATGAACCGGTCTTTGGATCAGCTCCTCGACTAACGGTATATGGCGGTCATAAATATGCGCATCTGCTATGACATGTACCAGTTCCCCAACATTCATGTCACAGACCTGTGCCAGCATATGAACCAGCACTGCATATTGGCAGACATTCCAGTTATTCGCCGTTAAAATGTCCTGTGAACGCTGATTTAAAATTGCATTTAAGGTCAGACGATCTTCCCCTTTTTTCTGTGTTACATTAAAGGTCATGCTGTATGCACATGGATAGAGGTTCATCTCGTGCAGATCCTGATGTACATAGATATTTGTCATGATCCGTCTGCTGAATGGATTGTTTTTTAAGTCGTAAATGACGCGGTCTACCTGATCCATCATGCCTTCTTTATACTGATGTTTGACTCCTAACTGATAGCCATAGGCTTTTCCGATAGACCCATTCTCATCTGCCCATTCATCCCAGATATGACTGTTTAAATCTTTGATATTATTAGACTTCTTCTGCCAGATCCAGAGCATCTCGTCCGTACAGCTCTTAATGGCTGTCCTTCTAAGTGTAATTGCCGGAAATTCCTCGGATAGATCATACCTGTTGACGACTCCGAATTTCTTGATGGTGTAGGCACTGCTTCCATCCTCCCAGTGTGGGCGGACTTTTTCGCCTTCTGTACTGACACCGTTCTCCAAAATATCTTTACACATATCTATAAATATACGGTCTGCTCTGCTCATAAATGTTCTCCTCTGCTACTTATTCACTATTGATTTTATCCCATTTTTCCTATGCTTGCAACCGCACTTTTGCTATCTTTTTTATTTTTTTGCTCTTTTGCATAAAAATGTGCTATAATACAAAAAAAATATTTCTATTAAGGAGTTTTTTATACTATGAGCCAGGAAAAAGTAGATCGCAATAAAGCCGCTAAGGCAAGCAAGAAAAAACAAAGCTCGCTACTATCCGTGTATGCGCAGTTGCCCTGTGTGCCGCTATCATCGGCTGGGGTGGTTATTCCATTTATCAGAGACAGGCTTCTAATAAGACTGCTGAAACGATTGAAGTGGATGCTTCCGCACTTGCAGATTACCAGAATTCGTTAGTGCAGGCAGAGTAGGATTTCTATTTTTTCAAATGCACAAATCCCCACGGATCTGTTGTATACAATCTCCGTGGGGTTCTTTTGCTTCCACTACTTTTTCACTTCTGCTTTGTCTAACGCATCCTCTATGGCATTGATTAAGACCATACTGGTGTATTGATTTTCCTCGCTATATGTAATGTTTTCCAGCGACTGTTTCTTATAGATCTGCTCGGACAGACTCTCCAATGCCGGTTCTACTAACGGATACATGGTTGCCGTCGATTCATCCAGATTTACCAGTGAAATGGATTTAATCTTTTTTTCATCTACCGCCACCTCAACATCCAACACATTGTCATTAAATAGGATTGAGGAGGTATAGACTCCTGCCTGATATTTCATGGTTTCTTTTGTCTTTTTGTCATCTCCTTTTTTATCAAACATACATACCATCAATATGATAAAAAGAATTGCCAATCCCACAAATATTGCCGTATAGATTAATTCTTTCATGTGGAATACTACGATTTTTGTTTTTGAACTCAATGGAACCTCCTCATTTTTTCATTACTATAGATTATGCTTCCACCTGTTAAAATATGACTCTTTATTTTAATTCCGAAAGCGGTTTGAATGTATATCCCATCTCTTCCCACTTTGTCAGCAGTTCATCGAGTATTTCCCCATTTGTCTTAGATGTATTATGCAGCAGTACGATCGCACCCGGATGGACTCTTGGCAGCAGTTTGTTAAACGCTTCTTCCTTTGTCGGCTGTGCATCCACATTCCAGTCTACATAGGCAAGGCTCCAGAAATAGGTCTGATAGCCTAGTTCTTTTGCCATCTTCAAGTTTTCCGTACTGTATTTTCCCTGTGGCGGGCGGTAGTATTTCGTCATTTCCTTTCCGGTGATTTCCTTATATAACTTTGACACTCCCTCTAATTCCTTCTGAAAAGATGCCTTATCCGATATGGAGGACATATCCGGATGATGATAGGTATGGTTTCCTACCGTATATCCTTCCTTTACCATCTTTTTTACCAGATCTGGACTCGTCTCTAAGAAATTCCCCACCACAAAAAAGGTTGCCGGTGCATTGTGCTTTTTCAATGCCGCCATGATATTTTCCGTATTGCCATTCTCATAGCCGCAGTCAAACGTCAGGTACAACACCTTCTTTTTGGCATCTCCGATATAATGTGCATCGTATTCTTTGAGTTCCTCCGGTGTCGCATTTCCGCTTGGCTGCGTGCCTTCCGCCCCGAATCCAAGCCCCCAGTTTTCCACCTGTTCTTTTTTAGGAGAAAAATTACTCAGACACTGATGCGTCAAAGACGCTGCTCCGTTTCCTGCTAAAAAGAGAACCAGTGCCACTACGATCACGGATGCTGCTTTCTTTTTTCTGATTTTTTTTATTTTCATACGAACCACGAAACTTATTCTTAGTAAAGTTTATAGGATGGGGAGATGTCTTATGCAAGAATTGCTTAAAACAATCTCATTATCGGATGACAGTCACTCTCGGTCACTCAATCATGTAGTTCCTTTTACACAAAGAAAACCCCTGCAAAGTCTCATGCTGCAGGGGTTTAACTAAAAATAAAAAAGAGCGCGAGACGGGACTCGAACCCGCGGCCCCGACCTTGGCAAGGTCGTGCTCCACCAACTGAGCCACTCGCGCATAAGTGTTAAACACAAATGCTATTATACTGACTCTGGCGTATTTTGTCAATAGTTTTTTTCGCATTTGATGGAGTATCTGTCAGCTATTATTTTTCTACCTTCACGCTAAATATATAGATACGAATATTTACTGTTCGAATATCCTTAGCCTCTTTGCAATCTCTTCCGGCTCCGGTAACATTGCTTTCATATTATCCGGCAACGTACTCCTTAACTGATATGTAGCCACACCGATTGGGGCACTCGTTTGTTTCAGTGCATATTCCACATATGTCTTATCCTTGCTTTTACAGATAATCATACCAATTGATGGATTTTCATCCGGTAATTTTACCTGTTCATCCAATGCAGTCAGATATAATTGCATTTTTCCCGCATATTCTGCTTCAAACTCTCCTATTTTCAGTTCTATAGCAACCAGACTTCTCAACCGTCTGTGAAATAACAAAAGATCTATATATAAATCCCTGCTACCAGCCATCAAATGATATTGATTCCCTATAAATGTAAAATCCCCACCCATTTCAATTAAAAAGGCTCTAATATTATTTACCAACTGGAGTTCTAATTCATGTTCTGAATACTCCGGAGAAAGTTCCGCAAAGTCAAACGTATATTCATCCTTTACAGCCAGTTTTGCCTGTACTCTTCTTTCTTCCGGCACTGTTAGATCAAAATTCGTTTGATTAATCAAATATTTCTCATATGTCTTTGCCTCAATAAAATTTGATAAAATACGTTTGGTCCAACCATATTGTTTTGACATCTGGATATAAAACTCTCGTTCTAAATCATCCTTACATTTTTCCATAATGATGATATTATTACTCCAACTAATTTCCCGCACCAGTGGTGCGAGTTTTTCTGAATCACGATATGTCAAATAGAAATTACGCATTCTCCACAAATTTGCAGCAGAATACCCCTTTGCTCCCGAGAATTCTTTCTGTAATTCCTGAGACAAAATCTGAACAATTGATTTTCCCCAGCCTTTTTCCTGCTGTTGCCTGTATATTTCTTCTCCGATCTCCCAGTAAAGATTGATCGTTTCTGCATTTATTACCTTTAATACATGATATTGCTTTTTATGTATTAATTGTTTTAATTCATCAACAAAAGGTTCATAACCCTGTATTTCATTGTTTCCCATACTCTTCTCCATTTCTCGCACCACTGGTGCGAGTTTTCCAAATAATATTCATTACATCCAGCGTCATTACTCATTTTATTCTTTCATCACCAATGATGTACTATTCTACCATACTCCTTTTTTGTCTGCTATCGTCATTTTGCATCAATTTTAAATGCCGCAACAACCTATCGCTTGCTGCGGCATTCCGTTCTATTTCAATCTTTTTTCTGCATATTGGAGATTATTTTGTTTCTACATACTTTTTGATATTTGACGCATTGACGTATTTTTTTGCCCTGTTATTTTCTACTACGACAAGCGTTGGTGCCTGCATAACACCATATTTTTCAACCAGTTCCTGATTTTCCTCTGCGTCGATCAACACATAATTTTCTTCGCCCAGAATTTCTTTTGCTGCTGCACAGTTTGGACATGTCTTTGTTGTAAACAGATAGCGGATGTTATCGGTCGGCTCCACTTTGACCTCGTCCTTTGAAATCGTAACAATATTTGTCTTGACTTCACTTAATTTAGAGGGACTGATCTCATATAATTTACGATCTTTGTATTCCTGTGTCTTTCCATCATTCCAGTTCTGGACCGGACGGTAATAACCGGTGATCCGGCTGTAAACCTCTGCTTCTTTTCCACAGTGAGGACAGGTAAAATGTTCCCCTGCAATATAACCATGTTCTTTGCAGATCGAATAGGTTGGAGAAATCGTATAATACGGCAGTTTGTAGTTCTGTGCGATCTTTCGTACCAGCGTTGCTGCCGCTTTCCAATCCGGAAGTTTTTCTCCAAGGAATGCATGGAATACAGTTCCTGAGGTATATAAGGTCTGAAGCTCATCCTGAATATCCAATGCCTCAAAAATATCTGAGGTATAGCCTACCGGAAGATGAGAGCTGTTCGTGTAATACGGTGTTTCGCCCTCACGTCCTGCCGTAATAATGCCAGGATATTGCTTTTTATCATATTTTGCCAAACGGTATGTTGTGGATTCTGCCGGTGTTGCTTCTAAGTTGTATAAATCACCATACGCCTCCTGATAGTCACTCAGACGCTCACGCATATGATTTAAAACATCTTTGGCAAACTCCTGTGTTTCCTCGTGTGTTAAGTCCTCGCCAAGCCATTTTGCATTCAGTCCCACTTCGTTCATACCGATCAGCCCAATCGTTGAGAAGTGGTTATCAAAGGTTCCAAGATAACGCTTGGTATACGGATAAAGTCCCTCATTCAGCAATTTTGAAATAACGCCTCTTTTAATCTTCAAAGAACGTGCTGAAATATCCATCATATGATCTAATCTGTGATAAAATTCTTTTTCATTCTTAGACAGATATGCAATTCTTGGCAGATTGATCGTTACTACACCTACAGAACCTGTGCTTTCACCGGAACCGAAGAAACCACCCGACTTTTTCCGCAGTTCACGCAGATCCAGACGCAGACGGCAACACATGGAACGCACATCACTCGGCTCCATATCACTGTTGATATAGTTTGAAAAATACGGTGTTCCGTACTTCGATGTCATTTCAAACAAAAGACGGTTGTTCTCTGTATCAGACCAGTCAAAATCACTCGTAATAGAGTAGGTCGGTATCGGATACTGGAATCCTCTTCCGTTCGCATCTCCTTCGATCATGGTTTCAATGAATGCCTTGTTGACCATATCCATTTCTTTTTTACAGTCTTTGTACTTAAAGTCCATTTCTTTGCCACCAACGATCGCAGGAAGTTCTGCTAAATCGTTTGGAACGGTCCAGTCTAAAGTAATATTGGAAAACGGTGACTGTGTTCCCCAGCGGCTTGGTGTATTTACACCATAGATGAATGACTCAATGCATTTTTTTACTTCCTCATAGGATAAGTTGTCCACTTTGACAAATGGTGCAAGGTAGGTATCAAAGGAAGAAAATGCCTGTGCTCCTGCCCACTCATTCTGCATAATCCCAAGGAAGTTCACCATCTGGTTACACAGTACGGAAAGATGTTTTGCCGGAGAAGAAGTGATCTTACCCGGAATTCCACCAAGGCCTTCCTGGATCAACTGTTTTAAAGACCAGCCTGCACAGTAACCGGTCAGCATGGACAGATCATGAATATGGATGTCACAGTTGCGGTGTGCATTTGCGATCTCCTCATCATAAATCTCTGAAAGCCAGTAATTGGCTGTAACCGCTCCGGAGTTGCTTAAGATCAAGCCTCCTACGGAATATGTAACGGTAGAATTCTCTTTGACACGCCAGTCCTCTACCTTTACATAGCTGTCTACAATTTCCTTATAATTTAAAATTGTAGACTTCATATTTCTTATTTTTTCACGCTGCTTGCGGTATAAAATGTATGCTTTTGCAACATCTGTATAACCCGCCTGCTCTAACACGGTCTCAACGCTGTCTTGGATATCCTCTACATGGACAACTCCGTCTTTAATCTTAGACTGAAAATCTGCAGTGACCCGAAGCCCTAACAGCTCTATGATATCATCTGTATATTCCTTGCCCGTTGCTTTGAACGCTTTCTCTATCGCTCCACGAATTTTTGCCAGATTAAAGTCATCGGTCTCCCCATCTCTTTTCACTACTTTGAACATTATTCCATCACCCTCCATACCTGTTCACAAGATACGCTTTTCAAATCGTGTACGTCTATTCTATCAAATCGCATTTTTGAAGTCAATATAAAAAAGCACTATATGTAGTGTTCATTTTTTGTTGAACTTTCTACATATAGTGAAACTCTTTTGGTACCCAGGCACGCACAAAAATGCCGTCTTCCCGGTATTCTTCGCTTAAAAGCTCGCCCTTTTCGCGGATCTTCTGGATGACTCCGGCATCCCGATATGGTATCGTGCACTCTAAAAAATCTTTTTCTTCGCGTAAAATTTCTTCTAAGATATTTTTTAAATCCTCTAAACCGTCTCCGTATTTTGCGGAAATATGAACCGTCCGCTCCGCACGAAAATCATGCAGCGGTTCCGGCTGCCCGATACGGTCTGTTTTATTAAATGCCGTAATGATCTTTTTGCCCTCTACTTCTAAATTCCGCAGGGTATCATATACGATATACATCTGTTTATCCATCTGCGGATTTGAGGCATCTACCACATGCAAAATGATATCTGCATACTTTGCCTCCTCTAAGGTACTCCGGAAAGCATCAATTAAGTGATGCGGCAGTTTGCGGATAAATCCTACCGTATCTGTCATCAGCACCTTCTGATGGTTGGTCAGTTCTAAAATCCTCGTTGTCGGATCTAAGGTCGCAAACAGCTTATCCTCTTCTAAAACTTCTGCATTCGTTAAATGATTTAACAGTGTGGATTTTCCTGCATTGGTATAACCGACCACTGCCACCACCGGTATCCCGCTTCGCTTCCGCTGCTGTCTGTTGACCTCACGATGCCTTTGCACCTCTTTTAATTCCCTGTTCAGCTGTGCCACACGGCTATTGATCAACCGCCTGTCCATCTCTAATTTTTTCTCACCGGGACCTCTCGTACCGATCCCGCCACCCAATCGTGACAGAGAACGTCCCAATCCGCTCAGACGACTTAAACGGTATTTCAGCTGTGCTAACTCTACCTGTATCTTTCCTTCGCTGGTAGAAGCTCTTGTAGCAAAAATATCTAAAATGATCAGCGTCCGGTCCATGACCTTTGTCTTTAATGCTTCTTCTAAATTTTTCAACTGTGCCGGTGATAACTCATCATCACAGACAATTCCGGTTGCACCGGTCTGTTCTATCAGTTCTTCTAATTCAAATACCTTTCCGGTCCCGACATAGGTTCCCGGATGGATATTCTCTCTCTTTTGGATCAGTGTTCCCACAACGACTGCACCGGCAGTCTCCACCAGTTCTGCCAACTCTGCTACCGAATCCTCGGCATCGTCGCCGTCCTGCTGTGAAACACCTACTAAAATGACACGCTCTGTCTCCTGTTCTATTTCATAAAGCGGCATGCTTTTCTCCTATCTGGTCTTTAAAAATGTGTATTCCCGGACTGCCTCTTCGTCACTTTTATATTCTTTGATATAGGCTTGCATCGTCTTTTTTGCCGACTCAAAATCACCGCTGTACTCATAGGCGGCAATCTCATTTTTCATCAGTTCCTGTTTGTTCACGGCATCCTTATTTTTCAAGCCCATCTGAAAATATTTTAAAGCATCCTCGTAATTACCGTCTTTCATCTGCATCATGCCTAAGGTATTCAACGCTTCACTGTCTTTTGCGTTTTCTTTGACATAGCTTTCTAAAAGTGCCTGCCCCTGTTCCTGTTGATCCGTTGCATTATAGACCTCTGCTAAATACAGCAGTGCTGTCTTATCATCCTTATCAATTGCCCGATCCAGACTGCTCTTTGCCTGTGTATAATCTTCTAAGAGATAGTACACATGTCCCTGCTCCGCATAATCTGCACCATCCTTTGGCTTGATGTCCAGTGCTTTTTTCAGATAGTTCTTCGCTTCCTCTGTTTCACCTTTATTGGTCAGATTCTCGTAAATGCCCTCGTAAATCTCATACTCTCTTCCTGCATATTTGACCGCATTCTTATAATCTTTGAATGCCTTGTCTTTTTTATCTGTATCTAAATAGACACTTCCACGCAGATAGTATGCATTCGCATTTTCCTTATCATAATCGATCAGTGACGTATAAGTTTCGATCGCACCGTCATAATCTTTTTTTGCAAACTGGGCAGCTGCCTTATAATAACAGATGTCTATCTCCTCGGCACCGATTTTTCCTAATGACGTATCTAAGGCTTTCTGAAAGGATTTGACCGCCTTATCATAATCGCCCTCTGCCATACTGTTAATTCCAATCTTACGATAGGCATCCTGATTCTTCTGGTTCTCACTCTGACATCCGCTAAATCCCAATGCCATGGTCAGACCTAAGATACCAACTGCCATATATTTTTGAAATTTCATTCTGCTTCTCCAGATTCTCTCTTATTTTCCATCGTATTCCCTATTCTTTCTATTCGAAATATCTAAATACGACATTGATATCAGTATATCAAGTTTACCTCAAAATGAAAAGAGCAATCTGAACTTCCTCTACAGCTTCCAGATATCCTCATTGTACTGCGCAATCGTTCTGTCTGAGGAGAAAAATCCCGCCTGACTGATGTTGATAAGCATTTTCTTTGCCCACTTCAAACGCTCCTCATAATCAGCAAACATCCGCTCTTTTG
>OLYC01002754.1_pt1 | contig 9913 bp, 6 predicted proteins | sample 1674271 | NCBI WGS metagenome assembly OLYC01 (sample SAMEA103958154, study PRJEB25191) | human gut metagenome
CTGATAAAAGAGTCATATAAAAAATAATAAGTAGTGAAAAAGAAAGCCCCATGGTAATCATACGAATCTGAAATCTGACGATTGGAGATCCGTACCATACCACGGGTTTTCTTTTGATTAAAAATGGCAGGAAAAAATTTAATCTTCCTGTAAATTATGTAGTTCATTTAACAGATCATTTTTCAGATCATAGAGCTTCTTACTTAAATCTACATGGATCTCATGCGGATTGACAAAACGCTTGGTCTCATCCCAGATCGTGTCTTTTTCTTTGTTACAGATCTCCTGGATCTCCATAACGCTTGGAGATTCATAGATACATTTTCCATCTTTAAAGACCGGCACAAGAAGCTCGCGTAACGTATAGCTTCCACCGGCTAAACGTGTCTTTTTCCAAGGCTCGTTCGGGTCAAAAATGGTCATATCTTCCTCCGGGTCAAAGACTTCGCCGACTAAACAGATCAGATCAGCACGGATCTTTCCGGTATTCTTGTCATAGATACGATAAATCGTCTTATTTCCGGGGTTAGTAACTTTTTCCGTATTCTCGGATAACTTGATCTTAGGAATAAAAGTACCGTTCTCATCCCGGATGGCAGCTAATTTGTATACACCGCCAAAAGCAGGATTGTCTTTTGCTGTGATCAGGTTTGTTCCAACACCCCAGGAGGTGATCACAGCACCCTGAAGTTTCAGGCTCTCGATCAGGTATTCGTCTAAATCATTAGAAGCAGAGATGACTGCATCCGGGAAACCTGCTTCGTCTAACATTTTTCGTACTTTTTTAGAAAGATAAGCTAAGTCGCCGCTGTCCATACGGATTCCGTAGAAAGTAAGAGGAATACCGGCTTCACGCATTTCTTTAAAGACGCGGATGGCATTTGGCATACCGGATTTTAAAGTGTCATAAGTATCGACTAATAAGATGCAGGCAGACGGATATAATTCTGCATATTTCTTAAATGCCGTATATTCATCCGGAAAACTCATGATCCAGCTATGTGCGTGGGTACCTTTGACAGGAACATCAAAAAGCTGTCCGGCGAGGACATTAGAAGTTCCGGTACAACCACCGATCACGGCAGCTCTTGCACCATAAGTTCCGGCATCCGGTCCCTGTGCACGGCGAAGACCAAATTCCATAACGCCGTCACCTTTTGCTGCATAGCAGACTCTGGCTGATTTCGTAGCGATCAGACACTGGTGGTTTAAAATATTTAAAATAGCTGTTTCTACTAACTGTGCTTCCATGATCGGAGCAACCACCTTAATGATCGGCTCACGCGGGAAAATAACGGTTCCCTCCGGAATGGCATAAATGTCGCCGGAAAAATGGAAGTTGGCAAGGTACTCTAAGAAGTCATCATCAAAGATGTTCAGACTTTTCAAATAGGCAAGATCATTTTCATCGAAATGAAGGTCCTTGATATATTCAATGACCTGATCGAGTCCTGCGCAAATTGCATATCCGCCGTCACATGGATTGTTGCGGTAGAAAGCATCAAATACAACTACTTCGTGGTTCTGTGTCTTGAAATATCCCTGCATCATTGTCATCTCATACAAATCTGTCATCAGGGTCAGGTTTAATGTACTCATAATAATTTACATGAAAAAAACATGTACTCCTCTCTTTTTCTTGTGGTACAGACCGTAGTCTGTGCTGTGACAGCAAGCTGTCTTGTCAGTCTAATTAACAGAAATTATACCACATTCTGCTATTTTTACAAGGTTGCATTTGGTTTTTCGCAGGAATGGTTGAGGAAAACAGGGATAACATGATATAATTTTCAAAAGTTGTGAGCCGACATAGGAAACAGTCAGGAGAAAAAACAGGTCATGATACAGCACATATTTTTGGATTTAGACGATACGATATTTGATTTTAAGAAAGCGGAGCGGATTGCCTTGAGCAGAACCCTGCGTGAAGAGGGGATCAAGCCGACGGAACATATTCTAAATCGCTACAGTGAGATCAATCTTTCGCAGTGGAAACTATTAGAATTAGGAAAACTGACGCGTGAGGAAGTGTTAGTAAGGCGTTATGAGATATTGTTTCAGGAAGTGGGAATGTCCTGTGATGCGAAAAAAATTTCAGAAAAGTATGAGGATTTTTTAGGAGAAGGACATTATTTTATTCCGGGTGCAAAAGAACTGTTAGAGGATCTGTCAAAAAAATATCATTTGTATCTGGCATCGAACGGAGCCGTGAAAGTGCAGATGAGCAGGATCCAAAGTGCCGGAATTGAAAAATATTTAGAGAAGATATTTTTATCGGAACAGATCGGATACGAGAAACCAAGTCCGCAGTTTTTTGAAAAATGTTTCGCACAGATTCCGGATTTTAAAAAGGAAGAAGCACTGATCTTAGGTGACAGTCTGACTTCCGATATCCGGGGCGGAAAAAATGCCGGGATCCTGACCGTGTGGTTTCATCCATCGGGAAAAAAGGTCGAAGAGGAGATCGTGCCGGATTATGAGATTGGAAAGTTAGAAGAACTGAAAACGATTTTGTCCTTTTATTCCTGAAAAAATGCAAGGGAACGGTTGACAATCCTGGCCGTTAGGATTTATAATTCTAACGAATCAGATAAAGAATTAAAAAGACAATGACGAAGACAGTAGGATATTGGCAAAAGTGACAGCGAGCCGGAGCAGGTGAAAGCCGGTATGAGTAGCCATTATTACGAACATCACTTCTAAGTTGCAGCCTGAACCCGGCATTAAAAATATATAGAAGGTATATATTAGGAAGAGATTATTTTTAAGGCAGGCAGTAGGTGCTGACGGAGGTCTCCACGTTATGGAGAACATGTATGCAGGAGCAGGGCTTCTAAGTACAAGGTAACAGGTGGTAACGCAGAAAATATGCTCGCGTCCTTTTACGGGACACGGGTTTTTTTATTTTATAAGTGCGGATGCCAAAGCTATATTTTTATATAGGTATATGGTACAAATCCAATATTCCAAGTTTCCTTGTGCAGGACATTCCGATGAACCTCAAAAAACAGACATCGTGTTCGCCAGTGGACTTCACGATGTCTTGAGTTTCATCTCCATTGCACAAAAAGAAACTTTCCATATTGGATTTGTACCAATTACTACGATATCTGAAAATATAGCTTTGGCATCCGAAGCATAAAAAAAGAAACCACTTTATGTAGTGAATATAATAGGAGGAACACAGATGTACAACAAAGTATCAACTAACATGAACTTTGTCGAGCGTGAAAAAGAAATTGAAAAATTCTGGCGCGACAATGACATTTTTAAAAAAAGTATGGAGAACCGGAAAGAGGGAGAGACTTATACCTTCTATGACGGACCGCCGACTGCAAATGGAAAACCGCATATCGGTCATGTATTAACGCGTGTTATCAAAGATATGATCCCAAGATACCAGACCATGAAGGGCAAGATGGTTCCGCGAAAAGCCGGCTGGGATACGCATGGACTTCCGGTAGAGTTAGAGGTAGAAAAACTCTTAGGTCTGGATGGAAAAGAGCAGATCGAAGAATACGGATTAGATCCGTTTATCAAGAAGTGTAAGGAAAGTGTCTGGAAATACAAGGGAATGTGGGAAGATTTTTCCGAAACCGTTGGTTTCTGGGCAGATATGGATAATCCGTATGTTACCTATGATGATAATTTTATTGAGTCCGAATGGTGGGCATTAAAACAGATCTGGGACAAAAAGCTGTTATACAAAGGCTTCAAAATCGTACCATACTGCCCACGATGCGGTACACCTCTGTCCTCCCATGAGGTTGCACAGGGATATAAAGACGTAAAAGAGCGTTCCGCAATTGCAAGATTTAAGGTAAAAGATGAGGATGCTTACATTCTGGCATGGACGACAACTCCTTGGACACTGCCTTCAAACGTGGCACTTTGTGTAAACCCGAATGAAACCTATGTAAAAGTAAAAGCAGGCGACGGATATACCTATTATATGGCAGAAGCACTGTTAGATTCCGTGCTTGGAAAACTTGCCGATGAGGAAAATGGTGTAAAAGCCTACGAAATCTTAGAGACCTATAAGGGCAGTGATTTAGAAAATAAAGAGTATGAGCCACTCTTTGATTTTGCAACAGACATTATCGCAAAACAGCATAAGAAAGCATATTATGTAACCTGTGACACCTATGTAACCATGGGCGATGGTACCGGAGTTGTACACATTGCACCGGCATTTGGTGAAGATGATGCACAGGTAGGAAGAAAATATGACCTTCCGTTTGTACAGCTTGTCAATGGAAAAGGTGAAATGACCGAAGAGACACCATACGCAGGCGTATTCTGCAAAAAGGCAGATCCAATGGTGTTAAAGGATTTAGAGGAAAAAGGCCTGTTATTCGACGCACCGAAATTTGAGCACAGCTACCCACACTGTTGGAGATGTGATACACCGTTAATCTACTACGCAAGAGAGTCCTGGTTCATTAAAATGACCGCAGTAAAGGATGACTTGGTACGCAATAACAATACGGTTAACTGGATTCCGGAATCGATCGGAAAAGGACGTTTCGGTGACTGGCTGGAAAATATCCAGGACTGGGGAATTTCCCGTAACCGTTACTGGGGAACACCACTCAACGTATGGGAATGTGAATGTGGTCATCAGGAGTGTATCGGAAGCCGCGCAGAGTTAGCAGAAAAGAGTGGAAACCCGGATGCTGCACAGGTAGAGCTTCACAGACCATACATTGATGCCGTAACCATCAAATGCCCGGATTGTGGAAAAGAAATGCACCGTGTACCGGAAGTGATCGACTGCTGGTTTGATTCCGGAGCAATGCCATTTGCACAGCATCATTATCCATTTGAAAATAAAGAAGTGTTTGAGCAGCAGTTCCCTGCAAAATTCATTTCCGAGGCAGTAGACCAGACGCGTGGATGGTTCTATTCCTTAATGGCAGAGTCTACACTGTTATTTAACAAAGCACCTTATGAAAATGTTATCGTTTTAGGTCACGTTCAGGATGAGAACGGACAGAAGATGAGTAAGTCCAAAGGAAATGCCGTAGATCCGTTTGAAGCATTAGAGCAGTACGGAGCAGATGCGATCCGCTGGTACTTCTATATTAATTCCGCACCATGGCTGCCAAACCGTTTCCACGGAAAAGCAGTACAGGAAGGACAGAGAAAATTCATGTCCACACTGTGGAATACCTACGCATTCTATGTACTGTATGCAGAGATCGATCAGTTCGATGCAACGAAGTATACTTTAGACTATGAAAAATTACCGGTTATGGATAAATGGTTATTGTCCAAACTGAATACACTGGTTAAGACGGTCGATGAGAACCTTGGAAATTACAGAATCCCGGAGGCAGCAAGAGCTTTGGATTCCTTTGTGGATGAGATGAGTAACTGGTATGTCAGAAGAAGCCGTGACCGTTTCTGGGCAAAAGGCATGGAGCAGGATAAGATCAATGCATATATGACCTTGTATACCGCATTGGTAACTGTCGCTAAGACAGCAGCACCGATGATTCCGTTCATGACAGAGGATATCTATCAGAACCTTGTCAGAAATCTGGATCCGTCAGCACCGGAAAGTATCCATCTGTGTGACTTCCCGGTTGCAAATGAGCAGCACATTGATAAAGAATTAGAAGACAATATGGAAGCTGTTTTAAAAATCGTCGTAATTGGCCGTGCATGCAGAAACACAGCAAACATTAAGACAAAGCAGCCGATCGGAAAGATGTATGTCAAAGCAGATTTTGCACTGTCAGAGTATTTTGTTGAGATCATCGAAGATGAGCTGAATGTAAAGAACGTGGAATTTACAGAAGATGTCAGTGCATTTACAAGCTACACCTTCAAACCACAGCTTCGTACCGTAGGACCAAAATACGGTAAATATTTGAAACAGATCCAGCAGACTTTAGCATCCTTAGATGGCAATCAGGCAATGGCGAAACTCAAGGCAGAAGGGGCGCTCAAGCTTGACAATATCAGCGACGAGGTTGTATTATGTGAAGAGGATTTACTGATCAGTATGGCACAGAAAGAAGGCTATGTTTCTGACAGTGAAGGTGGGGTTACCGTGGTACTTGACACGAATCTGACACCGGAACTGATCGAAGAAGGAATGGTAAGAGAGATCATCAGTAAATTACAGACCATGAGAAAAGAAGCAGACTTTGAGGTAACAGACCGGATCCATGTAACCTACAGCGGTTCCGACAAGGTAGGCGAGATCTTTGAAAAGTATGGTGAAAATATCAAGACGGTAGTTCTTGCAGATACTGTCACAGAGGGAACGACAGACGGATATCAGAAGGAGTGGAAGATCAACGGAGAAACAGTTCTTCTTGGTGTTCAAAAGGCACAGTAAACAATTATAAAAGAGGAGTTTGCTTATGAATAATGAGACTTTTGACAAAGCGCAATTTATAAAAGATGTACAGGACAACGTGAAGAACCTGTACCGCAAAACCATCAAAGAGGCAACCCAGCAGGAGATTTTTCAGGCTGTATCCTTTACGGTAAAAGATGTCATCATTGATGAGTGGTTAGCAACACAGAGAAGTTTTGATAAACAGGACCCGAAAATGGTTTATTATATGTCCATGGAGTTCTTAATGGGTCGTGCTCTCGGTAACAACCTGATCAATTTGAAGGCATACAAACAGGTAAAAGAAGCACTCGAAGAGATGGGACTGAATCTGGATGTTATTGAGGATCAGGAGCCGGATCCGGCACTTGGAAACGGTGGACTGGGTCGTCTTGCAGCCTGCTTTATGGAATCCCTCGCAACACTGGGCTATGCAGCATATGGCTGTGGAATCCGTTACCGTTACGGAATGTTCAAACAGAAGATCAAAGATGGTTTTCAGGTTGAGGTACCGGACAACTGGTTAAAAGACGGTTATCCATTTGAATTGCGCAGACCAGAGCATGCCTGTGAAGTAAAATTTGGCGGATATGTCCGTGCAGAAGCAGGTGAGAACGGAAGAACCCGTTTTATTCAGGAAGGATATCAGTCAGTAAATGCCGTACCATACGATATGCCGATCATCGGATATGGTAATAACGTGGTAAATACTCTGATGATCTGGGATGCAGAGCCGATGAACTGCTTCGAGTTAGATTCCTTTGATAAAGGAGATTACCACAAAGCGGTAGAGCAGGAGAACCTTGCTAAGAACTTAGTAGAAGTTCTTTATCCGAACGATAACCATATCGCAGGAAAAGAGCTGCGTTTAAAACAGCAGTACTTCTTTGTATCTGCAAGCGTACAGCGTGCCGTAGCACGTTTTAAAAAGAATCATCCTGACATCCATCAGTTACCGGAAAAAGTAACGTTCCAGTTAAACGATACACATCCGACCGTAGCCGTAGCAGAGTTGATGCGTGTCCTGTTAGATGAAGAAGGTTTAGAGTGGGATGAGGCATGGGAAATCACAACCAAGACCTGTGCATACACAAACCATACGATCATGGCAGAAGCATTGGAAAAATGGCCGATTGAGATCTTCTCCAGATTACTGCCTAGAATCTATCAGATCGTAGAAGAGATTAACAGACGTTTCATCCTTGAGATAGAGAAAAAATATCCGGGCAATCAGGAAAAAGTCCGCAAGATGGCAATTGTCTATGACGGACAGGTAAAAATGGCACATCTTGCGATCGCAGCAGGATATTCCGTCAACGGTGTGGCAAGACTTCATACAGAAATCTTAAAGAACCAGGAATTAAAGGATTTTTACGAGATGTTCCCGCAGAAATTCAACAATAAGACCAATGGTATCACACAGCGCCGTTTCTTAATGCATGGAAACCCACTGTTAGCAGACTGGGTAAGCAACAAGATTGGCGAGGACTGGATCACGAACTTAAAACATTTAAAGAAATTAGAGATCTATGCGGATGATAAGAAAGCACAGCAGGAGTTCATGCAGATCAAGTACCAGAACAAGCTGCGTTTGGCAGAGTACATCCAGAAGCACAACGGAGTGGAAGTAGACCCACGTTCTATTTTCGATGTACAGGTTAAGAGACTGCATGAGTACAAGAGACAGTTATTAAATATCCTTCATGTGATGTATCTGTACAATCAGTTGAAAGAGCATCCGGAAATGGAATTCTACCCAAGAACCTTTATCTTCGGAGCAAAGGCAGCAGCAGGATATAAAAATGCAAAGCTGACGATCAAGCTGATCAACAGCGTTGCAGATGTGATCAATAATGACCCGAGTATCAATGGAAAGATCAAAGTCGTATTCATTGAGGACTACAGGGTATCGATTGCAGAGTGGATCTTTGCAGCAGCAGATGTATCTGAGCAGATTTCTACAGCAAGTAAGGAAGCCTCAGGAACAGGTAACATGAAGTTTATGTTAAATGGTGCTTTAACACTTGGAACCATGGATGGAGCCAATGTAGAGATCGTAGAGGAAGTCGGAGAAGAGAATGCATTTATCTTCGGTATGAGTTCCGATGAAGTCATTGAGCATGAGCAGAAACGTGATTACAATCCGATGGATATTTTCAATCAGGATCAGGATATCCGCAAGGTATTAATGGAACTGATCAACGGATTCTATTCACCAAATGATCCGGAGTTATTCCGTGATCTGTATAACTCACTGCTGAATACACAGTGTACACAGTTTGCAGATACCTATTTCATCTTAGCAGATTTCCGTTCCTATGCAGAAGCGCAGAAACGTGTGATGGAAGCATATAAAGATGAAGAAGGCTGGGCAAAGAGTGCAATTTTAAACGTTGCAAATTCAGGAAAATTCTCATCCGACAGAACCATCCAGGAATATGTGGATGACATCTGGCACTTAGATAAAGTAACAGTAGATATGAGTGTCGTTGAGGATTAATCGGCATTAATAGAATATAGGGATCGTGTGAAAAACCGGAACAGAAGGCTGGGAAAAGCCGGATGTTTCCGGTTTTTTGATCAGCAAATTACACAAAGCCGAGTCTATTTTCTCCCAAAGTCACAAAAGTAGTCCCGGCTTTGTGCAAGTTGCCAGCCACTAAATTGTGAGCCGTCTTTTGACACCCTAATCTTAATAGGTAAAAGACCGGGGAAAATATTATGAGAAAAATGGAAGAATTATGATACCAATATCGGTACAGGTACATCATTCGTTTGTGGATGGAATACATATTGGACGATTTGTGAATAAATTACAGGGGTATTTTGATAGAACAGATTAATGAATGCCACAGATTTGGACAATTGTAAGTATGACACGATCCGTATCGTACATGTGACAGGACGATTCTTACTATTTTCTGTAGAGTATGTTACCTTCTGATCAGCCATTAGGCAGTCAAATACCTGTGATATTTGACCCTCGCGGCAATAAAGCAAAAGGAAGGTTAGATAAGATGAACAGAAATGGAAAGAAATTATTGACTTTAGGAATGGTGTTGCTTGTAATGTTTGTAATCTGGACATTTCAGACATATTTAGTTGGTGCCGGAGCATCATCCTTGCGTGAAGCCATCAAATTATTCTGGACCTTCCGTGTTCCGTGGGGATGGACATACACTGCCGGAACAGTAGCTGATTGGGTGGCACAGTTTAGTTTTGGATTTTATAGTTTGATGCTTACATCTTTGTTGTTAGGGTTGATTGTAATGGTGTTATATAAGCCACGAACCTGGTGTACATTTTGTCCAATGGGAACAATGACGCAGGGTATCTGTAAATTAAAAAATAATGAAAAGAAGTAATACTATAAGGTGATTCATAAAAGGCATATGTCAAAAACGTTATTGACATATGCCTTTTATAGGGCTATTATATAAGAAAAGCGAGAAAGGAGCAGTTTATGCCGAGACCAGTAAAATGCAGAAAAGTCTGCCATTTCCCCAATATTTTAGAATTTCTTCCGGCAGATGATACTGAGAAAAAAATGCCCATTGTTCTGAC
>OLYC01002761.1_pt1 | contig 9888 bp, 9 predicted proteins | sample 1674271 | NCBI WGS metagenome assembly OLYC01 (sample SAMEA103958154, study PRJEB25191) | human gut metagenome
AGGATATCATCTTCCTGCGGAAGATCATCTCCGGCGGCGCCGACCGCAGCTACGGCATCGAGGTGGCCAAGCTGGCGGGTTTGCCCAAGCAGGTACTGACCCGTGCCCGGCATATTTTACAGGAGCTGGAGGACGAGGCGGGCAAGCCCCACGCCGCCCCGGTGGAGAGCGACCAGGTATCCTTGGAGGCCCTCAGCGAAAGCGCGGTCATCGACCAGCTCCGCCGCGCCCAGGTGGACACCCTCAGCCCCCTGGAAGCGCTGAATTTACTGTATGAATTGAAAAACAAACTGGCATGAAATCTGACGATTTCATTGCCAAAAGGGATTGCGGCCGACTGCGCGTGTCCTTCGGACACACTGGCGGCCGAGAAGAATTTTTCTGACGCACATGTCGTCAGAAAAATGATTCGATTTTTTCGCGGCGTCCGCGCCGCGAACTCTGCGAGGCTTTCGGGCCGACAGAGTCGTCGGCCCCTACGACCGACCATCAGGCCTTTTTGTAATACACACGATTATCGTCAACACCCAACAAGGAGGAACCATGCCGCAGATCCAATGTTTGCCGCCCCATGTGGCGGATCTTATCGCCGCCGGTGAGGTGGTGGAGCGTCCCGCCAGCGTTATGAAGGAGCTGCTGGAGAACGCCATTGACGCGGGCGCGTCCGCCATCGTGGCGGAGATCGAGCGCGGCGGCCTGACCTATATCCGCATCACCGACAACGGCTGCGGCATCCCGGCGGAGCAGTTACCCACCGCCTTCCTGCGCCATGCCACCAGCAAGCTCCGCTCCGCCGCCGACCTGGCGGCCATCGGCACGCTGGGCTTCCGGGGCGAGGCGCTGGCCGCCATCGCCGCCGTATCCCGGGTGGACATCTTCTCCCGCTCCGCAGGCGAGGACATGGGTGCGGCGCTCCATCTGGAGGGCGGCATCCCCGGCCAGACGGAGCCCACCGGCTGTCCGGAGGGCACCACCATCTGCGTCCGCGACCTGTTTTACAACACCCCCGCCCGGATGAAGTTCATGAAGAAGGACAGCGCCGAGGGCACCGCCGTGGCCGGCGTGGTGCAGCATCTGGCCCTGAGCCATCCCGACGTGTCCTTCAAGCTGATCCGCGACGGGCAGGAGGTACTGCACACCCCCGGCGACGGGCAGCTTCTCTCCGCTGTCTATGCCGCCATGGGGCGGGATTTCGCCCTGGGCCTGCTGCCCATCTCCGGCAGCGGCGGCGACGTGAAGGTAGAGGGCTTCGTCACCAAGCCACTCAACGGCCACGGCAGCCGGGGCAAGCAGGTGTTCTTCGTCAACGACCGGTTCGTCAAGTCCCAGCTTCTGACGGCGGCGCTGGAGGAGGCGTACAAAAACCAGCTCCTCAAGGGCCGGTTTCCCGGCTGCGTGCTGCATGTGACGCTGCCCGCGGACATGGTGGACGTGAACGTCCACCCCGCCAAGACGGTGGTGAAGTTCGTGTCCGACAAGACCGTGTTCGACGCGGTATATTACACCATCCTGGACGCTCTCAACGCCGAAAAGGCCCCGCAGCGGGCGGAAAAGGAGCCGTCCTTCTTCCAGAAAATGACCGCCCAGGAGTTCAAGGCCAAGGCCGCCGCTCCCGTGGAGGAGAAAAAGCCCCTGGGCAGCTTCGTCTCCCGTCCCGCCGCCCCGGCCACGAAAAATGTCATCCGGGACAGCGTCCCCGCCATGGCCCAGCGGCCCCACAGTGCCGAGACGGTCTACGTCCGGGACGTGGCTGCCCAGCCGGAGCAGCCCATCGTGACGGCCTCACCCCTGACGGGCCGCACCTATGAGATCACCCCGCCCGAAAAGGCGGAAAATCTTCCGGAGGCACCCCAGGCGGAGCCGGTGCAGGAGGCCATCCCCATGCCCCAGGAGCCGGAGCAGCAGACCATGGAGCCGGTGAAGGAGGCCCCGTGGCGCATGGTGGGCGAGGTGCTGAAAACCTACATCATCTGCGAGGATGACCGCGACAACGTGTGGCTCATCGACAAGCACGCCGCCCACGAGCGGCTGCGGTTCGACGCCCTGAAGGCCAGCCGCCAGCCCCTGATGGCCCAGCCGCTGCTGACGCCCGTCACCGTGGAGCTGGAGGCGGAGGCCTACGCCGCCGCCCTGGACAACCTGTCCCTTTTGCAGGAGTTTGGCTTCGTGTGCGAGGACTTCGGCGGCGGCACCGTGCTGATCCGCGAGGTACCGGCGGATATCCTGGCGGCGGACGCCGCCGTGACGCTGGAGGAGCTGGCCCAGAAGCTGGCCTTGGGCCGCGCCGACCCGGAGGGCGCGCGGGACGAGCTGCTGCACACCATGGCCTGCAAGAGCGCCATTAAGGCCGGCATGACCACCGACGCCGCCGAGCTGGCGGCCCTGGTGGAAAAGGTGCAGTCGGGAGAAATTCTCTACTGCCCCCATGGCCGTCCGGTGAAGTATAAGCTGAGCAAATACGACATCGAGAAGATGTTCAAGCGCGCATAGTATCAAGGAGTAATTTCAATGGCCACAGTGCTTTGCGTGGTGGGCCCCACCGCCACCGGAAAAACGAAAATGGGCGTGGCCCTGGCCAAGCGCTTCCACGGCGAGGTGGTCAGCGTGGATTCCATGCAGCTCTACCGGGGCATGACGGTGGGTACCGCCGCGCCCACGCCCGACGAGATGGAGGGCATCCCCCACCACATGGTGGCCGTGGCCGATCCGGCGGAGAGCTGGTCGGTGGCCCGGTATGTGCAGGCGGCGGACGCGTGCGTCCAGGATATCCTGCGCCGGGGCAAGCTGCCGGTGCTGGTGGGCGGCACGGGCCTCTATCTGGACGCCCTGATCCGGGGCACGGATTTTGCCGCCGGATCGCAGGGCACCGGCATCCGTCAGGCCTTGCAGCAGCGGGCCCGGACGGAAGGCGTTGAAGTGCTGCTGGAGGAGCTGCGGAAAATTGACCCCGCGGCGGCGGAAAAGCTGCACCTGCGGGACGAAAAGCGCATTATCCGTGCGCTGGAGGTCTGGCAGGAGACCGGCCAGACCATCACCGAGCACGACCGGCTGGAGCGGCAGCGGCTCCCCAAATACGAAGCCTTGTACATCGGTCTGGATTTTGAGGACCGGCAGGACCTCCGGGACCGTATCGACCGCCGCGTGGATATCATGGTGGAGCAGGGGCTGCTGGCGGAGGCGGAGGCGCTGCTGTCCGGCGGCCTGCCCCGTGACGCCACGGCCTTACAGGCCATCGGCTACAAGCAGTTTCTTGCGGTGGCCGAGGGCACGGCCACGGCGGAGGAAGCCATCGAGGAGGTCAAGCTCCGCTCCCGGCAGTACGCCAAGCGGCAGTTGACGTGGCTGCGGCGGAATCCGGACATTTTCTGGGTGCGCTGGCAGCGCGATCCAAATTTCCCGGAGGGTCTGCAAAAAGCGACAGAATATCTCCACAGCCGTGGTTTATGCTGAATCACGGCGGAGGTTGTCCCATAGAGATAGCGTCCGTACAAAAAAGATACATAGGAGGACGCTATGCAGAAGACAAACAATTTACAGGAAATCTTTTTGACCCAGGCCCGGAAACAGAAGCTCCCCGTCACCATGTTTCTGGTGAACGGCTTCCAGCTCCGGGGCACCATCACGGGGTTTGACTGCTTTGTGGTGATCCTGGACAGCGAGGGCCGCCAGCAGGTGATCTACAAGCACGCCATCTCCACCATCGCCCCAGCGAAGGCGGTAAGCTTTCAGGAGGCGGAGGAGATATGAGGCGGAGGGTTTCGCGCTTCCGAGCGCGAGGCACTTTTGCCCGATCGCGCTGTGTAAACACAGCAGATGCTACGGCAGCGTAGCTGCCGAGATCGGATGCTAAAAATATGCCACCGGCATATTTTTTAACGCACCGACGGCAAAAGTGCCCAAAAACGCCACTTAAACCTGCGGTTTAAGAATCCGCGCACGCCAGACATAGCCGGACACCGATGCACTGTACCACGCGTTCACAGGGCATCGTTCTTTGTCGCTGCGGTATGACGAATAGATTCTCTTTCTGCGCCGCTGCCGCTGATGCAGCGCGACGGTAGAGCATAAAGCATTATTGCGCGGCTTTGTGAGCGGCAGCGGCGCTGGAGCAGAGACGAGCCGATAACGAATCGAAAAAGAGAATCTCATGTAAACGTGCGGTATGCAATCGCGGATTTACGCAAAGGCATAGCGCGCAGGAAGTCCAGAAACCTGGGTTTCTGGTTGTCCTTTTGGTCACTTTTGGGACAACGGCCAAAAATGACTCGCTCCGGAGAGCGAAACACTCCCAAAGCAGATCGTTCACATTACGAAATTCTCACACAAACACGCACAGACACACAAGGAGCGGGATATGAAATCGTCTTCCACACCCATCTTCAAGATCCTATCGGCGGTCATTCTGGCGGCGGTGGTGGTCTACTTCGCCGTGCAGGCGTACCGCTATTTCTCCGACCCCATCAACACCACCCTGGTCTACACCTCCACAGAGGAGATCACCGTGGAGCTGAACGGCTATCTGGTGCGCAGTGAGGAGACCTTCCACTCCGACGCCGGAACGCTGGGCCACGCCCTGTCCGAGGGCGAGCGTGTGGGCAAGGGTCAGACCCTGGCCATGGCCTATCCCGACAGCGGTGCGCTGACCCGGGTGGAGCAGCTGGAGGCACTGAATCTGAAGCTAGAGCAGCTGTCCTTCTCGCTGACCGCCTTTCTGGATCCCGACGCGGCGCTGAAGCTGGATTCCACCATCTCCGGCGGCATCCTGACCTTGCGGCAGTCCATCGTCGGAGGCGATTACAGCAACGCCGACGAAGAGCTGTCCGCCCTGAAGAGCGCCGTGCTGAAGCGGGACTACACCACCGGCACCCAGGAGGAGATCGAGGCCGACATCAAGGCCACGGAGCAGTCCATCCGGGAGCTGGAGCAGTCGCTGAACGGCACAGCCATCACTGCGCCGGAGTCCGGCATCTACTCCGCCGCCTGCGACGGCTATGAGACGGTGCTGACGCCGGAATTCCTGAAGGATGACGTGACGGCCAGCAAGCTGAACAGCGTCAGGGCCGCCGACAGCAGCGCCGCCAATGTGGGCAAGCTGATCTACGGCGACACCTGGTACTACGCCGCCGTCATCACCGACGCCCAGGCCGAGCAGCTCAGTGGCCGCTCCACGGTGACGGTGCGGTTCGCCAAGGGGCTGGACTTCGACCTGAAAATGACCATCGACAGCATCTCCCGCAGCGAGAACGGCCAGCGGGTGCTGATCCTGCGCAGTGAGAAATACATCGCCCAGACCACCCTGATGCGGCATCAGGCCGCCACGCTGGTGCTGCGCACCTATGAAGGGCTGCGGCTGCCCTCCACGGCGCTGCGTGTCAACGAGGACGGCGTCACCGGCGTGTACTGCGTGCTGGGCGTGCGGGCCAAGTTCAAGCCCGTGCAGGTGGTGTACCAGGGCGACGGCTACATGCTGGTAAAGGATGCCGCGGCGGAGGAGGACTCCACCATGCTGCGCCAGGGTGACCAGGTGATCGTCACCTCGGCAGAGCTGTATGACGGCAAGGTAATCGGATAAGCTATTACATAGAAAGGGGATAAACTTCCATGTCTATTGCGGAAAATATCGCACACATCCGGCAGGAGATCGACGCGGCGGCCCGTGAGACGGGACGTACCGGAAAGGATATCACACTGGTGGGTGCCAGCAAGATGAACGACGCTGCCCGCTGCCGCGAGGCCATCGCCGCCGGGATCGACGCCTTGGGCGAGAACCGGGTGCAGGAGATGACGGAAAAGCTGAAGGACAACGCCTATGACGGCGCGCCGCTGCACTTCATCGGCCATCTGCAGCGCAACAAGGTGAAGCAGGTGGTGGGCAAGGCGGCGCTGATCCAGTCGGTGGGCTCCCGCGAGCTGCTGGACGAGATCGAAAAGGTGGCCGCCAGAATGGAGCTGACCCAGGACATCCTGCTGGAGGTCAACATCGGCGGCGAGGAGGCAAAATCCGGTTTTGCCCCGGAAGAGCTGGCCCAGGCGGCGGCTTATGCCAAGGAATTGGCCCATGTCCGGGTGCGGGGCCTGATGACGATACCACCCGTTGCGGTGGAAAAAGGCGGCAGCATACCATATTTTGAGAAAGTTTACCGTCTTTTTGTTGACATAAGCCGAGAAATGTACGATAATAAGTGGGAATATATCTCCATGGGCATGAGCGACGACTATGCCGATGCCGTCCGCTGCGGCGCCAACATGGTGCGTGTGGGCTCGGCCATTTTCGGCGCGCGGAATTACAACAAATAATATATACGACTGGGAGGCTTTCACAATGGGTTTCATGGACGAGATCAAGAAGATCATTCACCCGTATGACGACGAGGATTACGATTACGAGGACGAAGAGCTGGAACAGCCCGAGCGCAGCGACAGCCGCAATATCTTTGAGGATCGCCGCGAGGAGCGCAAGCAGCCGGAGGATCGCCACAACAAGGTGGTGAACATCCACGCCACCGCCGCGCTGAAGGTGGTGCTGGTCAAGCCCGAGCGGTTCGAGAACGCCAGCGAGATCGCCGACCATCTGCGGGAAAAGCGCACGGTGGTGATGAATCTGGAGTCCACCAACAAGGATGTGGCCCGCCGCCTGATCGACTTCCTGTCCGGCGTGGCCTACGCCGGCGACGGCAAGATCAAGAAGGTGGCCGCCAACACCTATATCATCACGCCCTACAGCGTGGATATCATGGGCGATCTGATCGACGAGCTGGAAAACAACGGCCTGTATCTGTAAGCAGGCATGAGAGAAACGGGAGGGATATACCATGTTGACACCGCAGGAAGTTTCTGAAAAAGTATTTCCCAAATCCTCCGGCTTTGGCAGCGGCTATGCCATGGGCGCCGTGGATGAATTCCTGGACGCGCTGACCGAGGATTATACGGCACTGTATAAGGAGAACGTGACGCTGAAGGCCAAGCTGAAGATCCTGGCCGAAAAGGTAGAGGAATACCGCGCCACCGAGGACGCCATGCGCTCCACCCTGCTGACAGCCCAGAAGATGGCTGCCAAGCTGGTGCAGGAGGCCCAGACGGAGAAGGACAACATGCTGAAGGAGGCCCGGGAGCAGCACGCCGCCCAGTTGGCCCAGCTGGAAAAGGACAAGCAGGAGGCCGAGGACAAGCTGGTGATGGCCAAGCAGAGTCTGGTGGACTTCGTCCGCCACGGCAGCGAGCTGTGCGCCCAGCAGCAGGAGTTCCTGAACTCTCTGCCGGAGATGCAGCTGTCCGCCGAGGAATCGCCCGCCGCCAGCCCCGTGGCGGATATCCAGCAGGATATCATGCACCACATGGACGCTATGGAGACCGCTGCCGCCGAACCGGAGGAGCCCGCCGTGAAGGACGTGCCCGCCGGCTCCGCCATCCCCAACGACTTCAAGCTGAGCCTGGACGAGCTGAAGTTCGGCCGCAACTATACCGGCGAATAACACGCAAAAAAGCGGCCTTGACGGGCCGCTTTTTTACCATCGATCAATAAGGAGAGGGAAGCCATGAGCGAGAGACCCATCATTGCCCTGCTGTACGACTTTGATAAGACCCTGTGCACCACCGATATGGAGGACTATACCTTCATTCCCAGCCTGGGCTATACCCCGGCGGAGTTCTGGCAGAAGGCCAACAATTTCGGCTGGGAGAATCAGATGGACGGCCTGCTGGCCTATATGTACACCATGATCGAGGAGTGCCGGGCCCAGGGCATGACGCTGAACCGGGACTATCTGGTGCAGTGCGGAAAGGGCATCCAGCTGTTTCCCGGCGTGCGGGAATGGTTCGACCGGATCGACGCCTTCGGCGACAGCCTGGGGGTGACGGTGGAGCACTATGTGCTGTCCTCGGGTCTGAAGGAGATCATCGAGGGCAGCGGCATCGCCCACCACTTCAAGAAGATCTACGCCTGCGAGTTCTACTATCGGGACGGGGCCGCCTGCTGGCCCAAGCTGGACGTCAACTTCACCAACAAGACCCAGTTCGTCTACCGCATCAACAAGGGCGTGCTGGAGGTCAGCGAGGATCGGAAGCTGAACGACTCCATGCCCGACGACAGCAAGCGGGTGCCCTTCACCAACATGATCTATGTGGGCGACGGCCTTTCCGACGTGCCCTGCATGAAGATGATGCGCTCCTACGGCGGCCAGGCCATCGCCGTGTATCAGGAGAGCAACCGCACCGGCGTGGAGGAGCTGCTGGCCAAGGGCCGGGTGGACTTCATTTTCCCTGCCGATTATCGGGCGGGAACGGGGCTGGATCTGACGGTGCAGAACATCATCCGGAAGATGGCCATCTGCGACGCACTGACGGCGGAGAACGCCGCCCAGATGCGCTCCATCGGCCAGGTGGAGCTGGCCTACCAGGAAACACTGTTTTAAAAAATGCGCCGTCCCGCCGGGACGGCGCATTTGCTTATGCCAGGCCCAGCCGGAACCGCTCGATCATCTCGGCGGTCAGGCTGATGTCGTTCTCCCGGCTGGGGGTCTCCTCGCGGGAGAGCCACACACCCTCGCACAGCTCGTTGTGGTCGAGGGTGATGTCCGGATCGCCGTCCAGCTCACAGTAAAAGCCGGTCAGCAGCGTGTCGGTAAAGGCCCAGGGCTGGTTCTTGTAGTACCGCAGGTTTTTCACCTTCACGCCCACCTCCTCCATCACCTCCCGGTGGACGGTGTCCTCCAGCGTCTCGCCGATCTCCACGAAACCGGCGATAAGGGCATAGCCCCGGAAGGGGCGGTTGGCGTAGCGGGTCAGCAGCAGCTTGTCCCCGTGGGTGACGGCTACGATGACGGCGGGGCAGATCTTGGGGTACTCGATCTGGCCGCAGGCCGGGCAGACCATGGCCCGCTCGACGTCGCTGACCTTCATCTTATGGCCGCAATGGCCGCAGAACTGCCGCGCGCCGTACCACCGGTGGAGCTGCACGGCGGTGATGGCGGCGAAGGCCGTCTCCATGGGCCGCACCGACCGGATGCCGCCAACGTCCACATATTCCGCGCCCTCCGGCACGGCGTCCGGCGTCCGGGCCAGATAGCAGTCCACCCCGTCCAGCGAGAACACATGAAGGGCGTCCTCCGTGGGGATGGCCGTCCCGAACCGGGGCAGGGCCCAGCCGTCGCCGTCTCTTTGCAGCAGCACCCTCCCCTTGCGGACACACAGGGCGATGTCGTGGGCGTCGGGCTTTCCGATGACATAGGTGCGGTCAAACCGGTGGGGCGCGATATCCTGTATCATAAAACGATCCCTCTTTCGTTGCATTTTCTTTGATGGTACCATATCCCACCGCAAAAAGCAACCTTGCGGCCCGGGCGGCGGCGTGCTATACTGGGAGCACCATTGGAAGGGGGGACTTTGTCATGACGAAACAGGAGCTGCTGCAGAAGGCGGACAGCCTGCCCCTGTCCCCGGGCGTGTACATCATGATGGACAAGACGGGACTGGTCATCTATGTGGGCAAGGCGAAAAAGCTGAAAAACCGCGTCAGCCAGTACTTCCAGTCCGGCAGCGGCCACAACGAAAAGACCCGGATGATGGTGTCCCAGGTGGATCACTTCGACACCATCATGGTGCGCACGGAGTTCGAGGCACTGATCCTGGAGAACTCCCTGATCAAGCGGCACCAGCCCCGGTACAATATTCTTTTGAAGGACGACAAGGGCTATCCCTTCGTGCGGCTCAACGAAAAAGCGCCCTATCCCCGGTTCACGCTGGTGAACAAGCCGGAGGAGGACGGTGCCCGGTACTTCGGCCCCTTCGGCGGACGCCACGAGACCCGGGCGGCCCTGCAGGCGGTGTGCGCCGCCCTGAAGCTGCCCACCTGCAACCGCCAGTTCCCCCGGGACATCGGCAAGGAGCGGC
>OLYC01002762.1_pt1 | contig 9876 bp, 7 predicted proteins | sample 1674271 | NCBI WGS metagenome assembly OLYC01 (sample SAMEA103958154, study PRJEB25191) | human gut metagenome
TACACAGCTATCCAAATTAGAGGGTTTACCAATTCTGCCACTAATCAATTTTTCCAACAGACCATTTTCGTGATCTGCACTGCTGGATAGATCTTTTTGACCAAAATATTGAACTCCATCGAACAAACTGATCGGATTTATATTTAAGTCATTACCATTCTCGTCAAGAACATTTATCCGTTCTCCAAATATTCGACTGACAAAATATCGCTTGCCGTGTTTGTCTATTACACTTAATGTTGCTTTTCCGCCAGAACCAAAGACATTTTTAACGAGAGATTCTTTATATTCTTTGTCCATTTGAGCTGGGAGATCCAAAACATATCGGACAACTTCTAAAACAGAGGATTTTCCACTGCCCCTTATGCCAATAAGTGTGTTCAGCTCACGAGAAAACATTATTGTTTGTCCATCGAACTTTCCACCTTGAAATGATATTGACTCTATAAAACCGTGCTTATTATCGGGGATGTTTTCACTAACTCTGTCTCTATAATCTTGTAATGCAAATTTAATTGCAGAATATGAATATTCACCAACTTTCAAATATGTACATTTATCCCCCTTGCCTATATCTGTAATGGTTTTAGGATCAGAACCCTCGACGAGAGCGGGCAAATAACCGCAACATTTTTCAAATTGATTGAGATGATCACGAGTTCTGGATTTTTGCAAACCAAGAACACGGTTTTTAAAGGGAGCAAATCCTGCCAAAGATTCAAGTAATCCACCCTTACATTCACTAAAAAGACCACTATTTTGATCTACATGAGCAAATATTATAAAATAGTCTCGCCCATAAGCATCTAACTTCTCAAAAACATTTTTTAAGTCATACACGCTTTTCGTATTACGGTTTTCAGGATTATGTACGGTAGCAAATGCGGCTGTCAAAAATGTTTGAATATGGTTGTTTCCACCCTCAAGCCATTCATCCGGATTAAACACAATGAGTGTGTGAATACCGTTTGCCCCTTCTTTGACGGTTAACTCCACTCCCGGTAAAATGAAGATATCCTGCTTTTTTGCAGCCTTACGAATAGCCTTATATTCATTGATATCAAATTTATTATGATTTGTAATTACACCGACACTTATATTGGCTTCTTTTAGTGCAGAAACATAATCGTTTACGAAAGAATTCGGTTCACCAGTATATGTGAACTCCTTATCCTTGTTTGTATGTAGGTGAAAATCAGAGCGGACATACTGCAATCCATTTTCAAACATCGAACCACCTTGTTCCTTTTACTTAATTTTATTCAAATATTTTCCTCACTGCGATATTAAGTAACGCTTCCAGTTCACAAACATTCGCATTAGCGTTAGTTTTAAAAGCATTATGTATATTTTTAGAATACTCAGCTATTTTTTTGTGTAGTTGATTATTCGAATCAAATTTTGGAATGGCTAAGTATTTCAATACATCAATTCCTCTATTAGTTGATATAGCATACCCATCAATAACATTAACAATATCTGTAGCGTTAATTATACCGCAAACATAATGTGCTTCATCAATATTGTTTAAGCCAAGCATAAGAACTTTCGAATCAACAACTATCGTTTTATCTTCACTAAATAAGTTCTTGTCAGCATCTGGAATAGATTCAAGATATGAACCAACTACAACGGCCGACATACTTCCAGTCTGCTCTTTCCATAACACTTTATACGGAGCATATGTGTATTCACCGATATTATCTAAACGGTAATACGGTTGCGTGTTTGCATTAAAGAATTTTCCATTTTGAATTCGACTTGCTAACAATTCATCATGATAGTAATATAACCAATCATTAGTTTTAGGAGCCGTTTTTGCGAGTTCTTTGACAGGAATACCATATTTATATTTTGCTGTATGTGGCACTAAAATGAACTCATTAGATTTTACCTGCCATTTAGCTATATTTCTACCGCCAAGCATGGGGAAAATATAAGTTTCCTCAACTTTTTCCTTATGAACACCTTTTTTAAGAAAATCCTTGCGGCGTTGTCTTTCTATGCAATTTTCTATAAGCATAAGACCATCACGACTTTTAATAGGCTTCTTTAAAAGATATATTCCTTTTGCACCAGCAGGTTCTATACCTTTTCTTCCACTATAATAGCGTGGCTTTGAGGAATCAAGAACTTTATTGGCAAATTCCATATCAGGCAAAGTCAACCAAGAGGATTGTTTGTCGTTGCCATCGACGGGTTGCGCTGAAAGAATATCAAAACGCAGTTTTTTTTCTGCTTCATTCCATTTTGCGTGAGAATCAATAGGTGATTTTTTACCAATTTGCTTCCATACTTTATAAGTGTTCATTGGATATTCCATTTCAACACCTTTAGTAATTTTGAGCGCAATAGTAGGAATGGTAAATAACCTAACATTGGAAAAGTCATCAACTGCATCAACCTTAAATGGAATATTTTGCCCAAATCTAGTAATAGAGAATTTTCTAAATCCTTCGCCACCCTTGGTCGATTTTAAGAAAGATGCTGGCAATAAAAATACCATATTTCCGTGATTTTTTAAATATTTATCAACTGCAACATACGTCACAGCCATTCCAAAATCGTCGTGTGTTGTTTTCTTGTCATAAGCATTTTTTTCAAAGATACTATAACTCTTCCAAATTTCTAGCGTTCCTTCACGGTAACTTTTACTCATTGATTTCCAGGCGATCCAAGGCGGATTGCCTACAACAAAGTCAAACTTATTTCCGATAAGTATCGGAGCAAAACTGTTACGCAAGATAATAGGCCAGAACGAGTCGTTGCCTGCTCTATGCAAAGTATATAGTCTGCCAAAGAGTTCTTCTATAACAGTTTTATACTGGGCATCAACTAATCGGTTCTCAACTATGTTCCAGAAAACTTCAAAATCGCACTTATCATCAATACTCTTACTTAAAATTTTGAGAAACTCGCTCGCACAACTATAATCTTCAAACTTCGGAATCTGGAATTTACCTACAGATGTATCGATTGATAATGTTAGTTCACTTTCTTCAGTATAAACGACTGGTGAAAGTATCGAATCTGCAATATAAATCGGAATATCAATAGGATCGGCAAAGTTCTCGAATACTGCATCATCGCAGGAAGAAAAGACAGCGAGAATATAGTTTGCTTTTGCAGAAACTACAGAAATGGGATTTATATCAAAGCCAATGACATTATGTGTAATCTTATCAATATCATCTCTGGAGAGTTTACCATCTAATTTTGAAACTATACGTTTAATGGCGTGAGTTAAAAATGTTCCAGAACCTGCGGTAGGATCGACTAATGTTTTTTCAATATTTCCTTCATATCCAACCAAATCGAGAGCGTGTTCTACTATCCAATCTGGCGAAAAATATTCTCCCATCAAATGGCGCATTTCTGCGGGAATCAATTCCATATAAACTTCTTGTAGAATATCTTGGATTTCTTCAGGTTTTAGAATATAAGTACTTAGATCAAATTGATTAACTACATCAAGTATATTGTTAATTACTGTGGTGTCAAACTTGTTTTCTGAACAAGTATAGGTAAACCATTCCATAAAATGTGATTCAAAGAAGTTATTTACTAACGACTCATACTTATTAAGCTCACCATCAAAGAGTTTATCAATCTGAGGCTTTGTCAGACTCTCGACTTTAAATGTTGGGCTCACAAGTTGTGCAAGGAAAGAGTATATTAATAACTTCAAAAACATATTAAAAAATGTTTGAAGCGCAAATAAATAAACTTTACTATCAATGGTTACCGTATCACTATACCCGTATGTTTCTTTTATTACTGAGGAAACTTCCGTAAAAGAAGTAGCCTCGTCATCATCTCCGTACATTGTTCCAAAAACACGATCCCATTCCTTATACAATGTACGAACACGAGTACTGCCATTTAAATTGTTAAGATTAAATTGTAGCTCATCATAGATCGTTTTAATACTCTTGCGTACGAAAGCACTTCTAGGATTGATGATAGAAATAAGATTTTTCTTGTTTAAGGCGATTTTATCTTGCTGCTTTAAAAGTAATACTAAACGTTTCAATCCGGGAGCAAAATCCTTAACCTCATAAATAAAAGAAACTGATAAACTCGCATTAATATCAATTTTCAATTTATCCGTATTAATCTTGTGAGAAGTGTGAGACGGCATAAAACGAGCAAAAATAAAGGAGTCTCCATCGAAGCCTACTCCGATACTGTTCAACAACTTAGATTTTATTGTCTCCGGAGTGTCAGTGTTAGAGACTCCAGAATTACTGATAATATAATCATACAATCCGTGGTCTTTTTCATTCCTACCGTATAAAGCCTCTTTGATTCCGTTTGCGGTTTGAAAATATTTGAGTTTCTTTAATTCAAACGAAATGTTCTGGAAAGTTGCATCAGTTCTTCCGCCAGCCAAAAGATTATTTTCGCTTTTATACTGGCTTACCATTGTAGGATTAACTTTCTCCAATAAGGGTTTCACAATGTCTGAATGAAAGTGGATTTTTATATCATCTTCTGTATTAAAATTATTGAGCTTAAACGCTTTTTCAAGTTTGTTTAGTTCCATAACACAACCTCCATTTTAAAAAATTATATCATAAAATAGCTTATTGGTCAATATGAAAAATATAAAAATGTATAACATCTTTGCTAAAGTTTTTATTACTGGTCAATTGACCAAAACTAAAGCGGCAGAGATTTCTCCCTGCCGCCGTTGTGTTTATACTGTGTAAATCAATTCTGCATTTACAATTTCTGTAGTTCTACTGCGGATATTGTTCATCTTCTGAACCCACAGCATTTGATTTTCAGCCTTGAGCTTTTCTGTTACATTTTCTTTTTTGGAAAGTTCCTTTACTAACCGAAGAAACAATGCTGTTGCTTGCTGTTCAACCTCATCAAGATAAACACCGAGCTTACGCGAAATCATCAAATTGGCGTATAAAACACGATGATTTTCTTGCAAAAATCGCTTGTGTCGCATAGACCATACACCGATATTTGCTTGTTTTTCTTCTTTGGGCAGTTTCAAATTGGGGAGAAGATAATCCCCAACTTGTGTGTAAGTACCACCCATTTGTTCAAAAATTGTCTTTGCCATTATTTGTTTTCCTCCAAAAAATTATTTATCTTGAGCGTGGATCGTCACGCTTGCGACCTTTAACATTCCTTGCTCGTTCAAGTAAATCGTCAATTTGTTTGTGTCCGAATACCTTGCGTAGCAATGAATAGTCTTTGTTTTCTGCTCTCAGCCTTGTATTCTCTTTAGTAAGTTTATCATTGATTTTTTCAAGTCTTTCATTAGCACGATACAGGTTTCCGTTTGTGATGTTCAATCTGTGGTAACTGTCCAATGCTTTGAAATATCGTGCAAATAAGGTGCTGATTAAAGACTTAAATCGAGATATGAGCGGCTCAACAAACTTTGCCTTATAAGTTCTCGCCGACATCATTGCAGGCGGTTCAGACAGTTGATATTCAGGCTCATTCATTATACTTTCATCAAGTTTCTGCAATGCTTTTTCTCCGTTATCGAAGTTCTCAATGCGGTCAATCATAACACGAAATTCATCCTGCTTTTCGGCGAGTTTGTTATCCAATACCGTAATTTCTTTTTCTCGTTCCTGTTTCTTATAATCAAGAACAGACAAGTGCTTTTCGTGAGTACCCTTGTGTTCCCACTCAATTCCGTGGCGTTCCATAACAAATGCGAGTGCGGATTTTTCTGCGCTCACCCATTGATTCCATTCGGTATCTCCACGAGTTCCGCCTTTGAAACCTTGTGCGGCTAACGCTTGTTTAAGTGATACTCTCGTGTCAAGTCCACGGTTGCTGCCGGTTGTGAACGGAACAAAATCAATATGCAAATGGGGCGTTGCCTCGTCCATATGCAGATGAGCAGAGAACACTTTTAGGTTGGGATTTTGCTCTTGAAATCCCCGATAATACTCATCTAAAACCTGCCGTGCAAGCTGTCCGTTTTCGCTTTCGACGCTCATATTTTCCTTATCGCCAATCTGTAAAATCAGTTCGTGAAACGGCTTTTCTTGCTTTGAGTTTCTGATTTTCTCATAGTAGTTTTCTATTCTGCGGTCGGCTCTTGTCTGCTTTTCGTTGTATCTTTTTAGTGCTTCGTCAAACAATTCGTGATAGATTTTCTTTATCGGCTCGTTACAGTAATCAATGTTCAAATGCGTTCTGCTACCGTCAACATTTTCAGCCTTAAACTTGCGGCTGTTGTGATTTACCGAACCTTTACCCACCATTGCGCTTATAGTTCTTTGCATAAGTTATACCTCCAATCTCATAAACTTGCTCGTCCTCGGTTCTGTTACTCTTGTCAAGAGTAACGCAAAAGCACTTTTGACAGGCAAGCCCATCAAAAATGCAACCTGCAAGCAGGTTTTGCGCTCTCCGAGGGGCAAAGAGCCGCCTTTGAAAAGGCACTCTCTGCACACTCTGCTAAACTTTTGCTGTGACAAACCGTGACGATGGTGACAATGTTTTAGACCACATCACCGTTCTCGGAGAGTTTGTCACGGTCGTCACACATTGACACGCTTTCTTTCCAAAGGGATATTTTTCGTCCGCTGTGCGTGCGACTCGCTTTGTAATGAATGTCGTAATCTTTAAGCAACCGCCCGGCGTTGATACTAAGTCTTAGCGACAGAACATTAGGCTTAATATCCAATCCAATAAGTTTGCTCAATTCAGAAGCCGTCCCGTCCCATCGGCTACTGTCCGAAGAAAGAACAGTCGATACCTTTTCAAGCAGCGGGTCAGGCGGCTCTGTCCAAACTTCTGTTTCGCTTTTTTCAAATTCCCATATAAGTTTTTGCGGATTGCGAACAAGGTGTATTCGCTGATCCTGCTGATCTCTGCCGGTGACGTCAAGCGTTGCGGCATTGGTTGTTCGTTTCTCTTTGCTGAGAACAAAGGCGCCGTCTGCCGCACCGAGCAATCCGTTTGTGCCGGAGATTGTATCAAATTTATCGTCTGCCTGCTGTTTGCGTGTGTGATGGACGATAAGCATTGTTACCTTGTAGCTGTCGGCAAGCGCTTTCAGCTTTGCGACTACATCGTAATCACTGCCGTAGCTGTAATCCGCACCACCTGTCTCTCGAACACGCTTTAGCGTATCTATGATAATCAGTCCGGTGTCAGGGTGTTCCTGAATAAAACCTCTTATTTGGTCTTCCAAACCGCCGTTTACGGTTTTGCTTTCTGTTGCAAAATACAAGTTGTCCGTTCCGTCAGCGCCGAACATATGATAGAGTCTGCGCTGTAAGCGAGGGTAATCATCTTCAAGGGCAAAATAAAGAACGGTTGCATTGCGGACTCTGTAATTCCAAAGCGGAGTTCCAGTGCTGATATGGTAAGCGAGCTGTGCCATCATAAAACTCTTTCCTACTTTCGGAGAACCCACGAACAAGTAAGTTCCCTGATAAAGCAGACCGTCTATAAGTGCGGTTTGTGTTTCGAAATCGGTATCATACAGAGCCGACATTGAAACGGTTTTCAAATATGACGGATCCATTTGCCTCAGCATTTCTCTTTGCATTTCACGAAAACTTTCGTCCAAATCCTTGATATTTTCATCGTTATCGTTTATACTAATGTCAGTAAATTTTTGGATTGACTGCTCCGTATCTGCGCCAACAGATACATTCGGGGCGGTCATTTCTTTTTTATTCTCCATTGTTATCCTCTCCTTTCAATCCGCCGAGAATATCGGCAATCATTTCTATTACATCAAGCAACTCATCATTTACCTCCCCGCCGGCTTCTATTCGCTGTAATTCCGACAGCACATCGGCAAGCTGGTTTCGCAAAGCCTTGAATACTCTCGGATTGCCTTGCACAACTATATCCCTGTGCGTGAGTCGCCTTGTTATATAATCCTGCTTAGTTAGTCCTGAAAGCCGTACATAAGTTTCAATTTGTTTGTCCTCCTCCGGCGATACACGAAACGCTACGGTTTTGTTTCTCCAGCGGTTATGCTCATCTCTATTTTTAAGTGACATTTTACTCGCCCCTTTCCATATCTAACTTATCCGCCATTTCAGCCTGCTTTGATGGGAACAAATGTGCATAGTTGTAAGTTATATCAATGCTTTCATGTCCCACACGGTCTGCAATAGCCGTCGCAGAGAATCCCATATCAATCAGCAAACTAACGTGGCTGTGGCGGATATCGTGAATACGGATTCTTTTTACGCCTGCTTCTTTTGCGCCTCTGTCCATTTCTCTGTGCAGATAGCTTTTTGTAATTGTAAACACTCTGTCCTCCAACCCCACATCGTAAAGCATTTTCAGATAATCCTGCATTTCATCACAAAGGAACTTTGGCAACTGAATTGTGCGGTTACTTTTCTCTGTTTTCGGTGAAGTGATTATATCTCTGCCGTTTAAGTGCTGAAACGATTTATTAATTGTTACCGTTCGCTTTTCAAAATCGAAATCAGCAGAAGTAAGAGCTAACAGCTCGCCCTCACGAATACCCGTCCAATAGAGCATTTCAAACGCATAGTATGACATCGGCTTATCCATCATTGCATCAGCAAACTTCAAATATTCCTCTTTAGTCCAGAAAAGCATTTCACGATTTTTCTTTTTACCCATACTGCCCGCCTTTTGACAAGGGTTTTCTTTCAGGTTGTAGTACCTGACAGCATGGTTGAATATCGCAGACAGCTGATTGTGTATTGTTTTCAAATATACGGGAGAATACGGTTTGCCGTTATCGTCCTTATGATTGATAAGCTCATTTTGCCAAGTAATTATTTGTTGTGCGGTTATGTTGCACATTTTCAGCTTACCGAAATATGGAATAAGCTTTTTATCAATAATATGTTTCTTGGTTTCCCAAGTGTTTTCTTTAAGTCGAGTCTGCATATCTTCGGAGTAATGTTCAACAAAACTCTTGAAATTCATATCCAAATCTCCGCCAAGCTTATTAAGTTGTTCTCTTTCCCACGCCTGAGCCTCACGTTTTGTTTTGAATCCTCGTTTTTGTGATTGCTTTCGTTCGCCATTCCAATCGGTATAGCGATAGATAACACGCCAAGTATTTGTTTTTTCTTCCTTATAAACAGCCATTGATATCACATCCTTTCTTTTTCGGCTGTACCATAACAAACTCTCTCTAAAAAATACTGTTTGTTTACTCGTCCTGAAATTGTTATAAAGCCTTGTGCTTTTAACTCTTCGTTAAGCTGCTGCACGATTTTATAGGCATAAGATTTTGAAATACCTAATTCGTCGGCAACATCTTGTACTTTCATAAATGTTGTACTCATAATGAAACCTCCTTTCAATTCTTGTTAGTTTGTTTATTTAGTGTCGGAGAACTTTCTGACCGCATTCCGATTTGCCCGAGCGGATACACCATTACCGTGATGTATGACGGTTATTCAATTTTCGCAAACAGCTTAACGCTATTTGCTTAATGATTATACTAAACATATTCCGTTATGTCAAGTGGTTTTCGTAAAAATATTAAACTTTTTTGTTTTATGTTGCTTGACATATACTAAACATATATGATATACTGATTGCACATTACATAAGTAAGGAGCGTATTTTATGGCAATCGGAGAGAGAATAAGATTCTTTCGTAATCTTTGCGGAATGACACAGAAATATTTAGGACAGGTGGTCGGATTTCCTGAAAAGACTGCTGACATTCGTATGGCACAGTATGAATCCGGCTCAAGAACACCTAAAGCTGATTTAACAAATAAACTTGCAGAGATTTTTGACATATCTCCGCAGGCTCTTTCTGTTCCCGACATTGACAGCTACATAGGGTTAATGCACACCTTGTTTACATTAGAGGACAGATACGGATTGACAATATTAAAGACTGAAAACGGTGTTTCAATGTATGCAGACCCT
>OLYC01002763.1_pt1 | contig 9872 bp, 9 predicted proteins | sample 1674271 | NCBI WGS metagenome assembly OLYC01 (sample SAMEA103958154, study PRJEB25191) | human gut metagenome
CGAGATACTGGATGGTCGGCAGCGCGGCGACGATGCGCTTGTCGCTCGTGATCTTCCCGTCCTTGGTGGGGACGTTAAAGTCGCAGCGGCAAAGGACGCGCTTGCCCGCGACGTCGATATCTTCAACAGACTTCTTGTTGTAGTTCATAGATGTTCCTCCTTATTTGATGGCGGGGGCAGCCCGCTTGTTTACCGGTTCCAGTCGGCCATTTTTCCTTCGGTCTTCAGGTGTGGGAATTGCTGCTGCCGCAGCGCTTCAAACACGCCGATGGCAGCGGAATTGCTGAGATTGAGGCTCCGCGCCTCCGCGCGGATGGGGATGCGGACACAGCTGTCATAGTGCGCGGCGAGAAGATCCTCCGGCAGACCTCTGGTCTCCTTGCCGAAGAACAGATAGGTCCCGTCGGGGTAATCGGCCTCGTCGTAGCGGCGGGGCGCCTTGGTGGAAAACAGGCGCAGGCAGGATGGATGATTTTTTGCAAAGAAATCGTCCAGATCCTCATACACCCGAACGTCTACCAGGTGCCAGTAGTCGAGCCCCGCGCGCTTGACCGCCTTGTCGGAAATGTCAAAGCCCAGGGGCTTCACGAGATGCAGGACACTGCCGGTCGCGGCGCAGGTGCGCGCGATATTTCCGGTGTTGGCCGGGATCTCGGGTTCAACCAATACAACATGCAGCATGTGAAAAACTCCTTGCCCGCCGTTTCCCGGCAAGCAAGCATATTCTATGACAGAACGTCACAGATTTCAACTGTTTTTCAGAAAAAAATCAAGATTTTCGTGAAAAAAATTTTCCCTTTGCGGCGCTCCATTTTTGGTGATTCTTACACGCCTACAGCCGCCAGTCGATCGCGCGGCTGCCGGCAGACTCCAGAAAGGCGTTGATCTTCGAAAACGGGCGGCTGCCGAAGAAGCCGCGGTAGGCGCTCAGCGGACTCGGATGCGGCGCCTGCAGCACGAGGCGGGGATACGGGCTGTCCGCGGCGAGGGCCGCCTTCTTCTGCGCGTGGCCGCCCCAGAGGACGAAGGCCACCGGCTGCGGCAGCGCAGCGACGACGCGTACGGCGGCGTCGGTGAACGTCTGCCAGCCGAACGCCTGATGGCTGGCCGCCTTGCCCGCCTCCACGCTCAGGCTGCTGTTGAGCAGAAACACGCCCTGCCGCGCCCAGGCAGTCAGATCGCCGCTTTCCGTCGGCGTCACACCGCAGTCCGCCTGCAGCTCCGTCAGGATATTGCGCAGCGACGGCGGCAGCTTCACGCCCGGCTTCACGGAAAAGGCCAGCCCGTTGGCCTGCCCCGGCTCGTGATACGGGTCCTGCCCCAGGATCACGACCCGTACTGCCTCCGGCGGCGTCATGCGGAAGGCGGCAAACAGCGCCTCCCGCGGCGGATAGACCGTGGACGCGGCGTAGGCCGCGTCCACCCGCTCTGCGAGCGTCCGCCAGTACGGCTTTTCAAATTCCTCCTGCAAAAGCGCCTGCCACGCGCCAAGTTCTTCCGGTCTCATGGTACTACTCCTTATTATCTCCGGTTTTTCCGCATTTTTTCGCAATATTTATACCACAGAAAAACCCGGAACACAAGCGCCGCCCGGCGCATAGGGTTTTGCGAGGTGATCGTATGCAGATCTATGTGGTAAAGCCCGGCGATACGCTCTTTTCGATCGGTCGGGCGCTGGGGCTCGTGCCCGGCTTTCTCGCGCGGTACAACGGCCTGCAGGAGCCGTACCGGCTGGCCGTCGGCCAGAGTCTTCTGGTCTTGTATCCGGAACAGACCGTGACCGTGCAGCCCGGCGACACGCTCACGTCCATCGCCGCGAGCGCCGGGACGGATGTGGCTTCCCTGTACCGGATGAACCCGAACCTTTCCGGCTCCGACCGGATCTACCCCGGCCAGATCCTCGTGACCCAGCTCGAGCAGGCCGCGCGCCGCCCCGCGGTCGTCAGCGGCTATGCCTATCCGAATGTGTCCGAACGCGTGCTGCGCGGCATTCTGCCGTATGCCGGGGCGCTGGCCCCGTTCACCTACGGCTTTACGCCGGAAGGCGCGCTGGTGCCGATGGACGACGAGCGGCTGCTGGCACTGGCCGGAGCCTGCGGCGTGCAGCCGCTGCTGCACCTGTCGACGCTCACAGCCGCCGGGACCTTCTCCGCCGCGCAGGCAGCCGCGCTGCTGCGGGATCCGGCCCTGCAGCAGACGCTCGCGGCCAACGTGCTGCAGACGATGCTGGAAAAGGGCTATGAGGGCCTCGACGTGGATTTTGAGTATCTCGGCCGGGACCTGGCGGAGCCCTACGCGGCGTTTATCCAGCTGCTCCGCGATACGCTCGCCCCCTACAGCCTGCCCCTCATCACCGCCCTGGCCCCCAAAACCTCCGCCGCCCAGCCCGGCACCCTCTACGAAGGCCACAACTACGCCTCCCTCTCCACCGCCAGCGACGCCGTGCTGCTGATGACATATGAATGGGGCTACACCTATGGGCCGCCGATGGCGGTGGCGCCGGTGGGGGCGGTGCGGCGGGTGGTGGAGTTTGCGCTGACGCAGATGGACGCCGCCAAGATCCTGCTAGGCTTCCCGAACTACGCCTATGACTGGACGCTGCCGTTCACCGCGGGCGCGACGCGGGCGCAGTCGATCGGCAATGAGGCTGCGCCGCTGCTCGCCGCGCAGTACGGCGCCGAGATCCAGTTCGACACGCAGTCGCAGACGCCGTATTTCACGTACCTGGACGAAGCCGGGCAGCCGCACGAGGTCTGGTTCGAGGACGTGCGCAGCGCGCAGGCGAAGTTCGCGCTTCTGCCGGAATACGGACTTCTGGGCCTCGGCTACTGGAATTTCATGCGGCCGTTTACGGCCGGATTCAGCCTGCAGAACTACCTGTTTACAGCCTCCGGGCTGCGTTGACAAATTCCGGGCGGTGTAATATCATAGAAAACATCGAAAGAAAATCATCCAAAAGGGGAGAATCTTCCATGTCTGCATCCAAGGTCTTTTTTACTGATTTCCGCTGCCGTCTGGGCGTCAGCCAGCTCGACAAGCTCCGGAAGCTGCTGGAAAAATCGGAGTTCTCAAAGATCGATTTTGACGGCAAATTCGTCGCCATCAAGCTGCATTTCGGCGAGCTCGGCAATCTGTCGTTCCTGCGCGCCAACTATGCCAAGGTCGTCGCCGATTTCGTCAAGGAGCGCGGCGGCAAGCCCTTCCTCACCGACTGCAACACGCTCTACGTCGGCAGCCGCAAAAACGCGCTGGAGCACATGGATACCGCGTATCTCAACGGCTATTCCCCGTTCTCCACCGGCTGTCACGTCATCATCGCCGACGGGCTCAAGGGCTCGGACGATATCGAAGTCCCGGTCGTGGGCGGCGAATACTGCAAGACCGCACGCATCGGCCGCGCCGTGATGGACGCCGATATCTTCATCTCGCTGGCGCATTTCAAGGGTCATGAGCATGCGGGCTTCGGCGGCGCGCTCAAGAACATCGGCATGGGCTGCGGCTCGCGCGCGGGCAAGATGGCCATGCACGCCGACGGCAAGCCGTATGTGCAGACCGATCTTTGCGTCGGCTGCGGTGCGTGCGCGAAGATCTGCGCCCACAATGGCCCGCAAATCGCGGACAAAAAGTGCCATATCGACCATGACGCCTGCGCCGGCTGCGGCCGCTGCATCGCGATCTGTCCCAAGGACGCCATCCGGCCGGGCCTTGACTCGAGCGAGAAGATCCTCAACTGTAAGATCACCGAGTACGCCAAGGCCGTATTGGACGGGCGCCCGAGCTACTGCATCAACATCGTCCGCGACATCTCGCCCAACTGCGACTGCCACGCGGAAAACGACGTGCCCATCGTCCCCGACGTCGGCATGTTTGCCTCCGCCGACCCGGTCGCGCTGGATCTGGCCTGCGCCGAGGCTGTCAACCGCCAGCCCGTCATGCCGAACTGCGCCATCACGGACCTGCAGCTCGAGCACGACTGCGACCGCTTCCACGCCGCGCATGACAACACGCACTGGCAGGACATGATCGAGCACGGCAAAAAGCTCGGGCTCGGCTCCGACGAATATGAGATCGTGAACATCCACTGAACATCGCGCGCAAGCGGGCGGGCCCAGCCGGGTCCGCCCGCGTTTTCTGCACAAAAACGGCGTGATTTGCCAGCAATATCCGGATTTTACCGGACTTCATTACAGTTTTGTTACAAAAGCTCCCATTGTATTGCAATCTTGCCAGCCGCCGCTTATACTGGGTGCAACGATTCTTTATGGGGAAACTGACCGCTTTGTCATTTTCCCGGCCGGAAGGAGGCTGACGTCTTGAAAAAGTTTCTCTGTCTGCTGCTTGCGGCTGTGCTTGCGGGGCTGCTGATCCTGCCCTGCGCCGCGGCCGAGCCCACAGACTTTACCGACCGGAGCACGATCCGGAACTACAACGCCGTGCGGATGCTCGCCGACCTCGGTCTCGTCGCCGGCTATTCGGACGGCAGCTTCGGCCCGGACAAGCTGATCCGCCGCGAAGAGGTCGCCAAGCTCATGGCCCTGCTCGCCGACGCGGACGCCGAGGCGCAGGGGCAGAATGCCCCCGTCCCGTTCTATGACGTCTCTGAGTCCTGGGCGCTGCCGTTCATCGCCTACTGCGCGCAGAACGAGATCGTCGCCGGCAGCAACGGCCGCTTCCGCCCCGCCGATCATGTGACGCTGCGGGAGCTGGCAAAGATGCTGCTCGTCCTGCTCGGGGAAGACAGCGCGCGCTATGTCGGCGCGGGCTGGGCGCAGAACGTCGACCAGGACGCATTTGAAAAGGGCATCTACGCGGGTCTGACCGCCGGATATGAAGAAGACGCCACGCGCGACAACGCGTGCCTGCTCATCTACAACGCCACGCTCTGCCCGAAGGTGGCCAACGCCAGTGAGAACAGTGTGCAGCGCTACGTGCTCGACGCGCTGATGAACCCGATGTCGTATCTCGAGATCCGCTTCGGCCTGACCCGCTATACCGCGACGCTGACCGGCAATGAGTGCGCCGATCTGACCGGCTCCTCTCCCCTGCCCGCCGGGACGAGCAAGCTCGCCGGACACAAGGCGTTCCAGGTCTCGACAGACCTGAGTCTGCTCGGCCGCAGCGTCGATATCTACGTGAAGGACGGGAAGGTCTTCGGCGTGCCCTGCTACGCGGTCGACGAGATCTACTACACCTTTGCCGACGCTTCGCAGCTCAAGGAGATCTGCCAGGGCGGCGGCTTCCGGCTGACGGACGAGACGGAGTACTATTACAACTACGCCCGCTCGTCCAAGGAGATCCTGAACGCCGTGACCGCCAACGACAAGATCACCGTGATCGACCATGACGGCGACAACGCCTTCGACGTCGTCCTCGTGACGACCAGCCGTCCGGCGACCGTCACCGCGACGAGCCCCCTGACCGTCGACGTTGGCGGCCAGAGCTACGAGGTGCAGGCCTTCAGCCAGGCAGACACTTTCGCCGTGGGCGACGCGGTCTACTACAGCCAGGTCTGCGGCAGCGGCTACATCCGCCGGTTGAACGGATAAGAATTACGGATACGCCTGCCTGGCGTATCCGTTTTTTATGCTTTGGGCAGACCCGGTTGCAAATCGGGCGGAATTGTGGTAAATTTAGAAAAAAGACACGGGAATTTCTCCGGCTGCGGGATGCGCCGGGTTTCCCTGAGCTGAGGTGATCACATGAAACGGCTGCTGCTTCTGCTGGCCTGCCTTCTGGCGCTCTGTACGACGGTGGTCGCGGCGGAGCCCGCCATTTCCGATATGAAAACCGACTGCACGCTGACCGGCAGCGGCGCGTGCCAGGTCACGCAGACCTTCACCATGGAGATCGACGGCGCGCAGACGCAGCTGCGCTTCCCGCTCGTCCCGGGCGCGAAGAAGGCCTCCGTCGCCGGCTACGACGCGCAGAAGCAGACCGACGGCGACTGCCCGGTGCTCGTGCTGAGCGACGCGTCGGGCTTTACCGGCACGCGGTCGTTCACGGTTTTGTACACAGTCTCCGGCCTCGTCAGCGAGGCCGACGGCGTGCAGACGCTGCAGTTGCCGCTGCTGAGCGCGAAATGGGCCTACCCCATCAGCCGGTATCAGTTCACCGTGACCATGCCGAAGCCGTTTGAGGGCTACCCCGCCTTCGTCAGCGGGTATTACAGCGACGTGATCTCGGACTATATCGATCTGGACGTATCCGAATCGCTCATCAGCGGTACGATCGCCACCGGGCTCAAGGACCATGAGTCGCTGGACATGACGCTGACGCTCGACAAGAGCTATTTTTCGGGCGCATACACCGCGCTCTCCTTCAGCTGGGTCGGCATGGCCGTCATCGTGGCGCTGCTGGCGCTGGCGTTCGGCTACTGGTTCGTCACGCTGCGCAGCGCACCCATCCGCACCTCGACGCGGAGGCTCCCGCCGGACGCGGCGCTGCCGTGCGATATGCCGTTTCTGGTCGGCGGCGGGCCGATCCAGTTCAACATGCTGGTCTGCCACTGGGCGAGCCTCGGGTATCTGACGATCTTCTGTGGGAAAAACGGCCGCGTCGCGCTGCGCCGCCGCGTGGACATGGGCAATGAGCGCCGCCCGGCAGAGGTGCGGCTGTTCCAGATGCTGTTTTCACAGGGCGACGTGTGCGAGGGCGCGAGCCTTTTGTACAAGCGCACGGCGGAAAAGGCGGACGCGGTGCTGCGGCGCTACTGGGTCCGCAAGCTCTACCGCAAGTCGAGCGGCAATCCGCTCCTCGCGCGGGCCTTCGGTCTGCTTGCAGGCGCACTGGCTGCGGCCGAGGCGGCAAGTCCGCTGCTGCCCGCGGGCTTTGTACGCTGGCTGCTGCTGATCGCCGCGTTTTTGATCGGCGGCGCGCTGAGTGCCGTGATCCTGCATGCGCCGTCGGCGTATTATCAAGGGAAAAAGCTGTTTGTGGCGCTCGCGGCGCTGGCCGCGGTGGCGCTTCTGACGCTCGCGCAGTTCGGCGAGGGTCTGCTCGCCGTGCTGCTCGTGATCGTGTGTCTGGTGCTGCTCGGGCTTCTGACGCTCCACGGCGGCAGGCGGACGGCCTTCGGCGACGAGATCGTCACGCAGGCGATGAGCTACCGCCGCTTCCTGCGCCGCGTCACGCAGAGCCAGCTGCTCTCGCGGCTCGCGCAGGACAGCCAGTATTTCTACCGCATCCTCCCCTACGCCGAGGCCATCGGGCTCGGCGCGGGTCTGGCCCGGACGCTCGGCAATACGGAGCTTGAGCAGTGCGACTGGTATCAGGAGCAGCAGCCCCTGCCGCGCACGGCCGCCGGGTTCTACAGTCACCTGCAGGAGGCGCTGGCCCTGCTGGAGCTTTCGATCCGGAAATAAAAAGAGACGAAAAGCGCCTGCCGCTGCTGCGGCAGGCGCTTTTTTCATGCAATTACTGCTCCATACGCGGGCAGCAGCGGACGTATTCGTAGAACTGCGCGTTTGTCGCCTCCATATACGGCGTGACCCAGAGCGTGCCGACGCCGAGGCACAGGGAACCCACGATGATCCAGCCGAGGAAGCTCAGATCCAGCACGAACTTTTCCCACTTGTGGCCGTCCATCAGCCGGCGGCTCTCATCGATGCAGGCCTTCCAGCCGTAGTCGGGGTGGTCGAGCTTGATATAATAGGCCATGGAATAGGCATACATCTTGACGATGCCGGGGATGACGAACAGCAGCGACCACAGGAAAGTAAAGAGCGACGTCATGAGGCCGATGAGGAACGTCCCGCCGAAATCATCCTGGAAGCCGCGGAACATGTCGCCCAGCTGCACCGGCTGGTGATCCCGCGCCTGCTTGAGGAAAATAAAGGCCATGCCGTATTCCAGCGGCCCGACCACGATCAGTGCGCCGATGCCGGGCAAGATCCCCGCGGCTGCCGATTCCATCAGGCCGATCAGCAGGCACACCGCCAGCCCCATCATCCACAGGTTCTGGAAGATCCCGCCGCCGAGCTGCGCCCGCGCCCGGGCTTTTAATTCTGCACGATCCATAAAAACACGATCCTTTCTGTCATTTCCACGTTTTCGGTTTTCTTTCTTCCGGCTTCCAACATTATACGGTATGCGCGCGGAAATTGCAAGAGAGCCGGCCGCAGCCCGCGCTCAGATCCCGTCCGGCACGCCCGCCAGACACAGCGGCAGCTCCAGCCCGTTTTCCTCCAGCAGCGTCCGGTCACGCAGGATCTCCCCTGCCGCGCCGTCGGCGGCCAGACGCCCGCCGGCAAGCAGCAGCACGCGGCTGCAGGTCTCCAGCACCAGATCGAGGTCGTGCGAGGCGATGAGCTTCGTCTCCGGCCGCTGCCGCAGGACGCGGATGAGCGTGCGGCGGTTGCGCGGGTCGAGTGCGGTGGACGGCTCGTCCATCAGCAGCATCTGTGGCTGCATGGCGAGGATGGTTGCGACGGCGGCCATCCGCTTTTCGCCGCCGGATATTTTATGGTTGTGCCGGTCGCGGAGATATTCCATGTGCAGCTCCGCGAGCGTTTCCTCCGCCCGCTGTTCGGCGGCGGCGCGGCTCAGGCCGTAGTTCATGGGGCCGAAGACCATATCGTCGAGCACGGTGGGCATGAACATCTGGTTGTCGGCGTCCTGCAGCACATAGCCGAGCTTCCGGCGCACCTCCGGGAGGGTCTTCCGCGTGACCGGGATGCCGTCCACGGTGATGCTGCCCGTATAGGGAAGCAGACCGAGCGCGGCCTTCATGAGCGTGGATTTACCCGCGCCGTTGGCGCCGATGAGCCCGACCTGCTCGCCGCTGCGGACCTGAAACGACAGCTCCCGCAAAACCGGCGTATCGCCGTAGAATACACAGACATGATCAAAAACCAGCATCATCTTCGCCTCTTTTCAGACAAATAGGGAGCCCGCGAGCGCGGACAGATCGACCAGCCGCGGCAGCAGCATCAGCGCCGGGCACAAGATTGCATACGGCCAGGACGCGGCCGAGCCTTTGCGGCGGACGGCATAGGAGAAATCCCCGCAGAAGCCGCGCAGCTCCATGCTCTCATACAGCGCCTCCGCCCGGTCCATGCTGCGCAGCAGCAGCTGACCGAGGAACGAGCCCCAGGCGGAGATATGCACGCCCTTCTGCCCCGGCGCGCGGAGGCTGTATGCCTCCTGCATGACGGAGACCTCGGAGAGCAGGACCCCGATATACCGGAACGTCAGCAGCAGCAGGCTCGTGATCGTCTTCGGCAGGTGCAGCTGCCGAAGGGCGCGGCAGATCTCCTCGATCGTCGTGGTGGCCATGAGCAGGAACGACGCGAGCAGGCAGAACACGCCCTTCATCACCAGCGTCAGCATTGAGACGACGCCGCCGGAGACGGCAAGCGTGCCGATCTGCGTCACGATCTGCCGGTCAAAAATCGGATTGAGCAGCCCCACCGCGCACACCAGCGGCAGCACGAGCCGCAGCTTCTGAAAGCAGGTGCGCAGGGCGATGCCCGCGAGCTGATAGCCCGCGACCGGGAACAGTGCCATCCACACGAGGGCCGTCAGCCGGTAACGCGGGAAGGAGACGACGACGGCCAGATAAAAAATCGTCACAAACAGCTTGGACAGGGGGCTCAGCCGGTGCAGGAACGAATCCTGCGCGGCCAGATCATCCATGGCCCGCAGCTCCCGCCCGGCCCGTTCCGCCTGATTCATCTGTCCGCCTCCTTCCGAAAACACGAATTGCGGCAAGCCGGAAGGCTTGCCGCGGGGAATGTTTATTTTTCGCGCCCGCGAAACGCGGGCCACCCCTTGGCTCCCTTGTGTAAAGGGAGCTGTCAGCCGCAGGCTGACTGAGTGATTGTTGCAGATTTGCGATAAAACCCAAACCGCAAATTCAGTTTGCGGTTTGGAAA
>OLYC01002768.1_pt1 | contig 9854 bp, 9 predicted proteins | sample 1674271 | NCBI WGS metagenome assembly OLYC01 (sample SAMEA103958154, study PRJEB25191) | human gut metagenome
GGGCAAGACCAACACCATCGTCATTTTCATCAACCAGCTGCGCGAGAAGGTGGGCGTGATGTACGGCAACCCGGAGGTCACCACCGGCGGCCGGGCGCTGAAGTTCTACGCCTCCGTCCGCATCGACGTCCGCCGGATTGAAGCGCTGAAAAACGGCGGCGAGGTGGTGGGCAACCGGACCCGGGCCAAGGTCGTGAAAAATAAAGTGGCGCCACCCTTCCGGGAGGCGGAATTCGACATTATGTACGGCGAGGGCATCGCCCACACCGGCGAACTGATCGACTTGGGCGTCCGACTGGGTATCATCACCAAGGCCGGTTCCTGGTTCTCCATGGGCGAGGTCCGCATCGGTCAGGGCCGGGACGCCGCCAAGAAGTATCTGGAGGAAAATCCCGATATTGCCGCCGATGTGGAGGCGCAGATCCGGGCCAATTTCGATAAGCTGATGGGCAACCAGTCCCGGATCGCCGCTGCCAAGGCCGCCGGCAAGGCGGTGAACGTCTCCGCTGACGATTTCAACGATGAGGATTGACCGCATTGAAGCCTCCAAGCATAAGCGGGGGCGGGTGCTGGTATTCCTGGCAGACGGCAGTCTGCTGAAGGTGACGGAGCAGGAGTTGCTGACCTTTGGTCTGCGCTCCGGCGATGAATTGGACGAGAAAACCCTGACGCGGCTGAAGGAGGCCGCCGGGGTGTCTAACATCAAGACCACGGCGGCGGACCTCGTTGGCCGTCGGGCCATGAGCCGCCGGGACCTGGAGAAGAAATTGCAGGAAAAGGGAGCCTCAGAGACTGAGGCCCGCTATGCCGGAGAGTGGCTGGAAGCCATCGGCGCGCTGGATGACGGCGCCTATGCCGCCGCGCTGGTGCGGCACTGCGGCGATATGGGATACGGTCCCCGGCGGGCCAGAGAAAAGCTGCGGGAAAAGGGCGTGCCTCAGGAACTTTGGGACGAGGCGCTGGACGAGCTGCCCCCGGACGGGGAGCAGATCGACCGCTTTTTGCAAAGCAAGCTCCACGGCCGGTTCCCGGAGGATAAGGAGAAGAAGCGGCTGACGGACGCCCTTTTGCGTCGGGGGTTTTCCTGGGGCGAGGTGAGGTCCGCCTGGGGCCGCTATGGTTCTGAGATCTGGGAGGAGTGATCCCGGAGGTTATATCCGCGGAGCCGAGGATCAGCCTCAAAGACTGTGAAATTTTTGCTTCTGATTGCGCATTCGTTATTTCCGCCCGGAGGGGCGTATTCGATCATACCGGAGGAATCCATTTTGAGCTATAATGTATCATTCATTTCCCTTGGCTGCGCCAAGAATCAGGTGAACTGCGAGCAGATGATGGCTCTGTGCGCCGAGGCAGGCTACTCCATTCAGGCCCAGCCGGAGGGCTGCGACGTGGTGGTGGTGAACACCTGCGGCTTTCTGGCGTCCGCCTGCGAGGAGGCCATCGAGAACATTTTAGAGATGGCGGAGCTGAAAAAGGCGGGGCAGGTGAAAAAGATCTTAGTCACCGGCTGCATGACCCAGCGCTATAAAGAGGATATTTTCCACGAGCTGCCGGAGGTGGACGGCCTGCTGGGTACCGGCAGCTACGGCGACATTGCCACGGCCATCGCCGAGGTGATGGAAAAGGGCGAAAAGCCCTGCCATCTGGGGAATATCCACACCGCCAACCAAAGCGGTGAGCGCATTTTGTCCACGCCCCCGTGGTATGCCTATCTGCGGATCGCCGAGGGCTGCGACAACCACTGCGCCTACTGCGTGATCCCCTCCCTCCGTGGCAAGTACCGCAGCCGTCCCATGAACGAGCTGCTGGACGAGGCAGCGGAGCTGGCCTCCGCCGGGGTGAAGGAGCTGATCGTCATCGCGCAGGACATCACCCGGTACGGCACGGACCTCAACGGTGAGCATCAGCTGGCGAAGCTGCTGAAGGAGCTTTGCAAGCTGGACTTCCATTGGATCCGGCTCCATTACCTCTACCCCACGGACACCACCGACGAGCTGATCGACGTGATCGCCAGCGAGCCGAAGATCGTGAAGTATCTGGATATTCCCATCCAGCACTGCAACGATACCATTTTAAAGGCCATGAACCGCCGGGACACCAAGGCGAACCTGCTGGCCCTGCTGAAAAAGCTGCGGGAGAAGGTTCCCGGTCTGGTGCTGCGGACCAGCCTCATTGCGGGATTGCCCTACGAGGATGACGCGGCCTTTGAGGAGTTGTGCGACTTCCTGCGGGAGGTCCGCATCGAGCGGGCGGGTGTGTTCCCCTTCTCCCCGGAGGACGGCACGAAGGCGGCCCTCATGGAGCATGTGGACATGGAAGAGGCCCAGCGCCGCGCGGAGCTGGCGGTGGATGTCCAGTCTGACATCATTGACGCCTACAATGACTCCATCTTAGGTGAAGAGCGAGAGGTCCTCTGCGAGGGGTACGATTCTCAGGCTCAGATGTTCTACGGACGCAGCTATGCTGAGTCCCCCGACATCGACGGACGGATCTGGTTCACCGCCGACAGCGAGATCGCTCCCGGCAGCTTTGTGAATGTCCGCCTGACCGGCACCATGGACGGTGAGACCACCGGCGAGCTTGTGTGAAGGTGATTGTTTTTCCTTGAAAACCCTGCGAAAGGACGTATATTATGAATTTACCCAATAAACTGACCATGCTGCGGATCTTGCTGATCCCGGTGTTTATGGTGGTGCTGTACTGGGACTTCCCCGGCGCTACCTGGGTGGCGGTGGCCATTTTCATCGTCGCCAGCTTCACCGATCTGCTGGACGGGAAAATCGCCAGAAAGTACAATTTAGTCACGGATTTCGGCAAGTTTGCCGATCCTCTGGCGGATAAAATGCTGGTGACGGCGGCACTGCTCTGGTTCGTGGAGATCGGCCAGATGCCTGCTTGGGCGCTGCTGATCGTCCTTGTCCGGGAGTTTGCCGTCAGCGGCCTGCGGATGATCGCCAGTGATAAGGGCCGGGTTATCGCCGCCGGTTGGTCCGGCAAGGTGAAGACGGCCAGCACCATGGTGTGCATTGTGCTCATGTTCCTGCCGATCCCCGGCTGGCTCAATACCGTGTGCGTGGCAGTGATCGCCATCACCACCCTGTATTCCGGCGTGGAATACTTTGTGCTGAACCGGGACATAATCGCCACAGCCTGAGAATTGAAATCGAAAATGAAAAAGGTGCGGGAACGTAAGTTCCCGCACTTTTTAACATTCAGTATACTCGCACAGCTCCCGGACCTTGGCCTGAATACTTTTTAAATCCAGAAAGGTCTCCGGGCGCTTCTGCTCATCCCGCAGCAGCGCCGCCGGGTGATAGATGGCCGTCATCTGGACGCCGCCCCGCTGGAACCACTGACCGTGCTCCTGTGTGATCTTGAAATCTTCCTTGATGATGGCTTTGGCGGCGATCCGGCCCAGACAGACGATGATCTTGGGCTTCATCAGTGCTGCCTGCCGCCGCAGATAGCCGATGCAGGCGTCCTGTTCTACATTCAGAGGGTCCCGGTTCTGAGGCGGGCGGCACTTCACCACGTTGGCGATGTAGACCTTGGTGCGGTCCAGATGGATGATCTCCAGCATATCGTCCAGCAGCTGCCCGGCCCGGCCTACAAAGGGAATACCCTGCTCGTCCTCATGCTGGCCGGGGCCTTCGCCGATGAGCATGATCTCCGCCGTCTCGCAGCCGTCCCCAAACACCACATGGGTCCTGGTGTCCGCCAGCGCGCAGCCCCGGCAGACGCCACATTCCTGTTTTAAACGCTCCCAGCTATCCGCCATGGTATCCCCGCCTTTCTGAAATAGCCTTGTTTGAGTATAGCATATTGTTTTCTCCCGCGCAAGCGTATAAGGCGGTGGCGGCCTGCCGATACTGACAGGGCATCAAGCAGAGGAGGGCGGCGTATGGCGGAATTTTTGTGGATCTTCTGGAGCTTCAGCCTTTTAGGATGGGTGCTGGAGCGGCTGTTTGCTGCCGTGACCCGGTCTCCCCGGCGGAGGAGACGATGTCTGCTGCTCCTGCCGCTCTGCCCGGTATACGGACTGGGCATGGCGGCGGTGCTGGCCCTGCCGCCGAGCCTTCGTTCCGGGTGGCCGCTCTACCTCTGGGGCGGGCTGACCGCCACCTCTGTGGAATATATTTACCACTGGTGGGGGGAGACCTTTTTGGGAGTGTCCTTCTGGGACTACACCGGGGTCTTTGGGAATTTGCGGGGGCGGGTGTGTTTGCCATTTTCCCTGGCGTGGGGACTGCTGCTGTTCCCGGCTGTCTATCTGGTGACGCCGCCGGTGGTGGCGCTGGCGGACCGTGTTCCCATCGGTGTGACGTGGTGGCTGCTGTTGGCCTTTACCGCCGACGCGGTGTGCTCCCTCCGTTTTTTGGCGGTGACCCATGACCTTGAAGCCCTGCGGGCCGTTATCTGGCCGGTGTCAGCTGACCGCTGATTGTGCAAAGACAGCCAAGTGCCTGACCGGTTTATCTTGTCGCAAGCCATTTTTTGTGGTATTCTGTTGCAATGATGAGCGGTCACAGCCGCCGGACAGGAGGAACCATATTGAAAAAAACAAGAAAAGAGCGGGGCTGGCTGAAAAAGACGTTCAAGCAGGCCATGGACAAGGAACTGCGGGAACACAAGAGCTCGTTCATCGTCTTTTATATTCTGCGGGCCTTGGTGATCGTATCTCTGGTGCGCCAGATTATTCTGGATAACTACGAGGGTGCGTTTTTCTGTATTCTGACCATCGTGCTGCTGTATGTGCCAAGCTGGGTGCAGGTCCGGCTGCGGATCGAGCTGCCGCCGCCCCTGGAAATTACGATCCTCTGCTTCATTTTCGCGGCCGAGATCTTGGGAGAGGTCAACGCCTTCTATGTCAACGTGCCTCATTGGGACACCATGCTCCACACTATCAACGGCTTTTTGGCGGCGGCGGTAGGCTTTTCTCTGGTGCTGCTGCTCAATGACAATGAAAAGCTGACGTTCGACCTGTCGCCCTTCTTTCTGGCCATGGTTGCGTTTTGCTTTTCCATGACCATCGGCGTTCTGTGGGAATTTTTTGAGTTCGGCATGGACTGGTTCTTCCATACGGATATGCAGCGGGATACCGTCATCAACGCCATCTACTCCGCCAGCCTGGACCCTACCCGGACCAATAAGGTAGTGGCGGTGAAGGAGATCCACGATGTGGTCATCAACGGCGAGAATCTGGGCCTGGGCGGCTATCTGGACATCGGCCTCATTGACACTATGAAGGATCTGCTGGTGAATTTTGTGGGCGCGGTGGTGTTCTCCGTGGCCGGGTATTTCTACGCCCGGAGCAAGGGCAAGAAGCGGGCAGCGGCGCTGAACTTTGTGCCCAGCAAGAAAAATGAAGATCACGATTACCTCCAGCAGGCCCGTGAAAACGGCCCGGATCTCCCTGAAAAAAGGAAGAAATAAAGAAACCCGGAAACACCTAATGCGTTTCCAGGCCCTTTTTACACTTTTTTCCGGGGAAATGACTGCGCCAGCTTTGTTCCCAGCCAACCTGCCAGAATACCCACGGCAGCGCCCCCCAGAATATCTGTGGGCCAGTGGGCGTAGAGGTACAGCCGGGACAGGGCGATGACCACGGCCAGCGCCAGTGCTGGCTTCCAAAGGCGGCTGTTCGCTGTTTTCAGCGCGGCCACCGATGCGAAGGAGGCTGCCGTGTGGCCGGAGGGGAAGGAGGCGTCCGTAGGCGGCGGGATCAGCAAGGAGACGGTGGGGTTGACGGCGAAGGGCCGCATCCGGCCGATGAGCGGCTTGAGGGCGAGGTTGCAGAACAGAAGATCCAGAGCCAACCCGCAGGCCACACAGGTCCCCAGCTTTCTGGTCTTTGGGATCGCCAGCAGGATCGCCGCCAGTAAGATCCACACCTCACCGTGGTCGCAGATCCGGCTGACTGGCACCATGACGGTATCCAGAACGCCGCAGCGCAGGTGAGCCTGTATCCAGTTCAAAATTGTCAGTTCAAAGGCTTGCATCGTTTCGGTCCTTTCCTATTCGCTGTGGGCCATCATACCATATCCACCGCAAAAAGAAAAGTGCCTTTCCGTTTTGAAAAGGCACTTTTTCAATGAGTTTACGCGGCCTTGCGGCGCTCCATGCTGCGGATGACGAACAGAACGCACAGCATCAGCGCAAAGCTGACGGCCCAGGTAATATACACGTTCTGGACGAAACCGGCCACGATGAAGCCAACCACGCAGACACCGGCCACCGTCAGCACATAGGGGATCTGGGTGGCAACGTGCTCCAGATGGTCACACTGGGCGCCGGCGGAGGCCATGATGGAGGTATCGGAGATGGGGGAGCAGTGGTCACCCATCACAGCGCCGGCACAGCAGGCGGAGATACCGATGATGAGCAGCTCGCTGGAAGCGGGGAAAATAGCGGTAACAATGGGGATCAGGATGCCGAAGGTACCCCAGGAGGTGCCGGAGGCGAAGGCCAGAATACAGGCCACCACGAAAATCACGGCGGGGAGCATGGAGTACAGTGTAGCGGCGGCGCCTTCCATGAGGTCATGGACATAGATGCTGGCGCCCAGAGAGGTGATGGTAGCCTTCAGAGAGACGGCCAGGGTCAGGATCAGGATGGGGGAGATCATGGCGTTGAAGCCCTTGGGGATGCAGGCCATGGCGTCCTTGAAGGTGATGACCCGGCGGGCCACCAGATAGATGACGGTGAAGAGCAGAGCGATGATGCCGCCCCAGGGCAGACCCATGAAGGCGTCGGTATTGCCGAAGGCGCCGATGAAGTCTCCGGCGCAGTCGGTGCCGCCCCAGGCGTCCACGCCGAAGAAGCCGCCCACATAGATCATGCCGGTGGTGCACACGGCGATCAGCACCAGAACAGGGAGCAGCAGGTCGATGACCTTGCCCTTGGGGTTCACGGCTTCATCCTCTGCGTTTTCCAGAGCGGAGAGGTCACCGGTCTCCTGGGCCTTGCGCTCATAGGTCCGCATGGAACCGTAATCGAACTGCATGAAGGACAGGGCGATGATAAAGACGAAGGTCAGCAGGGAGTAGAGGTTGTAGGGAATGGCCTTGATGAAGAGCTGGATGCCGCTGATGCCGGTGTCCAGACCCTCGGCGGTGGAGGAAACGGCGGCGGCCCAGGAGGAGATAGGGGCGATCATGCACACGGGGGCGGCGGTGGCGTCAATGAGGTAGGCCAGCTTGGGACGGGAGATCCGATGGCTGTCGGTGACGGGCCGCATGACGGTGCCCACGGTGAGGCAGTTGAAATAGTCATCGATGAAGATCAGAATGCCCAGCAGGAAGGTAGCAAGGGAAGCCCCCACCTTGGTCTTAATGTTTTTTGATGCCCAGCGGCCGAAGGCAGCGGAACCGCCGGCGGCGTTCACCAGTGCCACGATGATACCCAGCAGGACAAGGAACAGGAAGATACCGGCGTTGTCTTTGATGGCGGCCACCAGGCCGTCGTTGACGATCATGTTCAGCGCGCCGATGGGGGAAAAGCCCTGAGAGAACAGAGCGCCTACCGTGACGCCGATGAACAGAGAGCTGTACGCCTCCTTGGTGATAAGGGCCAGAGTGATGGCGATGACGGGGGGCACCAGTGCCCAGAAGGTACCGTACATGCTGTTGGCGGGCGCGCCGTCCTCAACAGCCAGAGCGCTGACACACAGCAGCGCGGCGGCGGTCATGACCAGCAGGGCCGTCCGCAGTAGGGGATGCTTTTTCATGGAGATTCTCCTTTCATTTTTGGGCCGCAGCCCATGCAACCGGAGAATACGCGTGAACTCCATCCTGTCAAAGCGCGTTGTGTTTCAGAACAAAAAATGGAGTCATGACATTCCGCCATGACTCCATTTGAAGGTCTCATTTCACCAAACAGATCCATGACAGCGCCCCGCCCGTTTCCGGGCGACAGTCCGGCGGATGTTTTCCGACGGCCCAGGCACCGACCCGCCAGGCAGCGGTACGGCCCTTCGGCGGCTGATCCTTTCCCCATCCTCTATGCCTGTTTGCCGGATGGTTACTCTTATCAGCCGCGCCTCTATCATGCGTTATCCAGTTGTATCCTACCCTATTATAGGTGAATTTCCAAACTTGTCAACGGTTTCGTCACAAAATGTTTATATTTTGCGAAAAGAACAGGGAACGCCGCGTTTTTGGCGTTCCCTGTTGAAAAAGTGGTGTCAGAAATTAGTAGCTGCCCAGGTCGGCGGACTTATCGCCATCGACGCTGATGCCGAACTCGTAGTCATTGCCGGGCAGGATGGCGTTGAGGATCACGCCGCACAGAGCAGCGATGGCCAGACCGGACAGGGTCACAGCCGCACCGCCCACGGTGAAGGTCACGCCGCCCACGGAGCTGAAGCCGAGGCCGCTGACAAACATGACGGCGGCGATGATCAGGTTGCGGGACTTGGTCAGATCCACCTGATTCTCCACGATGTTGCGGACGCCCACGGCGGAGATCATGCCGTAGAGGATGAAGCTGACGCCGCCCACGATGGCGGAGGGGATGGAGTTCACCAGCGCGTCGAACTTGGGGGAGAAGCTCAGGATGATGGCGTACAGGGCGGCCAGACGGATGACCCGGGGGTCGTAGACGCGGCTCAGGGCCAGAACACCGGTGTTCTCGCCGTAGGTGGTGTTGGCAGGGCCGCCGAACATACCGGCGAAGGCGGTGGCCAGACCATCGCCCAGCAGGGTGCGGTGCAGGCCGGGATCCTCAATGAAGTTCTTACCGGTGGTGGAGGAGATGGCGGAGACGTCGCCGATGTGCTCCATCATGGCGGCGATGGCGATGGGCGCCATGACCAGGATGGAGGTCACGTCGAACTTGGCGATGACGAACTTCTGCAATCCCACGATGCCGGCGCTGTGTACCTCGGCAAAGTTGATCAGGGGCTGCATCACGCCGTTGGCGTCAGGCAGCTGGGCACCGCAGAGCGTGGCGATGAGGGCTATGACGTAGCTGCCTACCACGCCCAGCAGGATGGGGATGATCTTGACCATGCCCTTGCCCCAGATGTTGGCCACGATGATGATGGCGATGGCCACCAGCGCCAGCCACCAGCAGCTGGAGGCGTTGGTCACGGCGGTGCCGGACAGGTTCAGACCGATGAGGATGATGATGGGGCCGGTGACGATGGGGGGGAAGAAGCGCATGACCTTCTGGGCGCCTACCAGCTTGAACAGCAGGGCCAGGATCAGGTACAGGCACCCGGCCACCACAATGCCGCCCAGGGCGTAGGGCAGCTTTTCCTCGCCGGTCATGGTGGCGAACTTGCCCACGTCCAGCTTGGCTACCGCCTCGAAGCCGCCCAGGAAGGCGAAGGAAGAGCCCAGGAAGGCAGGGACCTTAAACTTGGTGCACACATGGAACAGCAGCGTGCCGAGACCTGCGAACAGGAGCGTTGTCTGGATGGAGAGCGGCAGACCGTAGTTCTGCACCAGAATGGGGACCAGCACCGTGGCGCCGAACATGGCGAACAGATGCTGCAGGCCCAGCACCAGCATCCGGGGCAGGCCCAGGGTGCGGGCGTCGTAGACGGCCTCAATGCCTAAGTTGTGTTTCTTCTTCATGGGAAACTCCTCCTTCATTTTATTTACATTTTTAATTGTAAACTGGCAAAAAAATTGACCGGTAAAAATACCGGTCAAAAAGGAAATATAGAAATGAAAACAGAGGCGCCAACAGTCGGGCATTTCTTTTTTGCAATAGAAAAGGTCATGTCGTCGCCTCCCTTCAAATTTCATCCTGCCCATTATACGGCTGGGAAAAACAAAAGGCAATTAGGAGTAAGTCCAATTCTGAACTGAAAAAATCACTGTTTTTTGTCGAAAAAAACTGACAGCTTG
>OLYC01002769.1_pt1 | contig 9851 bp, 5 predicted proteins | sample 1674271 | NCBI WGS metagenome assembly OLYC01 (sample SAMEA103958154, study PRJEB25191) | human gut metagenome
AAAGGTGAGACCCTGTATGAAATTTTCGACCCGTGACCGCTATGCCCTGCGGCTGATGGTGGAACTGGCCAACCGCGCCGGTGCCGATGCCCTTGTGCCGCTGAAAGAGATCAGCGACGCACAGCAGATCAGCTTAAAATATCTGGAGCAGATCGTGACCCCCCTGACCAAGGCCGGGCTGGTGCTTAGCGTGCGCGGTGCCCAGGGCGGCTACCGCCTGGCCCGCCCGGATACCGAGATCACTGCCGGCGAGATCCTGCGTGCGGTGGAAGGCGAGTTGACGGCTATCCCCTGCCTGGCATCCAGCGTTGAGTGCCCCCGCCGGGGTCAGTGCCACACGCTGGATTTCTGGAGCGGGCTGAACGATCTTATCAACAAATATGTGGACGGCATTACGCTCGAACAGCTGCGCACCATGCCGGAGGTGCCGGAGATAGGGGAAAGCTGCGAGTAAGGTCATGCAGGCACCCTGAGACGGGGGCCTTTTTGCGCGGGCAAAGCCCGCGAGAAAGCCTCCTCACGCAGTGGGGAGGTGACGAGCGAAGCGAAGTCGGAGGGGCTTTGCAGCGCTGTCCATCAGCAGCCGCCTCACCCCGCGCCCCGCCCAACAAAAAAGCGCCCCACGCTTTGCAGCGTGGGGCGCTAAAATTATGCTACCTTACAAATTACTTGTACAGGTCGACCAGCTTGGTCAGATGCTCGTAACGGGCATCGGCGGCAGCCTGGTTCTTCTCGAACAGAGCCTTGGCGCGATCCGGGAAGGCGCGAGCCAGACGGCTGTAACGAGTCTCGTTGGCGAGGAAGTCCTGATACTTGCTCATGTCGCCAGCCTTGGAGGTCAGGGTGAACGGGTTCTTGCCCTCGGCCTTCGCAGCGGGGTTGAAGCTGAACAGGTTCCAGTAACCGGCAGCGACTGCCTTCTTCATCTCGTTCTGGCAGTTCGTCATGCCGCCCTTGACACCGTGCAGCTCGCAGGGAGCGTAGCCGATGATGAGGGACGGGCCGGGATAAGCCTCGGCCTCGGCGATGACCTTGACAGCCTGTGCCATGTTGGCACCCAGAGCGATCTGAGCAACATAGATGTAGCCGTAGGTCATGCAGATCTCAGCCAGAGACTTCTTGCTGATCTCCTTACCGGCAGCAGCGAACTGGCAGACCTCACCGATGTTGGAGGCCTTGGAAGCCTGTCCGCCGGTGTTGGAGTACATCTCGGTGTCGAAGACCATAACATTGACGTCGTGGCCGGAAGCCAGAACGTGATCCAGGCCGCCGTAACCGATGTCATATGCCCAGCCGTCGCCGCCGAAGATCCAGAAGCTCTTCTTGGCCAGGTACTGCTTATCCTTCAGGATCTCTTTAGATTCATCGCAGCCGCAGGCTTCCAGAGCAGCAATCAGGGCCTTGGCAGGAGCGTCGTTGGCCTTGGTGTTGTTCTTGGTTTCCAGGTACTTGTCGATGACAGCATCCAGATCAGCATTCTTGCCCTTCAGAGCTTCAACCTTGGTGATCAGGTTGGCACGAACGGTCTCGTAACCAATCTGCATGCCCAGGCCGTGCTCAGCGTTATCCTCGAACAGGGAGTTGATCCAAGCGGGGCCGAAGCCAGACTCCTTGTTGGTGGTGTACGGGCTGATGGAAGCGGTGCCGCCCCAGATGGAGGAGCAGCCGGTGGCGTTGGAGATGAACATCTTCTCGCCGAACAGCTGGGTGATCAGGCGGGCGTAAGAAGTCTCGGCGCAGCCTGCGCAGGAGCCAGAGAACTCAAGCAGCGGCTGGTTGAACTGAGAACCCTTGACGGAAATATCGGAAACAACACCAGGAATGTTGTCCTTCTTGCGGATGTTCTCGACGCAGTAATCGAAAGCAGCCTGCTGTGCAGCCTGGCTCTCCTGCGGCTTCATCTCGATCGCCTTGGTCGGGCAGACGGTGACACATTCGCCGCAGCCCATGCAGTCCAGCGGAGAGACAGCCATGGTGAACTTGTACTCGCTTGCCTTGGGCTTGGTGTCAGCCAGCTTGGTGCTTTCGGGAGCATTAGCAGCTTCGTCAGCAGTCAGGCAGAACGGACGGATGGTAGCATGAGAGCAGACGAATGCACACTGGTTACACTGAATGCACTTCTCAGCATCCCACTCGGGAACCATAACAGCGGTGCCGCGCTTCTCGTAAGCAGAAGCACCCTGCTCCCACTCGCCGTTGACGTTGCCTTCAAAGGCAGAAACAGGCAGGCTGTCGCCGTCCATACGGCTGATGGGCTCCATGACGTCGCGGATCTGCTTGACCAGTGCATCGGGTCCCTTCAGGGCCTTCGGGGCAGCATCGGGAGCCGGGTTGTGCCAGCTCTCGGGGACGTTGACCTTATGGACAGCGTCAACACCGGCATCGATAGCCTTCCAGTTCATCTGGACAACAGCGTCGCCCTTCTTGCCGTAGCTCTTCTTGGCAGCGGCCTTCATGTACTCGACAGCGTCGTCGATGGGCATAACGTCAGCCAGCTTGAAGAAAGCGGACTGCAGGATCGTGTTGGTGCGCTTGCCCATGCCGATCTCGATAGCCTTGTCGATAGCGTTGATGGTGTACAGCTGGATGTTGTTGTCAGCGATGTACTTCTTGGCCTCAGCGTTCAGGTGATGGCCCAGCTCCTCATCGTTCCACTGGCAGTTGATCATGAACACGCCGCCGGGCTTGACATCCTGGACCATCTTCATGCCCATGTGGATGTAAGCGGGGTTGTGGCAGGCCACGAAGTCAGCCTGGTTGATGTAGTAGGGGCTGCGGATGGGCTTGTCGCCGAAACGCAGGTGGCTGATGGTGACACCGCCGGTCTTCTTGGAGTCATACTGGAAGTACGCCTGAATGTACTTGTCGGTATGGTCGCCGATGATCTTGGTGGAGTTCTTGTTTGCGCCGACAGTGCCGTCGCCGCCGAGACCCCAGAACTTGCACTCCTTGGTGCCGGGGGCGGAGGTGATGGGCGCGGGCTTGACCTCAGGCAGGCTGAGGTTGGTCACGTCGTCGGTGATGCCGATGGTGAAGCGGGGCTTCGGGGCATCCTTCTGCAGCTCGGTGTAGATGGCGAAGACAGAGGACGGCGGGGTGTCCTTGGAGCCGAGGCCGTAGCGGCCGCCGGTCAGGACGACGTCGTTCATGCCGGCCTCACGCAGGGTGGTGGCGACATCCAGATACAGGGGCTCGCCCAGAGAGCCGGGCTCCTTGGTGCGATCCAGAACGGCGATCTTCTTGACGGTCTTGGGCAGGACCTTCAGCAGAGCGGAGGACACCCAAGGACGATACAGGCGAACCAGAACCAGACCGACCTTCTCGCCCTTGGCGGTCAGGTAGTCAACGACTTCCTCAGCGACGTCGCAGATGGAACCCATCGCGATGATGACGCGGTCAGCATCCTCTGCGCCGTAGTAGTTGAACAGGTCGTAGTTGGTGCCCAGCTTTTCGTTGATCTTGGCCATGTACTTCTCAACAACCGCGGGCAGAGCCTCGTAAGCGGGGTTGCAGGCCTCACGATGCTGGAAGAAGACGTCGCCGTTCTCGTGGGAACCGCGCATCTTGGGGTGCTCCGGGTTCAGCGCCTTGGCGCGGAACTCCTCGACAGCCTCCATGTTGCACATTTCCTTCAGGTCTTCGTAGTCCCACTTCTCGATCTTCTGGATCTCGTGGGAGGTACGGAAGCCGTCGAAGAAGTTCACGAACGGAACATGACCCTCGATAGCAGACAGGTGAGCAACGGGAGACAGGTCCATGACCTCCTGCGGGTTGCTCTCGGCCAGCATGGCAAAGCCCGTCTGACGAACGGCCATAACGTCGCTGTGGTCACCGAAGATGTTCAGGGACTGGGTAGCAACGGTACGGGCAGAAACGTCGAAGACGCAGGGCAGCTGCTCAGCGGCGATCTTGTACATGTTGGGGATCATCAGCAGAAGACCCTGAGAAGCGGTAAAGGTGGTGGTGATAGCACCGGTACCGAGAGAACCGTGGACAGCGCCTGCGGCGCCGGCCTCGGACTCCATCTCAACAACCTTGACCTGGTTGCCGAAGATGTTCTTCAGGCCTGCAGCGCTCCACTGGTCAACGGTGTCGGCCATGGGGCTGGAGGGGGTGATGGGGTAGATGGCAGCCACATCGGTGAATGCATAAGCTACATGCGCCGCAGCGGTATTGCCGTCCATAGACTGTTTAGCTCTGGGCATTTTCTTTCCTCCGTTTTTATTAGAGTTTTGCATAAAAGCTGTGCGGGTGTCAAAACCGCACAAAGCCCGCGTTGTCTGGCATATGCCCCTAATGTTGCTCCGGGCATAGTTCCAGATAAACGCTTTTGCATAGCTTTATTGTACCAAAAACCCCCTTTTTCGTAAAGGGGTTTTGTTCAGAAAGTTGCACAGATTTTTGCAACCGTTGTGTGCATTTTGACCACAATGACGAAGACCCCGCATTTTCGGGCGTTTTTGGGTACGGTTTATTGGACAGTGTTCCGCATCGCGGAATTTTTAGGAAATTTCGGTCACAGTCAGCACGTCCCCGTCCACGGTGAATTTCACGTTATGGCCGCCGAAATCCAGCGCGTAGACCCGCGCGGGGTCGTGCTGGTAGGCAGGGCGGGGGTCGTTCTTCAGCACACCCAGCAGCGCGGCGCGCTTTTCTTTCGGCACCTTGCACAAAAGCGCGTCGGAACAATTTACGTCCAGCGCGTAGGTTTTTGTCGCATCGGTAAAGCCGCCCCGCGCGTCGGGGTAGGCGTCGACATAGGGCAGGTAGGGCTTGATGTCGAAGATCGGCGTGCCGTCCAGCAAGTCCGCGCCGCGCACGATCAGCTCGCCGTTCTCGACACCCGCCAGCTCGACACAGGAAAGGGCGAGGGCGTTGGGGCGGTAGGGGCTGCGGGTGGCAAAGACGCCGCGGCGCTCGTTGCCGCCAAGGCGCGGCGGGCGCACGGTGGGACGCCAGCTTTTGCCGGCGGCGTACTCGGCCGCGACGGTGGAGAATTGCCAGATGAGCCAGAGCCGGTCGTAGTCCTCGATGCCCATAAGGGCGTTGGGATCGCGGTATTCCGGCTCAAAGACGATGCGGGCGGTCAGCTCCGGCACAAGCCCGCTCTGGCGCGGGATGCCGAATTTATCGGTAAAATCCGTGCGGATGTGCGCGATGGGATGAATGATGTAGTCCATGGTAGTGATGCCCCCTTTTTATAAGGTCTATTATATAGGAAAGGGGCGAAAAAGAGAAGCGCGTTTTCCGTCATTTTCTCTCTTCTCTGCCCTCTAATTTTTACATCTCTCCATCTTCCCCTTATCGTCGAATTATGGTAGAATATGAGGTATATTGAAACAAAGGGGGAATGCGTTTGGCACCCATCATTCATACCGAAAAACTGCGCAAGGTCTACGCCGTCGGCAAGGAGCGCGTCGTCGCACTGAATAACGTCGATCTGTCCATCGAAAAAGGCGAATTTTGCTGCATCGTCGGCCAGTCCGGCAGCGGCAAATCCACGCTGCTGAACCAGCTGGCCGGGCTGGAAAAGCCCACATCCGGCAAGGTGTTCATCGGCAAGCACGAGATCAGCAAAATGACCGAGAACGAGCTGGCGGCTTTCCGCCAGCAGCACCTCGGCTTCATCTTCCAGAGCTACAACCTGCTGCCCACCATGACAGCAGCGGAAAACGTCGCCCTGCCGCTGATGTTCAAAGGCGTGGACAAAAAGGCCCGCCTTGCCAAAGCCCGCAAGGAACTGAAGGCCATGGGGCTGCTTGGCCGTGCCAACCACCTGCCCACCGAGATGAGCGGCGGCCAGCAGCAGCGCGTCGGCATCGCCCGCGCCTTCGTCAGCAGCCCGAAGGTCATTTTCGCCGACGAGCCGACCGGCAACCTCGATTCCCGCACAAGCAAGCAAGTACTGTATCGGATGCTTGAGCTGTCCAAAAACGGCCATGTAACGTTTGTTATGGTCACCCACGAGCCGGAGCTGGCCGGGTGCGCCGACCGCATCGTGACGATTCTGGACGGCAAGGTCTGCTCGAACGTCGTGCAGGACGAGGAGACAAAGAAGAAAAATCGCGACGCGTTGTTTGCCGATCTGGAGGGGGATCTTTCGATTGGCGGCGACGCGGCAAAGGAACAACCCTCGAAAAAGCCTTCCCCTGTGGGGGAAGGTGCCCGCAGGGCGGATGAGGGGCAGATTTCCCGCAGCAACCCCGTAAAAGAGAAGTAACGGCGAGTTCGCCCCTCATCAGTCACCTTCGGTGACAGCTTCCCCCCTGGGGGAAGCCTTTTGGGGGACGCCTACGTTGAAAAATTTGGAGGTCTACACATCCCATGAAATGCCTATTCACCTTACTTACTGCCTTACTGCTGGCGGCGGCGCTCTGTGCGCCTGTGCTGGCGGATGACGGCTCTAACAGCGTCATCGACAACGGCGGCGATACCACCGCTGTCGCGACGCCCACGCCGACGCCCACCATCGACACCACCACGTCCGACGGCGTCTATGTCTCGGCCTACACCATCACCGACACGGCCGGCAACGAAATTTCCACCGTTGAAGTCGGCGACAAGATCAACATTGTGCTCAAGGTCGTCGACCACGCCTCGGCGCGGTACTGCGTCAAGCCGGAGGAGATTTCCGCCCGCATCAACTCGGCGGTCTTCACCTACACCGGCATCGGCGAGATTGGCCAGCTGTTCGACAGCAACGACGACCCCAACGCCACCCGGCTGGAGAATGTCCGCAACGGCTCGGCCAGCGCGGAGGAGATCACCCAGAACGCGCAGTACCACTATTATAGTTATGTGCTGCTGTTCCGCGACGTCGTCTACAACGGCGGCGGCAACACGCTGCCCATCAACCTGTCCTACCTCGACACCTCGAAGCCGCTGCAGCAGTTCAGCGTCACCCTCGGTCAGTGTGTCGACAAGGATCAGACCACCTCGCCCAACCTCGTCGTGCGCACATCCAGCTATGGCGACAGCGTCGTCGCGGGCACGGCGTTCCCGCTGTCCCTCGGCGTCTACGCCACCGACGGCAGCGAGGAGCTGCACGATGTCATCGTCTCGCTGACGCTGCCGGAGAACCTCTCTCTGAGCGGCGGCAGCCTGTCGACCTACATCGGCAACGTCGCGCCCAAGCAGATTTGCGACGTTGCGTTTGACATCCTGCCCTCGGCGGGCTTCACCGGCACGGTGGCGAACATCACCGTCAACATGGAGGGCACCGGCGCCATCACCGGCAAGGCCGTCACCGGCACAACGACGATCTCGGTACCCGTCAGCCAGCCCGACCGCTTTGAGGTCGGCCAGCTGGAGCTGTCCAGCGACACGGTCTACGTCGGCGACACGGGCAGCGTCACGCTGAGCTATGTCAACAAGGGCAAGAATCCCGTCAGCAATTTGGAAGCCCGCCTGACCGGCACAAACCTCGGCGCGGGCGGCTACCAGTACCTCGGCAACCTGAACGCAGGCACCGAGGGCAGCGTCGATTTCGACATCACCCCCGACGCCGCAGGCACAGTTTCCGGCGTTATCACGCTGAATTATGAGGATGCCTCCGGCAACCCGCAGACGATTTCGAAGGACTTCTCGGTCAGCGCCGAGGAGATGCAGATGGACGACTTCTACGACCCGACCATGGACGACGCCCAGCCCGAACAGACCGGTATGCCGATTTGGGCGTGGGTGCTCATCGGCGGATGCGGCGTTGTGGTCGTGATCGTCGTAGTGGTCGTCGTTCGCAAGCGCAGGAAGGCAAAGGCGCTCGCCGCGCTGGAAGCAGAGGACAGCGATGAAGATCTCTGATGAAATCAGCCTGTCGGCGCGCAACCTGCTGCGCCGCAAGGGCCGCACGGCGCTGACGCTGGTCGGCGTCGTCATCGGCACCTGCATGGTGGTGCTGATGATCTCGCTGGGCATCGCCCAGACCAAAACCAATGAAGAAATGTTGCAAAGCTGGGGTGACCTGACCCAAATTCAGGTCTACGGCTACGGTATGATGCAGGGCAGCGACGGCAAGCCGCTGTATCTGGACGATGCCTCCATCGCAAACCTGAAGCAGATTCCCCACGTGGCTGCCGCGACGCCCTACGCCCAAGGCTACAATCTGGAAGGCACGATCTCGGCCGGGCGCAATGGGCGCTACACCACCGGCCTCTACAACCTTGTGGGCATCGACCCCACCGCGCTGGAGCCGATGGGCTTCGCCCTGCAAAGCGGCAGCTGGCCGACAAATACGCCCGCCAGCGAGAAATCCACGAAATTACAGGTGCTTGTCGGCGCATCGACGGGGTATTCCTTCGAGGATTCCCGCAAAAGTCCCAACAGCCCCAAGCGCTACCGCTACGAGGGGCAGACCGATGCCTCCGGCAAAGAGCTGCCGCCGTTTGTCGACATCGACAAGGACACGATGACGCTGACGATCACGACCGGCGAAGGCTCGACCGAAAAATCCCGCAGCTGGGAGCTGGAGATCGTGGGCGTGCTGGTGCCCGACGGCGCGAAGGGCTACTGGACGCAAAGCGGCTTTGTGATGCGCATTCAGGATATACAAATGCTGCAAAAGGTCTACAATGACATGACGAAAACCAAGACCGACAGCAAGAGCTACGATCAGGTCTACGTCAAGGTCGACGACCTTGCCAACGTCCCCGACGTCGAGACGGCCATTCACGATTTGGGCTTCACGAACACCTACTCGATGAACCAGCAGCGCGAGGAGATGCAGCAGCAGGTCATGAAGAGCCAGATGATCTTCGGCGGCATCGCGGCCGTGTCGCTGCTGGTGGCGGCCATCAACATCATCAACACGATGACGATGGCGATCTACGAACGCACCCGCGAGATCGGCGTTATGAAGGTGCTGGGCTGCGAGCTGGGCAATATCCGCACGATGTTTCTGCTGGAAAGCTCGACCATCGGGTTTATCGGCGGGCTGATCGGGCTGGGAGTCAGCCTGCTTGCCAGCTTTGTTTTGAACAATCTGTCGATGTTCGGGCAGGGGCTTGACCTGTCCGGTCTGATGGGCGGCGGCTACTACATGGGCGGCGACGGCAGCGCGGCGATTTCCATCATCCCGCCGTGGCTGATGCTGGCGGCGCTGGTCTTCGCCACGCTGGTGGGTCTGGTGGCCGGCATCCTGCCCGCGAACAAGGCGGTCAAGATCAGCGCGCTGGAAGCTATCCGGCATGATTAAGCGGGTAAACTCAATATTTTGCGGCAGGTGTGTGCACTATATGCACACACCTGTTTTTTTAACAACTAATCGGACTTTTCCACCGCGGGTTTCCACAACTAAAGGAAGTTTTCAACATTTTCAACAGAAAAATCGGAAAATCCGGGCACTATCTCGCGGTAAGCGATGCGCTTTTCATCGCAATATCGTAGTTTTATAGTTTTCAACATTTTTCACGGGTTTTCCACAGGGAAAAGTCGAGAATGTGGTGGAAAAGGGGATTCTTGGTGGAAAATGTGTACCTGTAGGGGTGTGCGCCCTCAATTGCGCCTAGATATTGTTGCAAAATGCCGCTTTCCGCCCCCATGGATAGCCAGTTGTAGCCGGTGGAAAAATAAGAGTTTTCAACATCATTGTGGAAAACGGTGTGGAAAGAGTTTAGAAGGGGAACGGGAGGCTGCGGGAGGCCCGTCGGGACCCTTCCGGCCTGCGCGCAAGCGCGCGGCCACCTCCCCTAAAAGGGGAGGCTTAGCCGCCGGTTTTCCACATTTCAACAAACCCTGTCTATCGTGCTATTTTGTGGGTTTGCACGGGGTTTTCCACAGTTTCAACATGGTTTTCCACATTTCCACAGTGGAAAGATGTCGAAAACCTGTGCAAAATGTGGAGAAAGCCCGCAGAA
>OLYC01002783.1_pt1 | contig 9813 bp, 8 predicted proteins | sample 1674271 | NCBI WGS metagenome assembly OLYC01 (sample SAMEA103958154, study PRJEB25191) | human gut metagenome
CCATCTTTTTATCACATCATTTCATCCCAGATGATGGCTTCGCGCTAAAAAGCGGATTGCTGCGTTGGACTTCAATAATTTGTTTATGACTACAATAACTCCGGATAATATTGCTCCGCTGAGCCATAGTATTGAGGACTATCCAGACGGGATAGTCCTTGCTGTCGATAAACCCTATCGCTGGACTTCCGCAGATGTCATCCGTAAGGTCAAATGGCTCGCTTGCAGGCATTTCGGGAAAAAGAACTTGAAAGTAGGCCACGCCGGAACGCTCGACCCGCTCGCAACCGGTGTTCTGCTTGTGTGCATAGGCAACGCCACAAAAAGGGCGGAACAGCTTCAGGCACACGACAAGGAGTATATAGCCGGCATATCGTTCGGAGCAACAACCCCCTCTTATGACCTTGAAAAGGACATCGAGGAGCAGTACAATCGCTTCCCGATTCTGGAAAAGCGCAAGGATCAGTTCGCCGGTACGCTGTCCGGCGGCGAGCAGCAGATGCTGGCCGTCGCCCGCGGTCTGATGTCCCGCCCCAAGATCTTGCTGCTGGACGAGCCGTCCATGGGTCTGGCACCCATCATCGTCAACCAGATTTATGATCTGATCCGCGAGATCCGTGATTCCGGCATCACGGTGCTGCTGGTCGAGCAGAACGCCCGCAAGGCGCTGGGCATCTGCGACTACGCCTACGTGCTGGAAAACGGCAAGATCAATCTGGAGGGCGCGGGCGAGGAATTGCTGAAGTCCGACGCCGTCCGCAAGGCCTATCTGGGAGGCTAAGGCAATGGCATACACACCCGATTTTGAGATCGTGCACATCGGTGTCAACTGCGCCAACGCAGTCGAGGCCGAGAGCTGTGCCGAACAGTTTGCCTCTTTGTTTCAGCTGGCTGTGAACCCGGCCAAGGAAAGCGCAGATGCGCGGTTTACCGGCACGCAGATCGAATGGATGAAAGCCCCCGGCCGCGGCAAAAACGGCCATATTGCGCTGGCTACGAGCGACCTGCCCGCAGCCCGCCGGTATCTTGAGGAGAAGGGCTTCGCCTTTGACGATGCTTCGATCAAACGAATGCCAGACGGCCGTATCCTTGTGATCTATGCAAAACAGGAGATCGGCGGTTTTGCCATCCACCTGATGCAGAAATAAATACAATTGACAATGTGAAAATGTGCGGTGGAGCAGCCGCCGCAGAAAGTGAGCAAAGTATATGATTCGCGAATGGAATGAAGAATCTCTCGACCACCGCAATACCCTGCTGTACGCCATGGGCATTTCCGAGGAGGACGCCAAGCGCCCCATCATCGGCCTTGTCAACACTTGGAACGAGATGAACCCCGGCCACTACCCGTTTGACAAGAACCTCATCGCTGAGATGAAGGAAGAAATCTACAAGCTCGGCGGCCTCGCGCTGGAGCTGCCCATCAGCGGCATCTGCGACGGCATCTGCAGCAACACCCCCGGCGACCGTTACACCCTGCCCGCCCGTGACCTCGTTTCCAGTGAGGTCGAGATGGTTGCCAACCTGAACATGCTGGAAGGCATGGTCATCATGGCGACCTGCGACAAGGTTGTGCCCGGTATGCTGATGGGTGCTGTCCGCGTTGACATCCCCACCGTCATGTTCACCGGCGGTTACATGGCAGCCGGTCACCGCTCTGATGGCCGCATGATCACCCTGACCCACACCAAGCAGGCCTACGCCGCTTACGTCGAGGGCTCCATCACCCGCGAGGAGTACAAGGACGTCGTCCGCCATGCCTGCCCCACCCCCGGCGCCTGCCCCTTCATGGGCACCGCCCAGACCATGAGCGCCATGGCCGAGATCCTCGGCTTTGCGCCGCATGACAACGCCAGCACCCGCAGCCAGTCCGAGAAGTGGCACGATCTGGCGCGTCAGGCTGCCCGCCAGATCATGTACGCGTGGGAGCATGAGATCCGCCCCAGCGACATCCTGAGCCAGTCCAGCTTCGAGAATGTCGTCCGCTATATGATGGCGACCGGCGGCAGCACCAACAGCCTGCTGCACATCCCCGCAGTGGCACGTCAGGGCGGCTTCGACATCACGCCGGAGACCTTCGACAAGATTTCCCGCGAGGTGCCCCTGCTGAGCACCATCTACCCGAACCACCCCACCTACACGATGGAGGAGTTCGACGCCGCCGGCGGTATCGGCGCTGTCGTCAAGGAGTTGGCTGCCGCCGGTAAGATCGACACCGAGGCGAAGGGTATGTTCGGCACCATCGGCGACAAGGCTGCCCGTGCCGAAAACAAGAACCACGACGTCATCCACACCGTTGCCGAGCCCATCTACGAGCACGGCGGTCTGGCCGTTCTGCACGGCAACATCGGCACCGACAGCGCCATCGTCAAGTTCAGCGCCGTCGACCCCGCCGCTTGGAAATTCAGCGGCCCCGCCAAGTGCTATAACTCGCAGGACGATGCTTGGCACGCCATCCTGAAGGACGAGATCGTTGCAGGCGACGTTGTCATCATCCGTTACGAAGGCCCCAAGGGCGCGCCCGGCATGCCCCACATGGAGACCTTTATGGCGGCGGTTCTGGGCAAGGGTCTGGGCAGCCAGATCGCGCTGGTCTCCGACGGCCGCTTCAGCGGCGCTACCGGCGGCCTTGCCATCGGCCACGTTTCCCCCGAAGCCTACGAGGGCGGCAATTTAGCATTGATTCAGGACGGCGATATGGTGTATATTGATATTGAAGCCCGTACACTGAACGTAGATGTGAGCGACGAAGAGTTCGCTCGCCGCAAGGAGAACTGGAAGCCCATTGTGAAACCGGCGACCGGCTGGCTGCAGCTGTTCCGCAAGCAGTGCACCTCCGCCCACCGCGGCGCGACCGTCTACTGGGACAAGGACTAATTCAGGGGCAGGGGAAGCCTGCTTCTGATAAAAATATCAGTAGAACAGCAGGAGGAACCCCCTATGAATCTCAAACAGGTTGCAGCGCTGGCAGGCGTCTCGGTCAGCACGGTATCCCGTGTGTTGAACGGCAAGACCTATGTCAACGAAGACACGCGCAAAGTCGTGATGGAAGCCATCCGCAAGACGAACTACCAGCCCAACGCGCTGGCGCAAAGCCTGAAAATGGGGCGCAGCAACACGATCTGCCTGATGATTCCCTCCATCGAGAACCTGATGTTCCCGAAACTGACCCGAGGCGTCGAGGACGAAGCGCGCAAGAACGGCCTGACCGTCATCCTGTGCAACACCGACGAGGACGCCGTAACCGAAAAATCTTACATAGAGACCATGAAGCAGCGTTGGATCGACGGTTTTATCGTCTGCTCGCTGGGCAGCGACGCACCGCACATCCGCGCCCTGCGGGACGAAGGCTATCCGCTTGTGCTTGTCAACCGTTTTGAAGAAAGCGACGTCGGCAAGGTCGATACCGTCACCTCCGATAACTATCAGATCGGCTATGACGCAACACGGTATCTGATCCGCACCGGGCACAAGCAGATCGCCATCGCCTGCGGCCGCGAGGAGCTGCTGCTCTACCGCGAACGTCTGCGCGGCTACCGCAAGGCGATGGAGGACAACGGCCTGCCCGTGCGGGAAGAGTTTATCCTGCACGAAGCGGGCGGCAACAATGGTTTTTACTACCAAGTCCGCGATCTGGTCGAGCAGGGCAGCGTCCCCGACGCGATCTTCTGCACCAGTGACCCGAAGGCCTTCGTCGTCATGCACGCCCTGCACGATCTGGGGCTGCGCATGCCGGAGGATGTGGCGGTCATCGGCGTGGATAACGTCAGCATGGCGCCCATGGTCGAGCCGCCGCTGTCCACCATCTCGCAGCATCTGCACGATATGGGCGTGGCCGCCGCCAAGAGCCTGATCCGCCAGATCGAATACAAAGACAAATATGGGGAGCTGCCCAAGCCGCAGCGCACGATCATGAACAGCGATCTGATCGTGCGGCGCTCGACGAACTGACAGTGTGCCCCGACGGAAAATGCTATGAATAAACTGGGTATCAATCTTTGGAACTGGGTGCCGGGGCTGTCGGATGCCTGCTGCGGCCTGCCGACCAAGGCGGCCGAGCTGGGCTTCACAGCGGTGGAGCTGCCCATGACGCAGACACAGCTCAGCCCGGCGCTGCGCGACGAAGTCCGCGCCTGCGGGCTGGAGGTATCCCTCTGTGCCGCCATGGGCGCGGGGCGCGATTTGTCGAGCTTTGACGCCGATGTCCGCGCGTCGACGATGGACTACCTGACCGACTGCCTGAAAACCGGTGCAGAGGTCGGCGCGGTCATGCTGGCAGGTCCCCTGTACGCAGGCGGCGGCAAGCGGCATGTCCTGCCGCCCGACGAAGCCGCCCGCGAATGGGAGCTGGCCGTCACCGGCCTGCAGGAGCTTTCCCGCCGCGCCGAAGAATACGGCATTAAACTGTCATTGGAACCGCTGAACCGCTACCGCACCAGCGTCATCAACACGGTGGAGCAGGTGCTGCGGCTGCTGGCGGACGTTGACCGCGCCAATGTAGGCATCCACTACGACACCTACCACGCCTGTCTGGAGGAAGCCGACCTGCTGGTCTCGCTGGAAACAGCGCTGCAAAGCGGCAAGGTCATCCACTTCCACGCCTGCAGCAACAACCGCGGTGCGCCCGGCGACGGCATCGTGCCGTGGGGCAACGTCTTTGCCCTGCTGAAAAAATACGGCTACGACGGCCATGTGACTATGGAAACGTTTGCACCCGGCGGCTTGGATGCCAGCTGGGTCAACGTCCACGGCACCCCGGACGAGGTCGCAGCGCGCGGCGTGCATTTTCTGAAACGCTATTTCTGATTTTTTCAACTTTCTGAATCGAGATATAAGCCTGAATAGAATAAGGAGGCTTTTACGATGGAAGAACTTATGAATCGTGTCGGAGAGGTCTATGAGCCTTTCAAGGTACATTTTCTGAGGAAGCCCGTCCGCCCGCTGGGCCCGGACGAGGTTCTCGTCAAGGTGCGCGCCAGCGCGATCTGCGGCAGTGACCTGCACATCGCCCGCGGCCTGCACCCCTCTGCGCCGCTGCCCGTGACCATCGGCCACGAGTTCTCCGGCGATGTCGTTGCCATCGGCAGCGAGGTCACCAAGGCTCGCGTTGGCGAGCGCGTCACCGTCGAGCCCTGCATCGTCTGCGGCAAGTGCGATGCCTGCCGCCACGGCCAGTACGGCTACTGTGAGCACATCAGCTTTACCTACCGCAACGGCGATGGCGCTATGGCTGACTATGTCGTTGTCAAGGAACCCTATGTCTACGAGCTGCCCGACTACCTGACCTATGAGACCGGCGCACTGATCGAGCCCCTGTCCGTCGCCACCCACGCGGTGCGCCGTGCGGACATCCGCCTCGGCGAGACCGTCCTCATCATCGGCGCGGGTGCCATCGGCATGATGGTCGCCGCCATGTGCCGCCGCAGCGGTGCAGCCGAGGTCATCATCGCCGACTTCTCTGACCAGCGCCTTGAGATGGCGAAGCAGGTCGGCGCGACCTACACCGTCAACAGCGGCAAGGAAGACCTCGAAGAGGCCGTTGCCCGCATCACCGGCGGCAAGGGCGTCGACAAGAGCTTCGAGTGCGTCGGCCGCGAGAGCTGCTTCTTGCAGGCTATCATGACCCTGAAGCGCAACGGCACAGCCACCATCATCGGCATCTACGAGAAGCCGCAGATCCAGATCCCCGCCAGCCGCTTTGTCACCCATGAGATCCATGTGCAGGGCGCGCAGGGCTATTGCTGGGACTTCCCCATCGCCATCGCCGCAGCTCGTGACATCCCGCTGGAAAAGTTCATCACCCACACCTTCCCGCTGGACGACCTGCAGACCGCGCTGGAGACCGCACTGGACAGCAAGAGCGGCAGCATCAAGGTCATCCTGAAGCCGTAAGATTTGCCCAGAAGGAGAAAAGCTATGGCACACGAGAAATTCCACTACAAATCCCTCGACGAGGTGCAGCAGAAGGCGGCCGAGCTCGGCGTATCCCTTCCCTTTGCAAACGATACCAAGGTGCTGGCACAGCCCCTGACCGTGCGCAATATCACCTTCCCGAACCGGCTGGGCATCGCGCCCATGGAGGGCGCGGACTCGACGCCCGAAGGCGCCCCCACCGAGTATACGACGCGCCGCTATGTCAACGAGGCCATCGGCGGCAGCTCGGTCATCTGGTTCGAGGCAATCTCCATTGTGGAGGAGGGACGATCCTCCAAGACGCAGCTGCTGCTGACCCGCGACACGCTGGACGAGTTCAAGAAAATGACCACCGCCGTCAAGGAGGCCGGCATGAAGGCCAACGGCTATGCGCCGTACCTCATCATGCAGGCCAACCACAGCGGCCGCTACTCCAACCCCGGCAACAAGCCCGCCCCGATGATCGCCTACCGTCACCCGATTCTGGAGCAGTACCGCGCGGCGGATGATTCCTGCATCGTGACGGACGACTACCTGAAAGGGCTGGAAGAAAAGTTCGGCGAGGCCGCGAAGCTCGCCAAGGAGGCCGGTTTCGACGCCGTCGACATCAAGAGCTGTCACGGCTACCTGCTGGCAGAGCTGGCATCCGCCTACAACCGCCCCGGCGAGTACGGCGGCAGCTTTGAGAACCGCTTCCGCCTTTTGAAAAACGGCATCCGCGCCGCCAAGGTGTACGAGGACGACAGCTTTATGGTCACGGCGCGCGTCGGCATCTACGATGGCTACGCCTACCCGTGGGGCTTCGGCGTCAGCCCGGAGAGCGGCACGACGCCCGATTTGACCGAGCCGACCCGCCTTGTGCACGAGCTGCACGACGAGCTGGGGCTGGACATGGTGAACCTGACGATGGGCAACCCCTACGCCACGACCCATGTGACCCGCCCGTTCGACTTTGGCAAATATGCGCCGGACGAGCACCCGTTTGTCGGGCTTTCCCGCATGATCCACGGCATCGGCGCGGTCAAGAAGGCTGTGCCCGAAATGACGGTCTGGGCATCCGCGCCCAGCTACCTGCGCGCTTACGCTGACCTGTTCACCGCCGGTGCGGTGGAGCAGGGGCTCTGCGACGGTATGCTGTTCGGCCGCATGGCCTTTGCCGACCCGGATTTCGCCAACGAGATCATCAAAAATGGCCGCATCGATCCCAAGCGCGTCTGCCTGACCTGCGGCAAGTGCGGCGATTTGATCCGCGCTCACAAGCCCACGGGCTGTGTCATCCGCGACAGTAAGACGTTTATGCCGTTCTACAAGGAATTCTTGGAGATCAAAAAGACCCAGCCTGCGAACTTCCGCGGCTGATGGAGAGGGTGTATTTATGAAAAAAACTGCCATCGTCACCGGGTCCAGCCGCGGCATCGGCTTTGCCATTGCCAAGCAGCTGGGGCTGGATGGATACAATATTGTTATGGTCGCCACCGGCCCACAGGAGAAAAACCAGCATGCGCTGGATGAGCTGAAAGCGATGGGCATTGACTGCGCCTATGTGCAGGCAAACATCGGCACCACCGACGACCGCAAGAAGATCCTTGACGGCGCGCTGGCCGCCTTTGGCCGCGTCGACATCCTTGTCAACAACGCCGGTGTCGCGCCGAAAGTCCGCGCTGACCTGCTGGATATGAGCGAGGAGAGCTTTGACTATGTTGTCGGCATCAACACCAAGGGCAACATGTTCCTGACGCAGCTCGTCGCCAACCAGATGATCAAACAGGAGCCGCTGGACGGCCGCAAGGGCGTTATCGTCAATGTGTCCAGCTGCAGTGCGGCGGTTTCCTCCACCAACCGCGGCGAATACTGCGTCTCCAAGGCGGGCGTGTCGATGCTGACAACGCTCTACGCAGACCGCCTTGCCGCCGATGGTATCCTTGTCAACGAGGTGCGCCCCGGCGTCATCGCCACCGATATGACCAGTACGGTGCAGGGCAAGTATGATGCCTTGATTGAAAAGGGCACCTTCCCCATCGCCCGCTGGGGCACACCGGAGGATGTGGCCGGTGCGGTCAGCCTGCTGTGCAGCGACCGTCTGCGCTACACCACCGGCAACTATATCGACGTGGACGGCGGCTTCCATATCCAGCGCCTGTAAGGGAGCAACGAAATGGAAAACGAAATTTTCCGCGCCGGAAATTACACCGCCAAGGTCGTCCGCTGCAACACGGCCATCGTGGGCAGCGGCGCGGCGGGCTTCAACGCCGCCGACCGCCTGTGGCAGCTGGGGCAGCATGACATCGTCCTCGTCACCGAGAACCGCGTCGGCGGCACCAGCCGCAACACCGGCAGCGACAAGCAGACCTACTATAAGCTGACCCTGTCCGGGGGCGACCCCGACAGCGTGCGCGAGATGGCCGACACCTTGTTTGCCGGGCGCTGCGTCGACGGCGACATTGCGCTGTGCGAAGCCGCGCTCTCGACCCAGTGCTTTTTAAAGCTGGTCGAGCTGGGCGTGCCGTTCCCCCGCAACCGCTACGGCGAGTACATCGGCTACAAGACCGACCACGACCCGCGCCGCCGCGCCACCAGCGTGGGACCCTACACCAGCAAGCAGATGACCGAATGTCTGGAAGCTGCCGTGCAGGCCAAGGGTGTGCCGATACTGGACAAGACCCAAGTCATCAAAATTCTGATGGACGGCGGTACGGTTTGCGGCCTGCTTTGCCTGAATGTGACCGCGCAAAACGATGCCGACCGCTTTACGCTGATTCGATGCAAAAACGTTATCTGGGCTACCGGCGGCCCAGCTGGTATGTACGCCGACAGCGTCTATCCCTTCAGCCAGTATGGGGCCACCGGCCTTGCGCTGGAAGCAGGCGCAAAGGGCAAAAACCTGACCGAATGGCAGTACGGGCTTGCCTCCGTTGCGCCGCGCTGGAATGTTTCCGGCACCTATATGCAGGTGCTGCCGCGGGTGTTTTCCACGGCGGCGGACGGCAGCGGCGAGCACGAGTTTTTGATGGACTTTTTCACCGATGCGCACGATATGCTCAGCAAGCTGTTTTTAAAGGGCTACCAGTGGCCGTTCGATGTGCGCAAGGTCGCCGACGGCAGCTCGATCATCGACATCCTTGTGTATCTGGAAACCTGCAAGGGGCGCAAAGTCTATCTCGATTACCGCAAAAACCCGGTGGACGGCGCGTTCGATTACAGCGCCCTGCTGCCCGAAGCGCGGGAGTATCTGGAGCGGGCGGGCGCCTGCTTCGGCACGCCCATCGAGCGGCTGGCGCATATGAACCAGCCCGCCATCGACTTTTACCGCGACAAGGGCGTCGACCTTGCCGCCGAGCCGTTGGAGATCGCGCTATGCGCCCAGCACAACAACGGCGGTATCGGCATTGACTGCTGGTGGCAGACGAGCGTCAAGGGACTGTTCGCGGTCGGCGAGGCCGCAGCAAGCCACGGCGTCTACCGTCCCGGCGGCACGGCGCTGAACGCCGGGCAGGTGGGCAGCACCCGCGCGGCGCAGTACATCGCCGCCCGCTGCCAAGGCGATGCGCCGGACAATTTCGGTCTGGCCGCCGCCGAGGCGCTGGCCGAGATGGGCGCACTGGCCGACGGCTGCAAGGCCGAGACCGGCAACGTACGCGCGCTGTGGAAGCAGGCCGCCGAGGGCATGAGCCGCTGCGGCGCTGCCATCCGCGACCCGGCGCAGATCAAGGCTTATTGCGAGGCAGTGGAAAAGCAGCTGGCAAATTTCGGCACGACCGTCAAGGCCGCCGACCGCGCCGAGCTGGCGATGGTCTATCGCTTGCGCGACATGCTGCTGAGCCAGCGCGCCTACCTGACCGCCATGACCGACTACACGGCTCACGGCGGTAAGAGCCGCGGCAGCGCCCTGTACACCGACCT
>OLYC01002786.1_pt1 | contig 9809 bp, 7 predicted proteins | sample 1674271 | NCBI WGS metagenome assembly OLYC01 (sample SAMEA103958154, study PRJEB25191) | human gut metagenome
CATATTTTTTATCTTTTATCTATTATCTTTTATTTTGAATCGGGCGCTTCGGCGCTCGATTCACTGTACGCCTCCGGCGGGAAGGTGTAGCGGCCACGGTATTTCTCGTAGCGGCGCTCAAACTTCACGCTGCCGCCGTGCTTGACGTTGGCAAGATATTCGTGGGTGTCGAACTTGTCCTCCGCAACCTCGATCATCGCGACCGCAATGTTCGAGCAATGGTCGGCGATGCGCTCGTAGTTTGTCAGCAAATCATCCAGCACAAAGCCGTATTCGATCGTGCAGACACCGGCCTGCAGGCGGGCGATGTGGCGGGTCTTGACCTCGCGCACCAAGCCGTCCACGACCTGCTCCAGCGGCTCGATCTTGCCTGCGGCGTAGGTGTCGCCCTTCTGGAAGGCGTCGACCGTGCGGTTGACAATGTCCTGCACAGCGGCTTCCAGAACCGACAGATCGTTGAGCGCTTCCTCGCTGAATTGGATGTTCTTATCGCGGATTTCCTCGGCTGTTTTAATAATGTTCACGGCGTGGTCGGAGACGCGCTCAAAATCGCCGATCGTGTGCAGCAGCGTGTTGACGGTGCGGTTGTCATCCACTGAGAGATGCTTGGCGCTCAGCTTGACAAGGTAGGTGCCCAGCACGTCCTCATAATGGTCAACGGCGTCCTCTTTGCGCAGGACTTCGTCCGCGATGGCGTCATTCCAGGCGCGGGTGGTGGACATGGCCTGCAAAAGCGCGGTGCGGCAGATCTCGGCCATATCGCTGCCGGTCAGCATGGCGCGACCCACGGCCACGGACGGCGTAGTCAGCAGACGCTCGTCCAGCAGGGTGTTCTCCTGCTTTTTGTCGGACGGGGAGTCGGGCACGGTCAAAATGGCCAGTTTTTCCAGCAGGCGGTTGAACGGCAGCAGGATCGCGGTCGTCACCACGTTGAAAACCGTGTGGACGATGGCGATGCCGAAGGTGTTGGCCGTCTCGTTGAAGAAGGCAAAACTGATCAGCGCGTTCAGCCCGTAGAACCCGCACAGGAAGAGGATCGTGCCGATAACGTTAAAATAGAGATGGACGAAGGCGGTGCGCTTTGCGTTCTTGTTTGCACCCGCCGAGGAGATCAGCGCCGTGACGGTGGTGCCGATGTTCTGGCCCATGATGATGGGCACGGCAGCGGAGTAGGTGACCGCGCCGGTGCTGGTCAGGGCCTGCAGGATACCGACGGACGCCGACGAGGACTGCAAAACAGCCGTCAGCACCGCGCCCGCAATGACGCCGAGGATGGGATTTTTGAAGCTGAGGAACAGATCCATGAACCACGGCTCGTCGGCCAGCGGCGACATGGCATGGGACATCGTGTTCATGCCGGCCATCAAAATAGAAAAGCCCAGCAGGATTTTACCGACGCCGCGCTTGCGGTCCTTGCCGATCATATACAGCCAGATGCCGATGAAGCCGAGGATCGGGCTCCACGCGGTAGGGTTCATCATTTTTGTGAGGAAGCTGTCGCCCTCCAAGCCGGACAGCGAGAGCAGCCAGCCGGTGACAGTCGTACCGACGTTTGCGCCCATAATGACGCTGATGGCCTGATGCAGCTCCATCAGGCCGGAGTTGACGAAGCCGACCGCCATAACGGTGGTGGCACCGCTGGACTGAATGACGGCAGTGACGGCCATGCCGAGCAGCAAACCGCGGATGGGGCTGCTGGTCATGGTGGACAGAATGCCCTGCAGCTTACTGCCGGCGGTCTGTTCCAGAGCTTTCCCCATCAGGTCCATGCCATACAGGAACATGGCAATGCCGCCCATCAGGGTGAACACATTAAAAATGGTCATCCGGTGTTACACATCCATTCTCTTATTGAGTTTTACACTATACCGCCTTCTATTATAATGTATGCGCCGCAGGTACACCACCACGAAAAAGTAAATGTTGTGTAAAATTTGCGTAAAGCGGCAGGGCACTTTGCAATACCTTTACAAACTTTACAGTTCCCAAACAAAACCGCCCCTTGTTTTGCAAATCCTTTACCGCGATTGTACCGTACCATGGTCGATACCCGCATAGAATCGCGGTACAATAGCGTTGTTCCGATGAGGACACACCCAAAACACTATACCAAAACATATGGGTAAAAGGGAGAATATTACACATGAAACGTACTTCTGCTATCGCTGCTGTTACCGCCGCCGCTCTGGCGCTGAGCCTTGCCGCCTGCGGCTCCACCGACACAGCCTCCGCTTCCGCCGCCCCGGCGGAGAGCACCGCCGCTTCCGCCGAGGAAGCCGTTTCCGCCGAAGCTGCCCCGGCGGACGCCGCTGCAGACTTCGATGCCGATCAGGACATCACGGTCATCTCCCGTGAGGACGGCTCCGGCACCCGCGGCGCGTTCATCGAGCTGACCGGCGTCGAGGAGAAGAACGCCGACGGCCAGAAGGTCGACAACACCACCGAGGCCGCCGCCATCCAGTCCAGCACCAACGGTGTCATGACCGCCGTCGCCAACGACGAGACCGCCATCGGCTACATCAGCCTTGGCTCTCTGAATGACACCGTCAAGGCCGTCACGGTCGGCGGCGTCGAGGCTTCCGCCGCCACCGTCAAGGACGGCAGCTACGTGCTGTCCCGCCCGTTCAACATCGTCACCAACGGCGAAGCTACGGATCCCGTGGCCGTCGATTTCATCGCTTACTGCTTGAGCGCCGACGGTCAGGCCATTGCCACTGACAACGGCTACATCGGCAACGACGGCGAGACCTTCACCTCCGCCCAGCCGGAGGGCAAGATCACCGTCGGCGGTTCTTCTTCCGTCTCTCCGCTGATGGAAAAGCTGATCGAAGCCTACAAGACCGTCAACCCCAACGCCGAGCTTGAGCTGCTGACGACCGACTCCACCACCGGTGTTTCCGGTGCGCTGGACGGCACCTACACCATCGGTATGGCGAGCCGTGAGCTGAAGGACTCCGAGGTCGAGGGCGGCGCACAGGCTACCGTGCTGGCGCTGGACGGCATTGCGGTCGTCGTCAACCCCGCCAACAGCACCGACGATCTGACCGTTGACCAGATCAAGGGCATCTACACCGGCGAGCTGACCGTCTGGAGCGACGTGCAGTAAAGTATAGCAGCACCGTAGGGGCGGGGCATGCCCCGCCCGCAGCGTACCCGTGACCGCGCGGTTATGGGAAGGCTGCGGGCCGGACATGTCCGGCCCCTACATGGCATATAACCAAAGGAGTATAGGAAAATGACCTCGAAGCTGAAAGAGGGAGTTATGCAGGTGGTGTTTACCCTCTGCGCCTGTGTGTCCATCTTAGCGGTGGCGCTGATCTGCATCTTCCTGTTTGCCAACGGCGTGCCGACGCTGTTCAAGATCGGCCCGCTGAAATTCCTGCTGGGCACGACGTGGAAGCCCGGCAATGACATCTTCGGCATCCTTCCGATGATTCTGGGCAGCATCTACGTCACGGCGGGGGCGATCCTCGTCGGCGTGCCGGTGGGGCTGCTGACCGCGATCTATATGTCGAAGTTTGCGTCTCCCCGCATCAATAAGGTCATGCTCCCGGCGGTGCAGCTGCTGGCGGGTATCCCGTCGGTGGTGTACGGCTTCTTCGGCATGATCGTGCTGGTGCCCGCCGTGCAGGCCATGGTGAAAACGCCGTTTTTTAAAAACGTGCTGCACGTCAAAAGCGGCAAGGGCATGAGCCTTTTTACCGCCGCCGTGCTGCTGGGCATCATGATCCTGCCCACCATCATCACGGTCAGCAAGACGAGCCTTGACGCCGTGCCCAACAGCTACTACGAGGGCAGCCTTGCCCTTGGCGCGACGCATGAGCGCAGCGTCTTCTGCGCCGTGCTGCCCGCCGCCAAGTCCGGCGTGCTGTCGGCGGTCATCCTCGGCATCGGCCGCGCCATCGGTGAGACGATGGCCGTCGTCATGGTCGCGGGCAACCAGACATGGATGCCAAAGGGGCTGTTTCAGGGCTTGCGCACGATGACGTCCAATATCGTCATCGAGATGGGCTATGCCGCCGACCTGCACCGCGAGGCGCTGATCGCCACCGGCGTCGTGCTCTTCGTCTTTATCCTGCTTATCAACCTCTGCTTCAGCCTTGTGAAAGGGGGCAGCGAACATGCCTGAGATTGCCGCAACGCAAACGGCTGCCGATATGGCCTATGCAAAACCGCACGAGTTCATGCCCGGCGGTGTGGAAAACCGCCGCGCCGCCCGCGTGCAGGCCGCCGCGCTGCGGTGGCTCGTGCGCATTGCCGCGCTGCTGACCGCCGGGGTGCTGGTGTTTCTGATCGGCTACATCCTCGTCATGGGCATTCCCAATTTGAAGCCCGCCCTTTTCGCGTGGGAGTATAACTCCGAAAACGTCTCGCTGATGCCCGCGCTCATCAACACGGTGCTGATGACAGCCTTCGCGCTGGCGATTGCCACGCCCTTGGGCATCTTCGCGGCCATCTGGCTCGTCGAGTACGCCCGCCGCGGCAGCAAGCTCGTCAAGGTCGTGCGCGTCACGACCGAGACGCTGCAGGGCATCCCGTCCATCGTCTACGGCCTGTTCGGTATGCTGTTCTTCGTCACCCAGCTGCACTGGGGCTACAGCCTGATCGCAGGCGCGTTCACGCTGGCCATCATGGTGCTGCCCGTCATCATGCGCACGACGGAGGAAGCGCTCATTGCCGTGCCCGACTCCTACCGCGAGGGCAGCTTCGGCCTCGGCGCAGGCAAGCTGCGCACGGTGTTTACCATTGTGCTGCCGTCCGCCATGCCGGGCATTTTGTCCGGCGTCATTCTGGCGACGGGACGCATCGTGGGCGAGACTGCCGCGCTGATCTACACGGCCAGCTCGGTCGCGAAGATCCCCGCGAGCGTGTTCAGCTCGACCCGCACGCTGGCCGTACATATGTACCTGCTTTCCAGCGAGGGCTTGTACGTCGGCCAGACCTACGGCACGGCCGTGGTGCTGCTGGTGCTGGTGCTTGTCATCAACGCCCTGTCCGGGCTGGCGGCGAAGAAGCTGACGAAGCGGTAAGCGTATGGGATGTGCGCAGGGGAGGGAGTATCCTTCCCGGCAGCTTTCCCGCAGACGGTACGCTGCACGGGACGCATATATGCGTCCCCTACGAATCCGCGAAAAAAGGATTGTAGGGGCGGCATAAATGCCGCCCGTGGAGCGCTGCGGCTGCCGCACACCTCATGGGAGGAAAGCTCCCTCCTCTACGAATAACGACGAAAAGTACGACGAGAGGTCATCTATGAACAAATTTGAAGTCAAGAACATGGATCTGTACTATGGCAGCTTCCATGCGCTGAAAAATATCAATATCAATATCCCGGAGAAGGAGATCACCGCCTTCATCGGCCCCTCCGGCTGCGGCAAATCCACGTTTTTGAAAAGCCTGAACCGGATGAACGACCTTGTCGAGGGCTGCCGCATTTCCGGCGACATCAGACTGGACGGCGTGGACATCTACAAGGATAAGATGGACGTCAACGTCCTGCGCAAGCGGGTCGGCATGGTGTTCCAGAAGCCGAACCCCTTCCCGATGTCGATCTACGACAACATTGCCTACGGCCCGCGCACCCACGGCGTCCGCAATAAGGCACAGCTGGACGAGATCGTCGAAAAATCCCTGCGCGGCGCGGCCATCTGGGACGAGGTCAAAGACCGCCTGAATAAGAGCGCCCTCGGCATGTCCGGCGGCCAGCAGCAGCGCCTTTGCATTGCCCGCGCGCTGGCGGTCGAGCCCGAAGTGCTGCTGATGGACGAACCCACCAGCGCCCTTGACCCGATCTCGACCTCCAAAGTCGAGGAACTGGCGACCGAGCTGAAAGAAAAGTACACCATCGTCATGGTCACCCACAACATGCAGCAGGCCGCTCGTATCAGCGATAAGACGGCGTTTTTTCTGCTGGGCGAGCTTGTCGAGATGGGCCCGACCGAGCGGGTGTTCGCTACGCCCGTCGACAAGCGCACCGAGGATTACATTTCGGGTCGTTTCGGCTAAGGAGGAACGCAAAATGGGTACAAGTGTCCGCAAAATGTACGACGCCGAGCTGATGCAGCTTGACACAATGCTCGCGCGCATGGGTCACGCCGCAGGCGGCGCCATCGAAAGCGCCATGACCGCCTTGCGCACCGGCGATGCCGAGCTGGCGCGCAGCGTCATTGCCCGCGACAGCGAGATCGACGCCGCCGAGCACGAGATCGAGCACCGCTGCCTGACGCTTTTCCTGCGCCAGCAGCCCGTGGCCGGTGACCTGCGCAAGGTGTCCACCGCGCTGAAAATGGTGACCGACATCGAGCGCATCGCCGATCAGGCCAGCGATATTGCCGAGATCACGCTGCATCTCCACCCGGAGGGTGCGCGCACCGTCGGCGTGTTGGACGACCTTTACGCCATGGGCGACATTGCGCTGCATATGGTGAAGGACGCCATCGCGGCCTACGTGCAGGTCGATCTGTCCACCGCCGCGCAGGTCATCGCCCGCGACGACGAGTGCGACGCGATGTTCAGCCGCATCGCCAAGGAAATTTCCGCTTACATCGCCGCCCACCCCGGCGATGCCGAGACCGCGCTCGATCTCTTTATGATCGACAAGTATCTCGAACGCCTCGGCGACCATGCCGTCAATGTGGCAGAGTGGGTCGAATTTTTGAAGACCGGCGTGCACAAATCCCGCAAGATCGTGTGACGTCGGGAACAAAAAGCCATTCTCTTATTTTCCTATACCAACCAAAGCGGGGTCTGCTGCACAGCAGACCCCGCTTTGGCGTTACGTTTTATTCTGTTATTTCGCGCCCCGTCCTGCGAAAACCACATAGACGGTCTTGAACAGGATTTTAATATCGCCCCACAGCGACCAATTGTCGATGTAGGTCACGTCCAGCTTGACGACCTCCTCGAAATCCTCGATGTCGCTGCGGCCGCTGACCTGCCACAGGCCGGTGATGCCCGGCTTCATCGACAGGCGGCGCTTGTGGTGGCTCTCGTACTGCTTGTACTCGTCCACCGTCGGCGGGCGGGTGCCCACAAGGCTCATGACGCCGCGCAGCACGTCGAAAAATTGCGGCAGCTCGTCGATGCTGGTCTTGCGGATGAACTTGCCCACCTTCGTCACGCGGGGGTCATCCTCCATCTTGAACATCAGGCCGTTCATTTCGTTCTGCGCCATCAGCTCTTTTTTGCGTTCCTCGGCGTCGATATACATGCTGCGCAGCTTGTGGATGTAGAAGTACCGCCCGTTGCGCCCGACGCGCTTCTGCTTGAAGAAGAGCGGCCCCGGACTTTCGAGCTTGAGCGGGATCGCCACGATGGCAATGATCGGGATGCTGATGATGCAGCCCACCAGACCGCCCACAATGTCCATGCAGCGCTTGGCGATCTGGTCGTGCAGCTTCAGCTCGACGGTCGCCATCGTTACCAGATTGCCCCCGGCGCAGCGTCCCAGCTCGCGGCTCAGGCGGGCGGCGCTCGTCTCGTCGCAGCAGGCTTCCTCGATGCGGTCAAGCAGCGGCAGCCGGAAGTGTACGGTCAAGCCCATCGACTCCATCTCGTCGAGATAGGGGATGAAGCTCTCGCCGCTGTCCATCGGCACGTCGACATAAACCTCGTCCAGCGCCTCGCGCCGCAGCCAGTCCATGAAGCTGTCGAACGTTGCCTTGACCTCGACCCCGGCAGCTTCGGTGCCGACGGCGTCGGGCACGGCGTCCAGCAGGGCGGTGCCGACGACGCGGCGCGACCAGTCGCTGCGAATTTCCGTGATAAGCCGCTCGGCGCGGTCGGTCGTTGTCACGATGCCGACAAGGCTCTCCATGCCCCAGCTGCGCTGGAAGCGCAGCAGCAGCCGCTTCAGCGCTGCGTGGGAGAAGGGCATCAGCACGGCATTCAGCGCGGGCACACCCACCGCAAAATAGCGGGAGTTGAACATGGCGGCCTTCGCCAGCAGCATGCAGGCGGCGTAGATGACGCCCAGCATAATATTGAACTTGACCGAGAGCTTGACCTCGTCCCCAGCCTTGCGGGTGACGATGTTCTGGTTCTGGTCGAAGCAGAAGAACGTGATGATGTAGGACACCAGAATCAAGCAGAGCGTCTGCAGCCAGTCGGTATGGGCATAGTCCAGCAGCAGGTCAAGCCGGTCGGTGACGAACCAGGTCACGGCTGTGCTGACGGCCAGCGTCACCAGATCGGTCAGAAACACATAAGCATATTGTAATTTTTCGCGTTTTGTAATCATGTGCAGTCCATATCCGTAGGTTTTCCACCCCATGAACGGGGCATATATAGTCAATCATCATAATACCATATTACCGCGCAGTTTTCAACAAATTTAAAAGTAAGGGAGAAAAAGATGAAAACTATCTTGCGCCCGGCGGGGCAAGGAAGTATGATACTGATAATGCCGTGCCACTGTTAGGCAATGAAGAAAAAGAGGGAAAAACATGCAGGAAATAACCCGTAAAAAGCCCGCTGCCGGGCAGACGCTGCGCCAGCTGGCACAGCTGTACAAGGGACGCTGGGGGCAGTTGATATGCGCCGTGTTCTGGTTCGTCATCAAGCACTCGCCGGTGTTCATCACACCTGTTATTATTGCCAATATCATCAACATCGTCACCGCGCCGGAACAGCACACGATGCGCGAATTCTGGTTGAACATCATCGTCGGCTGCTTCTTTATCATCCAGAACATCTTCTCGGCGTGGATGCAGTCCCGCGCCTACTCGCGGCTGGTGCGCAGCATCGAGATGGAGCTGCGCGGCGCGCTGGTGCATAAATTGCAGCGGCTGTCCATCCAGTTCCACACCCAGAGCCAGTCCGGGCGGTTGCTGTCCAAGGTCATGCGCGACGTCGAAAACGTCGAGCAGATGCTGGATTCCTGCTTCAACACCGTCGCCCCACTGCTGACCGGCGTCATCGCGGCGGTCGTCGTCACGGCGTACAATAACCCAGCGATGCTCTGGCTCTACCTGTTGGCTGTGCCGGTGGCGGGCATCACGGTGGGGGCGTTCCGCCGCCCGGTGCGCAAGTTCAACGGCCTGTTCCGTCAGCAGATGGAGCGCACCCAGGCTGCCATGAGCGAAATGCTGGAGATGGTGCCGGTCGCCCGCGCCTACGGCCTGTCCGACCGGGAGACCCGCCGCATGGACGAGTTGCTCAACGGCGTGCGGGAGACAGGCTTTTACCTTGACACGACGAACGTGGCCTTCGGCGCGACGAGCTGGGTCGTATTCCAGCTGTTCCAGCTGCTGTGCTTGGCCTTCACCGGTATGCTGGCGCTGCGCAAGGTCATTTCACCCGGCGAGGTCGTGCTGTACCAGAACTACTTCGGCCAGATCGTCTCGGCGGTGTCGGGCGTCGTGAACCTGTTCCCGACGCTGGCGCGCGGCATGGAGTCGATGAACAGCATCAACGAGGTGCTGACCTCGCCCGATGAGGAGCACGACGGCGCGGTGCTGGCACCAGTGCCGCTGCGGGGCGAGGTGGATTTTGAGAATGTCGTCTATCGCTATCCCGACGCCGATGCGCCGGTGCTGAACGGCTTCTCGCTGCACGTCCCGGCGGGCACGAGCGTTGCCTTCGTCGGCCCCAGCGGCGCGGCTGAATCTGGTACTGGGCTTCTGCAGCCCCGACAAGGGCGTCGTGCGGGTCGACGGCATCGATCTGGAGGATATGGAGCTGAAAAGCTACCGCCAGCAGCTTGCCGTCGTACCGCAGAACACGGTGCTGTTTTCCGGCACGCTGCGGGATAACATCGCCTACGCCGCGCCCGACGCCACCGACGAGGACATCTGGAACGTCATCGACGA